>ULYY01055616.1_pt1 | contig 15094 bp, 20 predicted proteins | sample 1962601 | NCBI WGS metagenome assembly ULYY01 (sample SAMEA4835875, study PRJEB28245) | human gut metagenome | biome: gut microbiome; material: fecal sample | place: Denmark | collected 2008 | reverse complement strand
TCCCATTTGATTAAAAAAGCACGAAAAAATACTTGACAAATAAACGGGCGTGTGGTATTATAATTATATAAACAAGCGAAAGAAGTTGAAAGACAAATAAATAACGACGATTTTGTAATAGGAATGGTGATAAAAGTAAATGATGAAATTCGAACCAGAATAGCTAAAATTTTAGAAAGAGGTGAAACTGATAATACAGGGCGTGCAATAGATTATTGTTTAAGAAGCACCGGAAGATACTTACATAGAATGTATTATATAAAAGATGGGCATAAATATATGACTACTATAGATTTAGTATTGAAAAAATTTATTTTAGAGATTGATTAAAAGGAGGAATAAAAAATAACCTCACCAAATTGGTGAGGTTATTTTAGTTTATCTCGGAATACCATAAACACCTAATGTATAAATAGCGTCAAGCGCTGGGTGCGTACTACTAAATGCGTGGTCAATAACATTAGTATTAACCGTGATGTGCGTATCATCAACTATATTCAGGTTGACTGATATTGTGGACACAGTGTTTGTCGCCCCATCTTTTAAAACCTGTTGACAACCGACATATTTTTTCTTGTCATTTCTATAAGCAAACAAAGGGCTAATTCCTGCGTTTGTTTCAATATATAAAAATCTGTAATTTGTCAAGCTGTCACTAAGTGCAACAGTTGAGTTTTTAACGCTACCTGTCCACAGTGTTACATCTTTATTCACATTATCGGCTTTAGCACTGGCATTATTAGCGGTCAAAAGTGCGCTATTGGCTGTTTGCTGTGCGCTGTCGGCTTTTCCATCTGCTGTAGTGGCTGTGTTCTGTGCTGTTTTTACACTCTCTTTTAGTCCTGTAACATCTGTCTGTAACGTTGTAATAGCGCTTGTATGTGACTGCACAGTTTTTTCAACTTCGCCAACTCTAGCAATTGCGCTTCCAGCGTTCTGTGAAGCTGTGGTGGCTTTATCGTCTGCCCCGTGAATACCTGCATCAATTTTAGACATATCAGAATTATAATCTCCTAAATATGTCGGCTTGTCAGTTCCGATATACTGACTTAAATCATAATAAGTTGTTTTGTTTGTTGAACTCATAGTTTAAAATCCTCCTTTAATTTATAATTTTAACGCCGTTTTTGCGTTACTGTCAAATGTGTAAGCGCTTAAGGCTTTAGACTGGAATGCTGTTACCGTCAATAATAAAGCGTCAAACTCGCCAGCTGTAATTGGGTTATCAAAATGCAATTCTGCAAGTTTGTAAATTACATCTTGATAAAAAACATACGCTCCTGTAAATGGGTCATGCATATATAAGTTGCTATCTACTCTGAATTTTTTTGCACCGTACAAGTCAAACTCTGTACAGTTAATTGATAACCCGTCAAATTCTGTACAACTTAAATTTAAAGAGTCAAACTCGTTACAAGTTAAAGCATAATAACGTAGATTGTCATACATATCTGCTAACGCTTGGTTCAAACTTGTTCGATATCCTCTTACAGGGTTCAACACTTCCATATTATTTGGCACATAGTCATTGATATAATCATAGAGTTTTTTAACCTCTGTGTCAATATGCGCTCTTGTTTCAGCGTTTAAATCATAAATAAGAATGTTTAACGCACTGATTTTATCAAGTAAATTTGTCTGTACTTTATTGATTTTTTCGTCAAGCTCATTATCCCTAGTGTCCATATCATGACGGATATTTGTTTCAACTTCCGTTATATGGTTGTAGATATCACGGTTAAGTCCGTCAATATACGTTTTCAACTCTGAAACTTTTTCGTCGGTGTACTGTTTGTAGGCGTCAGTAAATCCGTTGATTGCGTCAATACATTCATTGACTTTATAGCCTATATAACACAAGCATTCATAATAACTCTGTTTGTTGCTATATACACTAGGTATATCACAACAAAGTAAAGGAACTACAGGCTTTAATTCTTCCGGCATATATTTTACCTCCTTATCACCAAACTTTTAAAAATAAATCTCGGCAAGCTTCTACAAGTTCTCGATTGATATTCTGTATTTGCTCTCGGTATTCATCAATTGCTTCACTCGTTGATTTTCCTCTTAATCCTATCTCTTTCGTGTCTCTGTCTCTTTTACTGTCTTTGTTATCGTTTCCTGTGTGTTCATTTTTTGCATTTGTTGTAGTGTTGTTGACAGTCTCGCCTCTGCTCATAGCGCTCGCATAGTCTTGTGTTGCTACGGTAACTTGTGGGTTGTCGCTGTCAATATTTTCATAGTTTTGGTTGTTTTTTACCTCGCTTTGTCCTGCATCTGTTGCTTTAGTTGTTGTTTTTTCGTTTCCTTTTTCTGCTTCTGTTATTGTTATATTTACATTTGTAAAAGGGTTATCATTTTGAATTGCGTTATACAGTTTTGTATAATAAGGTGTCAATTCATGCATTTTTGCTAGAAAAGCAGTTTTCCACATACCTAGAGTTTCAAAACCTATATAATTATTCCAGTATCTAAGTAAAAAATATGTCTTAAAAGTATATAAGTCTTTTCTATCCTCTGAATAAAATGGAAAATCAAAATTAAAAAATTTATCCTGTGTTTTGTCAATAGTTCTCTCTACTGATAAGTCCATGCTCCATAGTTCTTGAGGTGGGATAAAGCTTTCACAAATATCTTTCACTGTAGTTGTGTATTTACTCAATCTCGTCACCATCCTTTCCTTTTTGCATATACTTGTCAGGAACATATCCGTTCACCATGGTAGGCAGTTCACTGTTAAAGTCAACTGTCACATTCAGACCCCATAACTCGTTAATAGCTTTTGCGCATCTTCTTCTTAATGTCAAACCCACGTTTCTATTGGCTTCAATCTGTCCATTGTTTCCAGCTGTCTCGCCAGTTACAAGGCGTTCGCCTTTCTCTACAGGATTGCTTTCATAGCCTAAAGATGTTAATACCTGTGACCATAAATCTCTCAATTCTTGTTCACATTTATCAATAATGTAAGGTGCTCCCATGTTCAAAGCTTTAATATCTTTTAAGTTTAACGAGTCGGACAGCTTTATAATAGGTAAATAGTTATCGTACTCTTCGCCTACAACTTCAAAGCTCATTTTTTCGTTGTCTGATGAAGAAAGTGCAACAGGTGTACGCTGTGCATACATATTAATGCCTTTTGTTTTCCAAGTGTTCGCCATAGCATCTGCATACATTAAAGCCTTATAGTAATATGGCATAGTTGAGTAGTTATTCCATAAGATACAACTATTTTCTTTACCATATTCTTCAATGTATCCATTTGCTGTATAAGCAATTCTATCTTGAGGTATGTTATAGATATCGGGTAAACCCGACAACGAAACTTTCATAAAAGCATAACCAGCAATATTATCTTTTATGAATACGCCAAGTCCATGCCAAAAGAGCGTTTGCTCGATATACATCGGCAATATTTCTTCGGGTAAATTATTCCATTTGTACCTATTTACAAATATATCGAAAATGTCATAAAAGAATATAGATTTGATTGTTTCAAAATCACTGCTTTTCTTTTTATTGACATTTCGTTCAAAAATTCGCAATGGATTTCTCATTTCTACGCACCTCCTTTTAATCGTTGGATAGTCCATAATTTCCTACGTCGTCAGTATGCCACAATGTGACACCAGTGTCAAATATATTTCGGAGCTTTTTCAACTGGTCTAAATCAATATCACCAGTAAAACCGCAATGAGAAGTTTTCACATAGTTCCAATATGCTCTTGAGTGCAAATAAGGGGTTGCAATCTTATTGATTGGGTAGCCAAATTGCTCGAAAAAGCTATCTGCCATTTCTGCAAATTGTTTTTTGCATGACATTTCGTAAAAATCAACACCGCACTCTTTGATGCCTGTCAATACATTTTCTGATAATGCTTTTCCATGCGTCACTCCAGCGTTTCTTGCTCTGTCTGTCTGATTGGCTAACATTCCAAGAGCGCCCCAAAAAGCGTTCGTCGTTTTGCCTAGACCGTTAAGACCTCCCTGTAAACTTCCACCAGCCAGCCCAGCTATTGCCGTGCTTGTTCCTAGAGTGGCATCGACAGCTGTATGAACTTGAGATAGAGCGATAGAACTTTTATTTTGTGCAAGCCATGCCCGATAAGTGTCGGAAGAAAAAGAGCACATCGGAAAAGAAGAGTTAATAAGCGCTTCGCTCATTAGTCCATGCCCTAACTCTTCACGTGTCTTATAATTTTTTGGTGCTGTCAAAACTTGGGGTAATGTTGCGATAGTTCCATAGCTGTCGAACTCAAGTGACTTATCTCGGTTATAGCTATATTCATATCTATAAATATGTGTATTGCCTTGGTTGTTATCAGCCAGACAAAATAACCATGGATAAGAATATAGCTTTTTATTTTTCGGTTTATATCCCTCGAATACATTGTCAGATATCTGCATAGATGTAATTTTAGGTTTTATTTCTTTTCCACCTAATGCAAGCGTGCATAATTTTGGTGACATAAATAATCCTATAACGGCATCTTGTGCACCTTGATTGTTATAATCTTCCAACAAACTGTTAATCCCTTTTAGACCATCTTCTGTAGTTACATCATAATGTCCGATACTACCCCAACAATATACACCGTTTTCCACACGACCCTCAAACCAACTTTGCTCTGTTGTTCCTCGTGTGACAAAAGCACAACATTCAGTTGGTGTTAAGTCTAATTTTTTGTGCTGTGATACAATCGTTTCGCCTGTTTCTAGGTTGACAGGCGTTAGATTTGCTCCTATCTCATCTTTACTCCTTGGAATGTGGTGATACTCTACAAAGCAAGGTTTGATATTTGCATCGTAAAAGTTATTTTGAAACACGTCTAAGGAAAAGTTAATTCTAGTTGTTTTTTCAGAGAGCCACTCAATCGAATTAATAAAGCAAAATACCCAATCGTTAGAAATCCCACTATTTTGAAAAGCTAAATAATTGAGATTAAGTGCTTTCATTTCTGTGAACGGTACACGGATATCATAATTGCCTACTTTAATCGGGGCAAGGTGTGACAAGTCAACACTATTGATATGTTTACGATATAACTCTAAATGATTTAGCAAATCTTCTTTTGAATTGTATAATCTAACGTGTTCATACTCGTCAGACCATGGTACTCCACTATACAATCTTAATTTTGTCTCGGGGTCACGTGGTGCGACCCCTCCTTGAACAGGTAAATTTATCATAGATAACGACCCCCGTTTATTATGACGCTTTTGTGAAACTTGCTTTCTTTGTGATAGTCTCGTTCGGTCTGTAAACCGCTTTCAGCATAATAGTTCCTGTCTCGTCCGCTCCCGTATGTAAGAGATGTGTTCCAGGAATGACATAAGTCTTGGCAGAAGTAGCCCCACTTTCTACCTCAAGAGTGACTAAATTCTGATGGTATGTACCTGTTCCACCTGTTACCGTCACTTCAACTTCCTGTGTCTGACCGGCTGCATAAGTTCCATTTGTGACACTAAGTGTCGGCACATCAACAACTGTATCGGTCGTAAAGACTCGAATTGGGTAGAACGGGCTTGCGCTTACCATTTCCACCTGTGTATAGAAGTAGTCCCATGATAAGACATTTGCGAGTCGCTGGTCGGTCATTTCCTTGAACTGGTCACGTACGTTGAAGAAACGAACATCACAAAGAACGCCTTGGATTGCGCTGTTTGCAAACTTGTCTACAATCACGGTCTGAACTTCCACGTCTGCTTTGTCCATATGGAACGCATAGGCTAGAGCGTCAACGCTAATCTGTGCGTTCACTTCTGGCGTAGTAATCCAAATCAGATTTGCTGGCATAGCGTGAGAAGTTGCGCCGGCTGGGTTATTCTCGGGTAATGGGAAACCAAACTCTCCAACTGCTCTTTTTACTTCAATCAATAACTTTTTCGCTGATGCCTCATCAATAATTCTATCAACTGTCACTGCTGGAAGCACCTTTTTTTCATACCCGACATTAATCAAATCACGCATAGCGAGATATTCATCCCAGTTCGCCCCTGTGATAGCGCTTTCCATTTTTGCCATAATCATATCACGGATACCGTACTCGCTTGTAAAAGCTGTTCTAAGATTGTCATATGTAATCGTCACAGGATACTGAATTTCAAGATTGACATTATGGAACACGCTCATGATATAAGACTGATACTGCTGGAATGCGTATTTAAAATCTGCCTGTGAGTCATAAACATGTCCTTTACACATATTCACATAAGTTTCCTCATGTGTCTCACCGTATCGCATCGGCTCTTTTTTGAAACGTGCTAACGGGTTTCTCCATGCGATGCTGTCTACCGTCTGCATACCGATACGATTAATTAATGACGGAACAATTTCGTTCCGAACAGGGGCAAAATTCAGAATGTTATCATAGACAGCCTGTAAATTGTCCGAGACTTCCACAGGCAAGTGGTTCTGAACCTCGAAAGAAAGCTCCTGTTTGACTGCTTTTAAAATGTTTTTGTTGGTTGCGTCTGCCATTTGTTAAAGCCTCCTTACTCTGTTTTACCGTTAAAGTCTAAATCTTCCACGGTAATTTTTTCTGTTTCGTCTTTTGACTCGCCTTTATCATCTGCACGAGTCGTACCCTCTGCCATTTTTTCCTTAAAGCGCTTTTTATACTCGCTCTCTAGCTTTAAATACTTGTCTTTCCATTCGCTGTCTGTTTCTCCGTCTCTTTCTCCCTCATAATTCTGTAAAACTTCAATTGCGTCACCGTGTTCCTCAACGTCTGCTACAGCGTCAATTAATTCGCTTAATGCTTCTTTAAAATCCATTTATTTACCTCCTTTATTTATAGTGTCACCCTTTTACGTTTTTATTATATCACCACGGAAAGAAAAAGTAAATGGGCATTTTTCTTTTTCCTGAATGTGGGTGGATTGGATATGGGGATAATGTTTGTAGATATGCGTACCATTTTAGTGCGTTCTTTTTACGCTCCTCTTCTTTTTCCGCTCCTGCACGCTCGAAATTTTTTAAAAATACGGACGCTAAATAGTCTGGTTCTTTCGTGGACTTTCGAAACTCTTCCCATAATATCGGATATTTCGCTGTTTCTTTCCATTGCCCACTGCTTACGGTTTCTTCATCAAGCCATACGCATTGATAGTAACCATCTGTGATATCATATCCATGTGCGTTCGCCCAGTCTGTATAGACTGTTGCTGGTGTCCACTGTACTAAACCATAACCACCATTATAATTTCCCTCTTTTAGCGACTGCCATAGCTCTGGGTTAATATTGGACTCTATCTCCATATTTCCCAACATTCCAGCTATTGAATTCAAGGTAAAATCTTTAAAAAACATCGTGCTATAGAACACATAAGCATTGTTCTTCATTTCATCTTCTGTAAGATAGCGGTTTCCGTGAACCCACTCAAGGGGCATTCCAGCACTATCTCCATAACGATATATCTTTGACCAAGCGGACGGTTTGGAAACATATGTATTAATGCTGACCTGTTCGGGTAATGGGTAACGTCCACTGTGCGCTCCCATGGTAATACCGCCATTTCCTGCACCTGCCCCTTGATATACCATCTCTGTGTGACCGCTACGCCAAACCACGTCCGAGGCTCGCCACGCTTCATTAATGTTAATTTCTCTGAACCCAGCTTGTAATAGATAGCCCTCCTCTGTCCTTGTTGTGAACCAAGGATTAACTGAAAAGAACCCTGCTTCTGTAAGTGCTTTTGAAATAAAAGAACTGCAGTCATAATATGTAATACCGTTCACTGTCTGTCCTCTACGATATTGCTGGGAATAGCCTATATTAGGGGCATTGCACGCATTGACTGCCCATTGATACGCTACATTGATATTTGGCATTTTTTACTGACCTCCTTAAAATGTTTCACGTGAAACATTTTTGTTCCACGTGAATAAAATTAAATCATGTATAGCATATCTTTCGCATAAACGAACTCAGTTCCACAAGCGTGCGCCAATCCTCCTCCAAATGTTCCAGGATGTTCCACACCGTTCGGGTCTTTTCCTTGTAAGAGACATAATATTTCAAGCGCTGTGACTAAGTACTGCGTTTCCCCACGTTTCACATAATGACGTCCAGCTTTCGCTTTTGTCTTTTTACCAACAAGCCCGTCCTCCGCAATCGTGCGACCGTAATCCATGTTCATAGCGTGCTGTACCACACGCACAGCCATTCTTTTGGTATTTCTTCCTACAATGCCGTCAACTGCAATTTGAACACCTGTAAAATTAATGGCGTGCTGTTGACCCGTGGCAATCAGTTCGTTTCTTGGGGTCACGTGCGTTGGTGGACTCTGTGGAACATTAGGTGTAGGATTTGAAGCTCCATAGTCTTTGTAAACGTGGTTCACATCACATCGTCCGTTAATACCGTCAACCGTTCCATTACTGGAATATTGCCAAATGTCTACATTTTCTACATCTAACACATTCGCATATCGAGCAATCCACAAGTCATATCCCCAAGTCTCACCGATGTAATTTTCGTACCATGATTTACTAGCATAAATTCCAGCTTTATAACCATGCGTCAGCATAGCATCGCAAAAGCGCTTTGCGTTGTGCTTTGCTACAGACTGCGTTCCTTTTTCCTCGCTGTCGAAAAATACAGGTAAATTAGGAGTGTGCCCCTGTAATAATCTAAGGCAGTGATTAATTTCACCCTCAATTCTAGCTGTTGTTTTTGCATAGGAATAAAAATACACTCCGTATGGAATCCCCAACCGTTCGCACTCACTGACATTTCTTGCCCACTGTTTATCGTCTTGTGATGTTATATCCTGTCCATAACCGCAGCGAATGATAACATAGTCCACAGCATTTTTTACTTTTTCAAAATCAACTACTCCGTTATGATATGATATGTCAACTGCTTTTTTACTCATGTTTGATATCCTCCTTACTATCAAAAATGTCACAGATACGTTGTAACGCTAATGTGTTATTGTTCAGTGCGTTCGTAATATCTGTCATTTCTTCCTTGTGTTCTTCCGTCATTCTTTCAATTTTTTGGTCATTTTTGTCCTCTCTGTACTTTACATACCACATGGACGCACATGCAACCACGGTCGGAAGCCCTAAACTATTAATTAATGTGATAACTTCATTTGTCACGATATCGCCTCCTTTTTTCTATCATAACACAAATAGATTTGTTTGTAAATTAAAAATGTTTCACGTGAAACATTGTCCACGTGAAACATTTTGTACTTTACAAAATAATCGATGCAAAGGGAACGCAACGCCAAAAAATTGATATCAGACTACTTGTCTATGTGCGTGTATATCAATTACAATGCACGTATTATTTTGGGTACGATTTTATAATAACATATATCATTTGAAATGTCAATATTTCACGTGAAGCATTAAAATGATATGACATCAAATATCATGTTCTTACATTCCAAATTTTCAAATAGAAGCAACCCTCTGTTAAAATATTCTCGTAACATTGTAACAATGTAATGTGTTGAATTGACACGTATAGCCGTATTATCTATAACATCGGTTTTTGTAAAGCATATTCTCGTTGGAAAACTATCGTCTGCACCTGTTGATACATATAGACATACATCATATTTTCTGACATTGTACAGGTTATCATTATACTTAATCGTACAAATATAACGAGACTGTCCACTTGGCTTACCAATTAAACATTCATTATCGTTTAGATATTTATTTTCGCTTGCATACGCATTATAACTAGCATTTTTAAAAGCTCGTGCAATACCGCTTTCTTGATATGCTGTTGATGCATTTTCATTGTAAGTTCGCTCAAACACCCAACCATCACCTCGTAAAAATTTAGTGTCTTTTTTTAACATTTTGTTAATGCCAAATTCCTTATAATAAGGGTTCAATAACGATACGGTGTTTGATGACATATATAAAATCACTCGTCTATGCTGTTTACCATGACCAGAACTAATTGTTGTACATAATGATAATAACTTATTTACTTCATTTGGCAAATATATATTATCTTCGTCTTGATACTCATCAAAAAATATAGAGCGTATATTGACAAACAGTCCACGCATTTTTTTATATTTTCTTGCGACATTTAAAGCCAAACAATAACCGCATGGCTCTTCATTGATAAATAACTGTACTAATGAGCCTCGCATCAAGCGCTTTTCAGTCATAACATAACCGTCAAATGCTTCCGCAATATCGCCAAAATATGTATCTGCACATTCTGTCATATCAATGACATTTCGATATAAATAAATGAACTGATTTTCGGGTCTGTATTTATCTTTTAAAAAATCGGAAACTTGTCTACATTTAATAGAGTAACTTTTCCCAGCTGTTCTGTTTCCATCTACAATATATATATCGGGGGTTTTCCCGTATTTATCTTTCATGGTCAGCAATCTCTCACAATGATAATAACCATCGTCAAACATTTTAGCGCCTCCATTCATGGTTCACGTGAAACATTTATTTTATAAAAGAGGTGGCATATAGCCACCTCTTTAGAAGAAGGGAATTAAAATGGTATTCTCACGGCATCATTTTATAAATTTGATACATCTAAAGTACAATTGATATAATCACGCCCTGCTTTTGTCTTTCCACTAATTTTAATGATAGAAAATTTTTCACCGTCCATAACACTTTCAATATCTTTCAAAGATTGTCTAAAGGTTGCGGACTGACCCGAATAAACTTTCTTATCGGGTGTGATAATACTCACAATCTCCTGCACGTCTCCGTTGTCTTTGATGTCATTAAAAATGATAAAACCGTCAACCTCGATAGACTGCCCGTCATCAATATTTTTTAATGGCTCGATGTCGGGTGCTGTGGTCATTAAATACTTTTCAACCTTTGTAAACTCTCTGCTCATTTCTTTAATTTCTACCATGTTATTTACCTCCTGTTTTTCCTTTTAATCTTCCTTTTTCATTTCCTGTAACTCTGCTTCGGTAACAATTTTTTCGCTCTTGACATCAGAATTGAGTAAAAACTGCTCGTCCGTCATTGCACGTTTTTCCACTTTAAATTTGATATCTAAAATAGAAACAATATCTCCCTTGTACTGCTTTTCAATCAAGATTTCCGCTTTTTCCCTTGTCTTGCAATTTGCTAATTTTTCGTCAAAGCAATCTTTCTTTATTTCGCCTGTCTCATTGTCTTTGTAGACTCTTTCTACAGATACCTCCGCTGTGACTAATGTCCTTGTAATCATCTTGTTTTCCTCATTTTTCTGTTTTTTTGTGAGTGTGAATGTAATGTAATATGTTTTATTTATTACATTATTATAATAGCACAACACTAAAATATAATCAAGTATTATATGATAATTTTTTTATCTTTTTGAGCGTGTATCTTAAAGTCTTTATTTCTTAATACTATCCCTCCCTTCACTCGCTCTGCCTTTAAATTACAGTTATACAATTCCAAATCTGTGGTTAATTCTTTTATATCACGATTTTCTGCAATGAACTGTTCTTTCGCTGATTTGCTCATGCCACACGCTTTAATATCTAAATATGGTGTGTCAACTGGCTCTCTGTTCTCGGCTACAATATGTTCTGCATATGTTTTTTGTCGCTCATAATATGCAAAGTCAAATGTTGCCTCACAACCCCAACAACAAAAATTTGTAGGATGCTCAATAACCATTTTCGCATCTTCCAAACCAATCAAATGGATACTATCAGTATCAGCGTAGCAAAATCTTTCTTTATTTGCTAATGCGTGCCTTATCGTAAAATTCATAGCGTATGATGTAATGGCAGAACCTATCGGAATATATCCAACTCCTTTTTCATGCTCCTCGTGCAAGATAAATCTAACAACACCATATTTATCAAGATATGGCTCTTTATAAGATGAGTTATCAGACATTGCAAATTTTCCATAAAGGTTATTCAAAAACAGTTTTGCCAACTGACGAGAAAAGCCTTTACTGTTCTTTTTCATTTCTGCATACTTATCAATATAAGCATTAAAAAATCCATCACGGGCATAAAACCATACATAATCATGTATCTCTAAATCATAAATTTCATAAGTATCATTAAATAATTCCCAGTCTGTGCAAGTCATGGTCAATGTTACTTTTGTGTCGCACATATTACCGTCGGCGTCTCTATAATATCTATAATATTGACCTTTGTATCTAACATCAGATGTATATAAATTTTCGTTCGATTTGTACAATGCACTATGTCTAATATGCACCCACGGAAAAGCTTGCTCTTTTACTCTAAATCTACAAGTAAAGCGGATAAAATAATACTTATTATCTGCTTTTACTAAATCTATAGGTGGCGCTCCTTTGTGATATTCTCCATGTCCAAATGGGTATTTATTGCCACTCATGCTATGCATCATAGACGGATAAAGAGAGTTTACATCATATACAAGACCCTCTCCGACTACAATATGTGCAAATTTTGGGTTCAGATAGCACCACCCGCCATGGTACGATTTATGAACATAATCCCAAATATTCCATACACCCGTCACATCTTCGTCTAAATAATCCTCTCTTAAATCGGGGAACATTCTTTTATAATCCTTTAAATCATAACCTGCTTTAAATTCTGATAAACAACAAGAACCGATTGTAAGCTTTTGATGCCCCGCATCAAACATCATTTCAAGAGCTTCTTTTAATACTAGTACATCGTTTTCAATATAGCTTTTCTCTTCTTCCGTGATGTTACAATATGCATATCGCATACCTGTATAAATCATTTCTAACTTTTTATGCTTTGTCTTAAAAGATTTAGCTATGTTATTGAGTGATGATGGCATTAATTTTAACGAGTTTCGTATTTCGATAAAGTTCTTGTTCCATTTTAATTTTATCCAGTACCACGAACCCAAATCTGAAATACAAGTCTGAAAAGTCTTACTTCTCATTTCCTTATCTTTACAATGTACCCATTTCCAGTTCTCTTTTAATAAAAAATCAACAATAAAAGAACCATCAAAAGATAAATTATGAAAATATAATATATTGTTGCCTCCCATGGTTAAAAAGCGATTTAAAAAGTCTCTAATCGAATGAGTAATTGTAACCGTTTCACTGCTATCATAAAGAGCAACGTCGGCGGCAGACCATACTTCTGTACAGTCTTGCTTTTTTCTTAATTGTTTTTCTAATTCCTCTCCCCACACGGTTGTCTCGAAATCGCAAGCCCAATATGTAACATTTTTCTTTTTCATGATTATTCACTTTCTATAATATTATCTTGCATGTTTATAAATTGTTGGAAATCCTCACTATTTTCAAAAAATTTCATTTTTTTAAGAATATTTGAAAAAACTGCATCAATCGTTGCTTTATCCATGTATGGCTCATTTGGGAATACTTCGGGCGCATTTTTATATGTGTAGCCAACCAATGCTCGTTCTGTGTCAGTAGCAGTAGCCAGTAGTGCGTCTGTTTTCATTCTTAAATAATGTGCTGTAAATGGTACAAAACTATACAAACTATCATACCACATATCAATATATAGGTCATACTCGGGTACTGGTGCAAAGTCACGTATTATAACACCTGTGGATTTTAATTCTTTTAACCCTTTTAAAGTGGTAATATTATTTTGTCGAGCATAATCCTGTTCAAAAGGTACTAACGATGCAAAAACTCTATTCAAAGCTAATACATTTTTTCTTTCCTTTTCTGATTTACTAATAAGCTCGCCTGTTAATAAATTAACAACGGGTGTGTTTTCTTTAATCACTTTCGCTGTCTGTTTTTTAAGCTTTTCAATACTTGTCTTTTTCGGTTCTTTTAATTTCTGTATCACCTTGACTTGCACGCCTTGCTCGACCTGTCTTTGTACACGTCTTAAATAATTCTTATACTCTTTATTGTATAATTTTTGTAATTCAGATACTTTCTTTTTTCTACTCATAATCAATCACCTTTTTCAATAATAGACCATTAGGAACACGTGTATACTCGATATAATCTCCTGCGTGTATATCTAAGTCTCGAATTGCTTCTTTTGGTATCATGACGCGTGCGGTGTATCCGCCTGTGCCTCCTTTTGTAAACATTACTTTGTATCGTAATAATTGATTTGTTGATTTTGCCATGTGTTTTTTCCTCCTTATAAAAGATTAAAGACTTTCCATGTGAATTGTGAAAAGTACTCTGCTATGAATGATACAGAAGATAAGAAAAGATATAGTAAAAACGATGCCGTGATAATTACAGATAGCATAATTAAGATATAGTATATTTTTTCTAGTTTAGTGTGTGGCTCTTTTTCTTCTTCTACAGAAGTATGTCTTTTTATCCATTCTATTTCACTTTCATGTGTTGTTTCACGTGAAACCTTTAAATCGTCCAATTTATCAGGCGTAACTACTACAGCATTTCCATTAAATAAAGGTATTTCGCTATGTCTGTCAAAACCTATGTACACATTTTCATGTGCTTCTAAATTTTCAACCCAATACGGCGGGTCTACGAACAATGATATGTAGTTGTTTAGTGAGTTTTCAGTGTAGAAGTCGTTAATTTCTACACCGAAATATGTAATATTGTGAAGTCTGTATTTAATCATTTATTTTTCCTCCTTTGAATAATATCTTTTTTTCCCAATCATAATATAAGGCTCTAATTTTTTCTCTTCTTCACTGCGCTCCGTTTCATTAAAACTCGATAACTCTAAAAACGCTAAAAGTCTACCTAAATTACTTGACATAGCTATAATTGCATTATCATACAAACCTATAGAAATGTCTAGTTTAAATCTTTCATACTCTTCCTTATATTTCTCATTCATTTATTTTTTCCTCCTTTGAATAATATCTTTTTTCCCAACAATTACACAATTCACGCAATTTATTTTCTTCATTACCTCTCTCGTCCTCTGTGAAGTCTGATAGCTCTAAAAAGTAGATATCCTACCAATTTGTATAGCCAGTGCTACTAAAGATTTATCGTATAAACCTAGCTCTATATCTTGTTTACATAATTCATACGCTATTTTATATTTCTCATTCATTCTCATTTTAATTTCCTCCTTATTTTATATGGTTTCCTTGTTTCTATAATTATAATACCGCAGGTCAGATTATTTGTCAAGTATTTTTTCGTGCTTTTTTAATCAAATGGGA
>ULYY01020417.1_pt1 | contig 15514 bp, 14 predicted proteins | sample 1962601 | NCBI WGS metagenome assembly ULYY01 (sample SAMEA4835875, study PRJEB28245) | human gut metagenome | biome: gut microbiome; material: fecal sample | place: Denmark | collected 2008 | reverse complement strand
TCGGGACGAAGTCCCGTCAACCCTCACACCGAAGGTGTGTCCCGTGCTCCCTATTTTATGCATAACTTCTTTAGGTACTCATAGAAAATTTCGATATCAGCGATCTAACACAATTTATACCTTGCGGGAATAGGGGTTTTGATATAGAGTATATATTAATAAACCAGTAACCCGGCATAAAGGGTACACTTATAGAACGAACGTAAATTCAGGGATAAGGGGAGATGGGTATGGCTTTACCGGCATTGCTTTTTGCGCTGCCTCTGGTGACGGCACTGATTCTTCTGGTGAACCGGAATCCGGCGGTGAGGAACACGCTGGTCCGTGTGTCGGCGCTTCTGATGGGGGTCCTTTCTGTGGCTGTAGGGGTCATGTATTTCGGACATCCTTTCAAAATCGGCGTGGATTCTCCGCTGGTGCGGCTTCTGATGATGGCTGTGGACGGCCTGGCTGCACTGACGGTTCTTTATTTCTGTGTGAAATACAAGCGCTATCTCACCGCCCTTCTGGGACTTTTCCAGTTTTTCCTGATCGTGGCCTTTGAGTTTCATGCAGGCAGCTATGCCCGATCGGTGTGGGATTTCAATATCGACAATCTGTCCATTATCATGATTCTCATTGCCGGCATCATCGGCGGTCTGATTGCGGTGTATTCTCTGGGGTACATGGCGGTGTATCACAGGAAGCATGTGGATGTGAAGGACCGCCGCTCTTTCTTTTTCTTCGTGGTGTTCCTTTTCCTGTCGGCCATGTTTGGCCTGGTCATGTCCAACAATCTTCTGTACATGTACACTTTCTGGGAAATCACATCTCTTTGTTCTTTTCTTCTCATTGGCTATTCCGGTACCAATGAGGCTATCCACAATTCCTTCAAGGCCCTGTGGATGAATCTTCTGGGAGGATTGGCCTTTGCCATGGCCATTGCCTATCTGGGAGAGCATTTCTATACCCTTGAAATTTCCCAGCTTCTTTCCATGGGCATGCAGGGGATGCCTGTGGAGCCGGTGGTGGCGCTTCTGGTGTTCTGCGGTTTTACGAAGTCTGCCATGATGCCTTTCTCCGGCTGGCTTCTGGGGGCCATGGTGGCGCCTACGCCTACGTCAGCCCTGCTCCATTCTTCTACCATGGTGAAGGCCGGGGTGTTCCTCATTATCAAGCTGGCACCTATTCTGGGAAATAACCACGCCGGCATTATGGCCATGCTGGTCGGGGGCATTACTTTCTTCTTTGCTTCCTGTGCCGCCATTTCCCAGTCCGACGGGAAGAAGGTGCTGGCCTATTCCACCATTTCCAATCTGGGCCTCATCGTGTGCTGCGCCGGCACCGGTTCCTATGAAGCAGCCTGGACGGCGATTATGATCGTCATTTTCCATGCCGTGGCGAAGAGTCTTCTTTTCCTCACCGTGGGAACGGCAGAGCAGCAGCTGGGCAGCCGGAATCTGGAGAGTTTCGATGGCATTTTCAATTCCATGCCCCGCCTTTCTCTCTGCATGGTGATCGGTATCTGCGGCATGTTCCTGGCTCCCTTCGGCATGCTGATTTCCAAATGGGCGGCCATGAAGGCCTTTGTAGACGCAGGGCAGCCCCTGCTGCTTCTGGCGCTGGTCTATGGTTCTGCCACCACTCTCTTCTACTGGACGAAATGGCTGGGCAAGATTACCACCTATATACCGACCAATGAAAACCGGGAGAAGGGCATTCTGGGAGTAGAGTGGACGGCGCTGAAGACTCTGGCGGCTCTGACTCTGGTGGTGTGCGTCCTCTTCCCGCTGATTTCCCAGTACATGGTCATTCCTTATCTGGCTTTAATGTATAGAAATATTAATGATGTCATTGCCCAGTCCAACCTGTGGATTATGTCGGTGATGGTGTTCCTTCTCATTATCCTGCCGCTTCGCTTCGGCAAGAGCAGGAGGAAGAAACAGGTCATCACGAACCTGTCCGGCGAGAATCTGGGGAGCGACGTGGCTTACCGCGGCGCTGCCGGGCGGATCGTGCCGGTGCAGCTTCGGAACTGGTACCTGGAGTCCTGGTTTGGCGAAAGGCGGATGACTCTCTGGGGGTACACGGCCTGCCTGGCCTGCGTGCTCATGGAGCTGTCACTGGCAGCAGGAGGTGTGTTCCATGTCTGATTATATGATCAATGTCATCGGTGCCCTGCTGTATCTGCTGCTGGCGCCGCTTCTGGGGGGCCTCCTTTCTGGTCTGGACCGCAAGATTTCCGCCCGCATGCAGCGGCGGGTGGGGCCGCCTCTGCTGCAGCCTTTCTATGACTTCGGAAAACTCTGGGACAAGCAGCCCATAGCCGTCAACAAGGCGGAGGGATTCTATGTATTCGGTTTCCTTCTCTTCGTCCTTCTGTCCGGCGCCTTCTTCTTTGCAAGGGGCGACATTCTGCTGGTGGTCTTTACCCTGACCATGGCCAGCGTGTGCCTCATCATTGCCGCCTATGCCACCGATTCTCCCTACAGCCAGGTGGGGGCGGAAAGGGAGCTGGTGCAGACCATGGCCTATGAGCCCATGCTTCTCATGGCAGCTCTGGGTTTCTATCTGTCCGGCGGCAGTTTCAATATCCGGGAAATCATGGCTTCCGATACCATGAACATTCTGCGCATGCCCGGCATTTTCCTGGGCCTCTGCTACATTCTTCTCATTAAATTCAGAAAATCGCCCTTCGATATTTCCATGTCCCATGAAGCTCACCAGGAGCTCATCGGCGGTGTGAAGACGGAAATTTCCGGCCGCACTCTGGGTATGGTGGAAATCGCGGAGTGGTATGAAGACGTGTTCCTCCTGGGACTGGTGCTTCTCTTCTTCGTCACCTCTTCCCCCTGGACTTTGATACCGGGCCTTGTCGTATGCGGTCTGGTGTTCTTCTCGGGCATTCTGGTGGATAATTCCTGCGCCCGCATGAAATGGGAGAAAATGCTGGCTTCCACATGGCTTTTCTCGTTCCTGGCCGGATTTATTAATGTGGCCTTTCTCATGTATTTCAAATAAGGAGGAATCGTTATGGGATTTGAAAAGAAATCGCCCTGGCTCATCCATTACGACGGCTCTTCCTGCAATGGCTGCGATATCGAAGTGCTGGCCTGCCTTACGCCTTTGTACGACGTGGAGCGGTTCGGCATTGTGAATACCGGGGACCCCAAGCATGCGGACATTTTCCTCGTCACCGGCGGAGTGAATGCCCAGAATCTGCCGGTGGTGCGGCAGATTTATGACCAGATGCCGGAGCCTAAAGTTGTGATTGCCGTAGGCACCTGCGCCTGCACCGGCGGCGTTTTCCGGGAATGCTACAACATGCTTGGCGGTATGGACAAGGCTATTCCGGTGGACGTGTATGTGCCGGGCTGCGCCGCCCGGCCGGAGTCCATTATTGCCGGCGTGGTGAAGGGCCTTTCGGTGCTGGAAGAAAAGCACAGGAAACTGAAGGCCACCGGAAATCACGGCGTACCTTTGGAAAAACCGAAAGCCTTTGGCACCTATGGAGAGGAGGACAAACATGAAACAGCAGGTCATTGAAATCAGGAGTGAAGACCTTCTGGAAAGGACGGCCCGTTTCAAGAAGGAAGGCTGCCGTCTGGTGCAGATCCTCTGCACCCGGGTGGAAGAGGGCTATGAGCTTACCTATACCTTTGACAAGAACTATTTCCTCTATCATCTGCGCCTGATTGTGCCCCTTTCCGGCTCTGTCATGAGTGTCACCAGCCTTTACTGGTATGCCTTCGTCTGGGAAAATGAAATCCATGACCTCTTCGGTCTGGACATCCGTTTCATTGCGCCGGAGGTGGATTACGGCGGCCATTTCTACCATCTGGCCCAGAAGACCCCCTGGCACGACCTGTCCGGCGCCGTCCATGCCAAACGGGCGGTGAAGGTCAATCTTCGGAGCGGCCTTGGCATTGATGCTTCTGTACATAAAGATACAAAGGAGGATTGATTTCAAATGGCAGAAATAACTACAGTCCCCTTTGGCCCCCAGCATCCGGTACTGCCGGAACCGATTCATCTGGACCTGGAACTGAAGGATGAAAAGGTCGTCCGGGCAGTGCCCTCCATCGGCTATGTCCATCGCGGACTGGAAAAACTGGTGGAAAAGCGGGATTTCAAACAGTTCATCTATGTGGCAGAAAGGGTATGCGGTATCTGTTCCTTCGGCCATGGCTGGGGCTATGCCAAAGCGGTGGAAGGCCTCATGAACATCGAAATACCGGAGCGGGCCAGCTGCCTGCGCACCCTGTGGCATGAGCTGTCCCGGCTCCACAGCCACCTTCTCTGGTTCGGCCTGGCCGCCGACGCCATGGGATTTGAAAGCCTTTTCATGCATGCCTGGCGCATCAGGGAAATGGTGCTGGATATTTTTGAAGAAACCACAGGAGGCCGGGTCATTTTCTCGGTCTGCAAAATCGGCGGCGTCAGAAGAGATATCACCGACAGCCAGCGGAAAATGATTCTGGAAAAAATGAAGGAACTCAAAAAAGAAATCAGCCAGATGGCCATGGTATTCCTCTATGACAATACCATCCAGAGCCGTCTGGAAGGGGTAGGAGTCCTTTCCATGAACGACGCCATGGACATGGGCTGCGTAGGCCCCATGGCCCGGGCCAGCGGCCTTCCTGTAGACTACCGCATGGCTGAGGATGAAGGCTTCTACAAAAAGCTCCATTTCCATCCTGTCACTGAAACCGCCGGCGACTGCCTGGCCAGGGTGAAGGTGAGGCTGGGAGAACTGACCCAGTCCATCGACCTCATCTGCGGCTGTCTGGAACTTCTGCCGGAAGGAGCCATCGAAGCACCGGTCAGAGGCCTTCCCCCGGCAGGCGAATATTTCACCAGGGTGGAACAGCCCCGGGGCGAAGCCCTTTACTACGTGAAAGGCAACGGCACAAAGAACCTGGAACGGTTCCGCCTCCGCACTCCCACCAACGTCAATCTGGCAGCCCTGGTGAAAATGCTGAAAGGCTGCGAACTGGCAGATGTGCCCAACATCATCCTCACCATCGATCCCTGCATCAGCTGCTGTGAAAGATAAGGAGGCGTCCCATGAGTTTTCTCATTTATATGAAACAGGCCCTTTCCAACCTGTTCAAACCGCCGGTCACCACCTCCTATCCCTTAAAGCCCAAAACCTTTAAGCCCCATGACCGGGGCCGGGTGATCAACGACATCAGCCGCTGCATCCTCTGCGGCCAGTGCATGCGCACCTGCCCGGCCGGTGCCATTACCGTGGACCGCACCACAGGCATATGGAAAATCAACCCCTTTGCCTGCGTCCAGTGCGCCGGCTGCGTGGAGGTATGCCCCAAGAAATGTCTCCACATGGACCCGGAAGCGGCAGCGCCGGATGTGAAAAAATCAGAAATCATCCTCCAGGTGAAGAAAGAAGACGGCGTGTCCAGAGTGCAGCGCAAGGTGGCAGCCATCAATATGGCAGAGGCCGCCATGGACGACCGGAGCCATATTGTAAACAATATTATGAAATGTATCTTCTGCGGCCAGTGCATGCGGAACTGCCCCTCCGGCGCCATTACTGTGGACCGCCGCTCCCGTACCTGGCGCATTAACCTGGAAGCCTGCGTGAACTGCGGCACCTGTATTGACAACTGTCCAAGGAAATGTCTCTCCCTGGGCTGCTACCTGGGCAATCCAAGCGAAATCACCATGAAAGGCTCCCGCCCCCCTGTAAGGCGAAGACCTTCAACGTTCGCTCCTGCGGAGAAAGAAGGGCCCCTTACATCTCCTGTCCAGGCGGCAAAGCCGGAAGCTCCGGCAGAGACCCCAATGCCTGCAGTGAAAGCGGAAGAAGCCACTGTGCCCGATACCCATATCCGGATAGAAGCGGAGAAATGTTTATTCTGTGGCAAATGCGAGCATAACTGCCCGGCTGATGCCATTTCCATAGACCGGAGAAACCGCACCTGGACCATTGATCGGGAAAAATGCATCACCTGCGGCGTCTGCGCCGATGGCTGCCCCGCCCACTGCCTCACTTTGGCAGATGCCTGGGAAGCAGGGGAGAAGAAAGAAATGAAATCCACCTACCAGGGGAAAGTCCTCCTCCGCCCGCCGGCAGGAAGAAAACCGGCTCCCGCGCCTTCCCCCATAAAGGAAGAAAAAGCAGCAGAAGCTCCCACGCCGAAGCCCTCTCCTGGTAAAGAAGCGGCACCGGAAGCAGTGCCGGATACCCATATCCGGATAGAAGCAGAAAAATGTTTATTCTGCGGCAAGTGCGAGCATAACTGCCCGGCTGGGGCCATTTCCATAGACCGGAGGAACCGCACCTGGACCATTGACCGGGAGAAATGCATCACCTGCGGCGTCTGCGCCGACGGCTGCCCTGCCCACTGCCTCACTTTGGCAGATGTCTGGGACGCAGGGGAAAAGAAGGAAATGAAATCCACCTATCAGGGAAAAGTCCTCCGCCGTCCGCCGGCAGGAAGAAAACCGGCTCCTGCGCCTTTCCCGATACAGGAAGAAAAAGCAGCAGAATCTCCCGCCCCGAAGCCGACTCCTGTCAAAGAAGCGGCACCAAAAGCAGTGCCGGATACCCATATCCGGATAGAAGCAGAAAAGTGCCTGTTCTGCGGCAAATGCGAGCATAACTGCCCGGCTGGAGCTATTTCCATAGACCGGAGGAACCGCACCTGGACCATTGATCGGGAAAAATGCATCACCTGCGGCGTCTGCGCCGACGGCTGCCCTGCCCACTGCCTTACTTTGGCAGATGCCTGGGAAGCAGGGGAGAAGAAAGAAATGAAATCCACCTATCAGGGAAAAGTCCTCCGCCGCCCGCCCCGTCCGGCGCCGATCAGGAAAGAAGCGCCAAAGGATGAGCCCCATGCATGAATATCCGGTGACCTTGGAAATCGTCCGCATGGCGGAAAAAACAGCCCGTGAAAAAGGGGGCATTGTAAAGGCCATCCATCTGGTGGTAGGAGAGGACTCCGGTTTCATCGGAGAATCCATCCAAATGTATTTTGATATCATTTCCGAGGGCACCCTCTGTGAGGGCGCCCTCCTCACCATTCAGGATGTGAAGCCCAAAATGAAATGCGACCGCTGCGGCTGTCTCTTTGAAAGAAAGAAATTCTCCTTCACCTGTCCCTATTGCGGAGGCGATGGCTCTCCCACGAACATAGGCAAGGAATTTTATATAGAATCTGTAGACCTGGAGGTTGATTGAATGCATATGGTAAAAGCCGGCGTTATGGAAGACATTTACGCCCACAACAATCACATTGCCGAACACGTAAGAGAATACCTCATGAAGAGGAATGTATATACCATCAACGTCATGGGGGCTCCGGGAACCGGCAAGACCACATCCCTGGAACAGCTCATGAAACATATGAAATCCAAAATATACGTCATTGAAGGAGACATTGAGTCCGACATCGACACGGAACGGCTTAGAAAAGAAAATGTTACCGCCGCCCAGATCAATACCTTCGGCGCCTGCCACCTGGACGCCCCCCTGGTGCACAACGCGGTGCACACCATGGATTTCAAAGAAGGAGGCATCCTTTTCATAGAAAACGTAGGAAATCTCGTCTGCCCCGCGGAACTGAACATAGGAGAAAATATCAAAATGCTCATCGTCAGCGTGGCCGACGGCAGCGACAAGCCCTACAAATACCCCTTGGCCTTTGAAAAGGCGGATATCATCCTCCTCAACAAGACAGACCTTATGCCATATCTGGACTTCGACGAAGATTTCTTCATGAAAGGCCTCCGCCACCTGAACAAACAGGCGCCGGTATTCAAGGTCAGCGGAAAAACAGGAGAAGGATATAAAGAAGCGGCAGAGTGGATTGAAGAAGCCGCCGGGAAGGAAAGATAGACCTGCGGCTGCTATCTGCTACCCGCTTACCGCAGTGGCGGGCGCCCCTTCAAGATGATAGGCGCCATTATGATCAAACCTTTACCACCGCCCTGAAGGGCGGTGGTAAACAAGGAAACTTCTCCTGGGGCGCGTTGGAAATACATGCAGCACATTCCTTCCGTCACTGCTTGTGATTTTTCCCGGTGGGGGGATCTGCTCTACGCTTCTCTTTAAAGATATGTGGCACATTGCACAGTATCCATAGTGCCCCCGCTTGCGGGGGAAAGGTGGTGCCGACAGGCACCAAAGGGGGAGAGAGCTGCCAACGGCGGCTCCTTTTTCCTGTCTGAAATTTACTGGTAAATGAATCGTTTGCTGCTCTTATCAAGGGGTTTGCTTAGGATGAACAATGGAAAATACTAGAAAATTTTCGTAACACTCTTGCGTTAAATCAATAGTGAGGGGGAAAAATCTCGAGAAAGACCACTAATGAACAGATTAACCTCAAGTACCATTTGACGAAAAGATGTAATGATTTGGCAAAATGTTGCAAAGTAGGTTGAAAAACAGGTAAAATGTTTTCTGAATAATTAAGTAAAGCGAATTTTTAGATTTTAGGCAAAAGAGGAAGGTTTATGCAATTTAATTCTGTCGCATTTGTTTTCTTTTTCTTACCATTGGTTATCCTGGTTTTTAGGTTTCTTAATGGGAAATTATTTAAGCGTATTTGGCTGATTTTGGCAAGTGTATTTTTTTACCTCTTTGCTCAGAAACATGGGCTCGAATTTTTGATTATTTATGCAGTAATTAATTTTTTTATAGTAAAAATATTAATTACTAAAAGAAGCAGGTTTTTGCTTGTCTGTGGAGTTTCACTGGATGTTATAGCTTTACTTATATATAGATATACGAATTTTGCGGAAGGAATTAGTAACAGAATTTTTCACACAGCTTTTCAACCTGTCCATTGGCTGGTTCCGCTGGGAATTTCATTTATCACTTTTTCGGCCATTTCATTTCTGGTGGACGTTTACAAGAACAAGGTAAAATCGATTAATTTTACTGATTATTTTTTGTATTTATCTTTTTTTCCAAAAGTTGGAGAAGGTCCTATTACAAGATATTCAGAGATTGCAGAAGCAATAAAAACAGGGGGCTCTTTTTCTTTTCCGCTCTTTATCAAAGGTTTTAAGCGGTTTTCTGTTGGGTTAGCTAAAAAATGTATTATTGCAGATATATTGGGACAGTCTGTGGATTTGGTTTTTGCTCATTTTAATCAGGGTGTACCTGTATCTGCTGCGTGGCTTGTGACTGTGTGTTATACATTTCAAATCTATTGTGATTTCTCCGGATATACCGATATGGCAATAGGCATTGGAAAGATGCTTGGATTCCCCTTACCGGAAAATTTTAATTTCCCATATCTTTCCCACTCCATATCAGAATTTTGGGGCAGATGGCATATAACGTTAGGCCATTGGTTTCGCGACTATGTCTATATTCCACTGGGTGGAAATCGTTGCTCTAAAAGGAGAAATGTATTTAACCTGGTAGTGGTCTGGCTTTTAACCGGATTATGGCATGGACCTGCAATGCATTTTATTTTCTGGGGGGGGGATACCACGGATTCTTTGTTATCGCTGAGAAGTTCTTAAAAAACAAAAGTTGGTATCAAAATATTCCGGGATGGGTTAAAATATTATGTACTTTTTTTATCGTCAATCTCGGATGGCTTTTTTTCAGGGCAGAAAATTTTCATCAAATTGTCATAGCTGTTAAGACAATGCTTGGTTTATATAGGCCGGAACAGATCTTTTATGGATTTGAATATTATTTTTCTTCGTTAACCTTATTGATGCTCGGAATTGCGATTCTCTTTTCTTTACCACGACCGCGATTTATACATGAAATTATTAATAAAAACACTACAGCTTACGTTTTGTATGATTTGTCCGTTGCCGTCATATTTGCGACAGCGGTCTGGTTTATGATTAATTCTACGTATAGTGCTTTTATTTATTTTCAGTTTTGAGAGGGAAGTCAAGAAATGAGAAAAGTTGCAGATAGAGTATTGATTTGCTTTGTTATACTATTTCTTTTGATTCCTTTAGTCACTTTTAACTTTGCAAAAAATCAAAAATCGGTTATTGAAAATAGAAATTTGGCAGAACTGGCGGATGTAAGAAGTGGATACACAAAGTTTAGGAAAAGTCTTTTAGCATATGTCAATGATCGTATTGGCGGGCGTGATTATTTTCTAAAAACTTACGATATTGTGATGTATAAGTATCTTCACCATAAGCATAAGAAGGTTATTCCAGGCAAAGACGGTTGGTTATTTTATTTTGAGGGTCTGCCGGACTATACGGGTGAAAATCAAAATGCTGCACTAGTGGAGCAGGAGGTTAGAATCCTCAAAAAATTAGATCAAAGATGTAAGGATATGGGTATTATCTTTGTTTATGAGGTTTGCCCTAATAAATCGACAATCTATAGTGAATATATGCCTGATTATATCTACCATACGCCAATCTCTCAAACGGACAGGCTTATAGCGAGATTAAAAGATGAAGGAATCAAGATATGCTATCCAAAACAGGAATTGCTGGATCATCATATGGAAGATGAATTGTATATGAAGCTTGATACACACTGGAATGTGAAAGGTGCAGGCTACCTTTTCGATGAATTCACAGATTTACTGCATTTGCAGAAGAGGGACTTCCCGATGAATCCCAGCTTTTCATCATCAGGTGATTTGAGAAATATGGTAGGGGTTTCTCTCGATGATGCTCAAAGTAAAGTCTTTTCAATAGAAAATAATAAAGATGCACGGATCAATATTCATGAAAGAGAAGCGACTATAGAAAATCCTGATGGAATTAAGTTTGTCGTTTACAGGGATTCTTTTACTTCGAATCTTCTTCCATATTATCAATATTACTTTACAGGTCCAGTCCATTGGAAATATAAGATTGATTTTGATGAATTAGAAAAAGAGAAGCCGAAGGTTGTCATTCTTGAATGTGTAGAACGATATGTAAGAAATAGTATTTTTGATAATCAAGATGTTTTAAAAATGAAGTAAGACTTATGTGTAAGAAGTCTTGCTGGTTCGCAGAAATTTACGAAAGGCGGTGATTATGATGAACACTTATCAAATCACTGTGTACGGCAGAGTACAGGGGGTGGGATTCCGTCCTTTTGTCTGCCGGACGGCTCTTTCGCTGGGTCTTACGGGCTGGGTGAAGAATCTGGGCGGTGTGGTGGAAATCAGGGCTTCCGGGGACAGGGAGGCCCTTTTGGCGCTGGGGAGGAAGCTTGAGGAAGCGCCTTATCCGGTGGCTGTGGAGAAAGTGACGAAAGAGGAGGTCCCTCTGGAAAACTTCTCTACTTTCTCTGCCATAGAAAGCAGCGGGGAGCCTTTGGCTCCCCTTTTTCCGGCGGATATCGCCATCTGCCCTTCCTGCCGGAAGGAGCTTCATGACAGGAAGGACCGCCATTTCCAGTATCCCTTCCTTTCCTGTACTGCCTGCGGGCCCCGGTATACCATCATCCGGAGTCTTCCCTATGACCGGCCCCGCACGACGATGGATTCTTTTCCCCTGTGCCCGGAGTGCCAGAGGGAGTATGAGGATCTGAAGGACCGCCGCTGCCATGGAGAGACCATCTGCTGCGCTGCCTGCGGGCCGGCGCTTTCCATGGTGGCCCAGGGCGGAGAAAAAGCCCAGGGGGAAAAAGCCATGGAAAGGGCCATCGCTCTGGTGAAGGCAGGAAAGGTGGTGATGGTGAAATCCATTGGCGGCTTTCAGCTGGTGTGCCGAGGAGACAGGGGGGAAACGGTGCTTCGCCTGCGCCGACTGAAGCACCGGGAAGGGAAGCCCTTTGCTCTCATGGTCCATTCGTTAAAGGAGGCAGAAAAGCTCTGTTTCCTCACAGACCAGGACAGGAAGCTCCTCACCTCTCCGGCCTGCCCCATCGTGCTCTGCAGGCCGAGGAAGGAAATCAAAGCGGTGGCGGAAGGGGTGCCGCGGCTGGGGATATTCCTGCCGCCTTCTGCTTTCTACGATCTTTTAACCGACGGGGTCAAGGCGCCGCTGGTGGTGACCAGTGCCAATATGAGCGGCGAGCCCATCCTTTATAAAGATGAGGAGGCCCTTTCCTGGTTTAAGGCCCATGAAATCGATTTCCTCTTCACCAATAACCGTGACATCCTCCGTCCTACCGATGACAGCGTGGTGAAGATGGAAGGGAATCACAGGGACATGATCCGCCGCAGTCGGGGATTTCTGCCGGAGCCTGCTGTGCAGGGGGCGAAAGAGGGGGCCCTTTTGGCTATGGGAGCGGACATGGAGCCCTCCTTCTGTCTTACAGCCCGGGGGCGTTTGTATCCCGGGGAAATGCCCTGCGATTTGGAAAATGAATCTTCCGAAGAAGCGTTCCTTCATATGATAGAGGACTGGGAAAATATGCTGGGCATCCGGCCCGAGCGGATTGTGACGGACCTTCATCCCCGCTATATTTCTTCAGCCCTGGGAGAGCGTCTTTCCAAAGACCGGGGGATTCCCCTCTGGAGAGTGCAGCATCATCACGCCCACGGCCTTTCCGTTATGGCGGAGCATGGACTCTCGGGAAAGGCGGCGGCCTTTGTTTTCGACGGCACCGGCTATGGCACTGACGGCACCATCTGGGGCGGGGAGATTCTTCTTCTGGAAGGAAATCAGATGGTGCGGGCCGGCCACCTGGATGCCATGCCTCTTCTGGGCGGCGATATTTCCATGAAACAGGCCTGGAAGACAGGACTGGCCAGCCTTGTTTATGCAGGCCTTCCGGCAGAGGATCACCGCTATGGGCTGGTGAAGGCAGCCCTGGCGGCCGGAGTGAATACCATCAGGGATTCCGCCATGGGACGGCTCTTTGACAGCGCCGCCGCCCTCCTTCACCTGAAAGAAGAAAACCGTTTCAAAGGGGAATGTGCCATGGCCCTGGAGCAGGCGGCAGTGCAGGCTGTAAGGAAGGGAAAGGCGGCCCTTCCCCTCCATCTGTCCCTGAAGGAAGAAAAGGGACAGCTCATCTGGCACAGGGAAGATCTCATCGCATCCCTTGTGGAAGCAGATGGTACAATAGAGGAAGCAGCCCTGGGATTTCACCGGGCCATTGTAGACATGGTGGTGGAAAGCGCCCGCCTTCTGGGCGTGGAGCAGGTCATCCTCACCGGCGGCTGCTTCCATAACGGCATTTTATGGACAGAAACGAAAGAGGCTCTGACAAAAGAGCATTTCAAAGTATATGGTAATGAAAAAGTTCCCTGCGGCGACGGGGGTATTTCCCTGGGCCAGGCCTTCTACGGCCTCATGCAGGGATAAGGAGGACCTATGTGTGTAGCCTATCCGGGCAGAGTGGTAAGCATCACCGGCACCCATGGCATGGTGGATTTTTCCGGTACCGAAGTGCCGGTGAACCTTTCCATGGTGCCTGCGAAAATCGGTGATTATGTGCTGGTTCATGCAGGTATGGCCATCCAGATCGTGGAAAAAAAGGAAGCCCATGACTGGATTGACCTGTTTAAAGAAATCGAGGAGCTGGCAAAGGAATGAGAGAAAAAGAACTGGCCCGCTTCCTTTCCACCTACGACGGGCCGCCCCTTCGTCTGATGGAGGTCTGCGGCACCCACACCTCTTCCCTGTACAGGAGCGGTATCCGGCAGATCCTGTCGCCGAATATCACCCTCCTTTCCGGGCCCGGCTGCCCTGTGTGCGTGACGCCTACGGCCTATATCGACAAGCTGGTATCCTATGCCATGACCGAAGGATACAAAGTACTGGCTTTTGGGGATCTTCTGGCGGTGCCGGGAAGCCGCCTGTCCCTTTCCGGTGCCCGGGACCGGGGCGGCAGGGTGGATTTCTTCTATAATCCCGAAGAAGGGCTGGCCATGGCGGCAAAAGACCGGCAGACCACCTACGTTCTGGCGGCAGTGGGCTTTGAAACTACGGCGCCGGTATGGGCGGATCTGGTGAAACGGGCCTATGACGAAAACATAGGGAATATCCGCTTCCTCACCGCTTTAAAAACTATGCCTGAGGCTATGGACATTCTGGCCAGGGACCTTCACATTGACGGTTTTCTCTGTCCCGGCCACGTGGCGGTGATTACAGGAAGCCGTCCCTTCTTTCATCTGGCGGAAACATCGGGGAAACCCATGGTGATCGGCGGCTTTACACCGCCCCTTCTTCTTCGTGCCCTTTCCCGGCTGGTGCTGGAAGCATCCAGAAAGAAAGGGGGCCTTTGGAACGAATACCCCTCGGTGGTACGGGAAGAAGGCAATCCAAAGGCCCTTTCCCTGATGCATGAAATCTTTGAAGCAGGAGACGCCGTCTGGCGGGGCCTCGGCACCATCAGAGGTTCGGGCCTTTATATTTCCGGAAAATATGAATTCCTGGACGCCGGCAGCCGGGGCCTTACAGAAGACGTCATGCCCAAAGGCTGCTGCTGCGCCTCCGTGCTCACCGGCCGCATGGTGCCTCAAAACTGCCCTTGCTTCGGAAAAGCCTGTACCCCGGACCATCCGGTAGGTGCCTGCATGGTATCCGGCGAAGGGGCCTGCTCCATTACCTATCGGGGAGGTTAATATGAAAATCGAATTACGCCATGGTTCCGGCGGCGAAGAAACAGGCCGCCTCATCCATGAACTCTTTGAAAAATATTTTACAAATCCCATACTGGACCGTATGGAAGACGGCGCCGTCCTGCCGGTGATGAAGGGCCATCCCGTCCTTACCTCCGACAGCTTCGTGGTGGAACCCCTCTTCTTTTCCGGCGGTGATATAGGGAAACTGTCTATCTGCGGCACGGTGAATGACCTGTCCTCCATGGGAGCCAGACCTCTCTACCTGACGGCCTCCTTCATTCTGGAAACAGGACTGGAAACGGAGATACTGGAAAAGGTAGTTTCCTCCATGGCGGAAACGGCCAGAGAAGCAGGCGTTTCCATCGTAGCAGGAGACACCAAGGTTATTGAAGGCAAAGGGGGTCTCTACATCAATACCGCCGGCATCGGTGAAAGGGCGCCGGGCCTTGCCATTTCCGCCTCCGCCATGGAAGAAGGAGATGCCGTCATCCTCACCGGCACCATGGGCGACCACCACGGCACCATCCTCACCGCAAGGCTCCACATGAAGAGCAGCCTCAGAAGCGACTGCGCCCCTTTAAACGGGCTGGTGGAAAGCCTTCTTAAGGAAGGAATCACCATTCATACCATCCGGGACATTACCAGAGGCGGCCTGGCCACGGTGGCCGGCGAACTGGCGGAAGCCTCCGGCAAAGCCATGGAACTGATGGAAGATGAGATTCCGGTGTCTGAAGAAATCCGAGAGCTCTCCGGCATTCTGGGCCTGGATCCCCTGACCATGGGAAACGAAGGGAAAATGATGATCATCCTTCCCGAAAAAGAAGCAGACCGGGCCCTTGCCATTTTACGCAGCCACCCCTATGGCAGACAGGCATCCCTGGCAGGCCGTATTACCAAAGGCGAAGGCGTCCACCTCATCACCGCCTATGGCGGAAAAAGAAAACTCCTTCCCCTGAGAGGAGAAGGACTGCCAAGGATATGTTGATGATAGTGTACTAGTGTACTAGTGGGCTGGTGGGGTAGTGGGACAGCTGTCCGCTATCCGCTATCCGCGGTGGGGC
>ULYY01006083.1_pt1 | contig 15566 bp, 22 predicted proteins | sample 1962601 | NCBI WGS metagenome assembly ULYY01 (sample SAMEA4835875, study PRJEB28245) | human gut metagenome | biome: gut microbiome; material: fecal sample | place: Denmark | collected 2008 | reverse complement strand
ATTTCATAAAACTATGATATAATATAATCGTAAAGAGAAAGGGTGAACCCCTTGAAAGGAGAACGTCATGAAAAGAGAAATGGAAGCCCGACTTGCGGTGTGGGCAACGGTTATTGAGTATTATGGGTCAGATTATAACCAGTGGGCTATTAGATGGCTTACGGAAGATCAAGAAGATGCAAAGATTGGTGACGTTTTGCGCCCATCCTATGAATGGGACATTGAAAACGATGTTTCATGTCATGCGACTACTGGCGAAATGTTACCGGGTACCTGTGGCGTTGAGCTAATTGAAGGAACGCTGGATGAGATAGAAGAAGCAATCTCAACTGCCCCATATTGTGGAAAGATTGCTTTGATCGCTGGGGATTTCGCAGGTTATGGCAATGACCCGAAAGAGGTATATTTAGAGAATGCGAGAGTGATGGGGTTATGAAAACATTCACCCTTAAAGAGCTTTGCGATAAATGCGCTGAGCTTATGCCCGAATACATTAAAGAACCGGGCATAATATACTTTGAGTTTTTACTATTAAAGAATTATTGTGAAAGAGTTACTTTTTCATCAATGGCAGAACGAGCAAGAAATGGGTATTTTAACAATAGAGCACAAAAATATTATTGTTTTGGCATAAAACAAGAAGGGCTACGCACATACATACGATTAAAGCCGGTTGAATAACCGGCTTTTTATTATGATTTACTTCCCAGCGTATTACTAAAGAGCAGGCACGATGACCCAAGATTAACATTGCTGGTTTTTGCTGAATCGATGAAACAAATTGAACCGGAAAGAACGTTAAATGACGAGGATGAAAGGCTGGTAAACTTGCCGGCATCAACTATTTTTACATCGCTTCCGGTTGATGCGTATACATTTGCCATTGATGTGTTCCCGCTGCCCTTGCATTCCGTTACGGTTGCTGTGGTGTGGAATAAAGAAAGGGCATTCCGTGTTGAACTTGGAGAAAGTGTGCACTGATAAATTTTTGCATTGCTGTCTTGAATGCCCAACATGAAATCATTTTCGCGGGATGGATCGGCATATCGATTATTTCCTGTAACCGTTAAATTCTTGAATTCTATCCGTGTACATCCCTTGCATTGTGTTACGTCAAGATTAACATTTGATGCACCTGTCTGAGGTTCTATTGAAATTTCTTTGGTGCATTGCGGGTAACTCATCAGGTAATTCCCGTTTGCCAGACGAATGCGCGTCTGGCTAATACCATTATTTGGGCACTCGACATGCTTTATCGCTTCATCGATCGACAGAAACGGATATTCATCTGACCCGTCGGCCGGTCCTATCATATCTGAGGACGCGTCTACATACACTGTTGGCTCATAAATTGAAGTCTTTGGCGAATCGCTGGAAGTGGAAGGTTGTTGTCCAAATAATGAAAATTCCGCAATGTCTGCACGACTAGCGACAATGTTCTGATTGAGCACGTGGTAAGAGTACAACCGTATTTTATCGCCACATCGGCACAGGTCCTGTGGTTCTCCAATCCAGTAATTTGAATTTCCCCACATTCCAATATCCATTCCTGTTGTGCCGATCACCTCACCGCTATCATCGATGCGGAACACGTGGATAAAGTTTGGTTTGAATCGTAAAACCCCAAAATATCCGCCTCCAAGGTACTTACACGTCTGGATTAAATTCTCTGTACTATACGCGGGTCGTAAGGCGTAATTAAGCGGGATATAGATAGCCCCTGAATTAAGGGGCGTCAACACAGAATATGAACCGATCGCCTTAAGTTGTGATGGTACTAAGATAAGCGCCCCGTCTGCTCCGTCCTTGTTGACGAAACAGGCGAACTTGTCCAGATCATCGATATATTCGACCGAATTGAGATTGAAGGTAGAAGGGGCGTTTCCATGACTTTGCCAGATCGTTGAAAGCCAGGAAAGGTCGATTACTCCGATGCGTGTGATTGATGATGTGGTCACATTGTAAACGATCACATTAGAAGTTTTCACAGTCCCACCAGAGGAGTTGAGCGTGTAAAGCTGCGTGAGGTAAGCGGCGTTCGCGGTTGATCCTTTTGTTGCTTTTTTGACATAGCACAATGAATTTCCGTGGCCGCCGTAGGTTGATTCGTTAAAAGAAGCCAACTGCGCGTTATTGGAGTATAACACTAGCTGATTATTATTATTCCAGTCGGCGGCGGTCTTGTCATTCCCCCAGTTGTCCCAGCACGTAAGCGTTAAGTCGCTTTCCCCGTCCACGTTGCCGCAGTTACACGTGCCCTGCAGTTTGATGAAAGACTGACGCGGTGTGATCGTCTCGCCATTTCCCAGCTTGATCAACCTAAAAACCTGAGAAAGGCACGGCATTGTGGTAATATTTCCTTTTATCGCGTTAACCTTTCCTGTGATATCCTCCTGAAATTGTTCATTGCTCTGGTTGATCTGCTCGATAGAGTGATTGACAGATTGCTCAAGTGAGTTGAACTCTTGCTGAATTTCTGAATAATCAACTCCATATGTATTTTTGTTGTCACTGATGGTTTTGAAGTTACCAATTACCGCCATGTTATCCCTCCTTGCTTGTCGCGTTCGTGGTCAATGAGAATTTCAGGTCTTTTGTCTCCTCATTGTATGTGATGTTAAGCGTGATTGCCCCGGAAGCAAGCAGGCTATTCACCTGATTTATCGTATATTCCTCTATCTGTGCATCCACGCGCTGATAGAATTCATCCATAGCCGCGTTCAGATTGTTTACTGCCGCTATGATCTCATTTGTTTTTTCAGTAACTTTTGCCAACAAAATATAGTCGGTCGGCGCATCGATGAAGGCAATGTTATTGATCGGGTTGAAGTTGAAAGGAAGCTCCCGGATGGTGCGCCATTTTGCAATATGCTTATCGGGCCCGTTAAGCGAGTAAGTTTTTTCTTTTTCCATGCTTCTGTCTCCTTTCTATAGCACACTGAAAAATAGGTAGCTCATGCTCTGCCATAGGATGTTCATTTTTGGGTAGACGCGCATAGCGGATTCATAGATGTCCCCGCTCGATAGCCCGCTGATGCCTGAAGTGCGGCGGGTGGTATTTTCTCCCTCGTTTAAATTCTCAGTGTTGTTATTTTTTGCTGTGGTGTCCATCGTGTATGCGCTGGTGTTCGCTGTTTCGGTTTGATCGGACCCGCTCGCATAGTCCAACCCGTTAAGCGTTGCCTGCGGAAAGGTGGAATTTACGGCCGTTACGCTTGACGTATCTTTGCTGTCAGTGTTCTGTTGGCTTTCGCTGATATTTTCAGATTGCCGCTCATGCTTTGTGATTCGCTGATAATCTTCTGACACGTCTATGTTGCCGAAAATATCGGCAGATTTTGCGGCTGATTCGATAATGTCGTTGATGAAACCGGCGTTATTGTAACAATATTCTTCCAGGTATGCTTTCCAGCGAGAATATGGAGTTACGGCAATTTCACGAAAACGGAAGTGAAGACAGAACCCTACCGCGAAAAGCGCGGGCCATGAAATGCTGTCAAGGGGGAAATCAAATACCATAGATGATGCCTGTATGATTTCATCGCGGTTAAGAACGTGTTCCCAGTCTGTTTTCAACAGTCCTCGCATGATTTCTTCCAGCTGAATAGTATATTCAGAATTATCATGATTGATCATGTTCATCACCTCGCGGCATTTCTTCATCAGGAGTAATATTTCTATAGCGCTCGCCCTGCCCTAAATTTTCGCGCGCATCCTCGTTAAATGCGGCATTGAGCAATGTATAAAGGTCGCTGTTCCAAATGACTGAAATATCAATTCCCAATTTATTTTTTGCTTGTTCGCATAGCTGTTGACGGGGAGAAAGCGCGATGTCACGAGCTATTTCTATCGCGCCTATGTTCCCATTCGTCTCTGACGAATTAACGCGTTCCCGCTTATCCATATTGCTATTTTCTATTCCTACGGCCGTTAAAAATTCATTTAACAACTGCTGTTTTTCAATCTGGATCTTATCCGCGATGAAAGGGACGTTGAAGGAAAATGTTGTTAGTTCGTTGCCCTTCCCGGTCAGCGCGGCATTTTTCCACATGTCCTTATCTACGGTGATAAAAGCGTTGTTTTCAGCGATCTGTTTGATCGCCGCAACCATGCTTTGTTTTTGCGCTTCACTACCAACGACTGCCCCGGCGCTGGCTTTCTGTAAAAGCAGGTTGATATCCGCGGTGCGTTGAAGGTCGGATAGCCGCATAGCATAGTAATTGCACAGCGAATAATCGCTTACGCGCTGTGTGTTGGCGAACGCTACCGCCGCTTCTGAAAGCGGTATAAGCCCATAATTAACACCACAATAGAACGAATACGGTTGAATGTAAGCGGGATATCCGTAAATATTGAGGGGTTGGGCATTAGTGAATGGAAGGGAAACCGCACCTATAATTTCATCCTTGAATATGCAGGCACGGCCAGCGCGGAAAAATGCACGTTCGATCATGTCCGCGTCACACGTTTCTGGGATGTTCCACGTGAAACGATTTTGGCAAATGTTGGCCAAACGGTCAAACCACACTGTGTAACTGATGTCATTCATCAGCCGTTGCTTTCTTCTGCTATTTCTTGACATTGTTTTTCACCCCCTGCGGGTCAAAATGAACCGGCTCATATAATCTCATCGGCTCAGCCTCTAATAGTGTCCTGTTGTCAATGGAATAATTCCCAAATAATGCTTCACTGCGCCACCATCTGATACCCGCGTTATAGCGTGCTTCTATCTGGCTCATGTACTGATAGGGAATCACGCCGGAAAGCATGATTGAAGCCGTCTTTGTGTACCAGTAATTCACACGGTGGTCTTCGTTGGGGATTCCCAACCGATCTACCTTATAGCCGTACATGTCATAATAGTTGTCTAATCTTACGGCCTGTTCATACTTGATAGATCTGCGCTCAAGAAAGAAATCACCCATGCCAGCGTTCGCACTTCCCGTACCCGTGAAGAACATATATTGAAATGGGGCATTGCCGCCGCTCCCGCCCCGTGGGGTCATCGGCATTTTTTCAGCGTCCGTCATTTTCGCGTTCAAGGAACGCACGGCCATTGATGATGAAGCGTCTGCCTGTATCTTCGCATTGGTGTATGAGTTATTCGCCTCGTTCTGGCTGCCTATCGCGCCAGTAATCCCGCTAACTCCTGAACCAATAGCGCCGATCACATTGCCGCTTGCTAATCCACCGATGACACCACCAATGGAACCAAAGGAATTGAGAAACATATTTTGATCTGCAAGCGCCCGATTGTTACCGGCTATTTCCATCGTAGTGTTGTAATTGGTGAGGTTATTCGCATACTGAGCATTGATCTGGTTTGAATTGAGTGCAAGCCATGCCTTATAAGAATCTATCGCATATGCGCATTGTGGATACGCGTCAATCTTTATCGCATCGTCTACATCGTTTGCGAGGTTTCGATAATTCTGAGGGAACATGATAGCTTGAGGCGACGGGGATAGCATGTAATAGCACAAGCAGGACACGTTATAAGTATCTGCTAGTTCAAACATTAATTCAGACGATGACCCGGCATTACTTCCTGCAACGCAGAATGTGTAGGGATATGACAATAATATATTATTGCGCGGTGTGTAATTATCTACTGCATCCGGCGTATTGATCGTCAGAGCGTAAGGGTTGCTTCCATAGAACGTATTGGGAACCTGACAAATTCCAACAATGGAATCGCCAGCGCCCCCTTCGGTTAGGTCATTTATATAGCTATTTATCGCATTGGCAAAAGCGTTGTCATTTTTATATGATGACCGGTTGATACGATGACCATCCACGCCATTATATAGTCCATAATGCGTGCTTGAGGTTTGCGCGCCGCTCGCGTTCTGCGCTGACCAAACGATGACCGAATAGCCGCTTAATCTATTAGTCACTCGCTCGTCCACGATGTAATCACCGCATTCTAGTTGGTCTTTCAACGCGCTTCGCCCTGTGTAAATGTTCTGGACCGTGTCATTAGTGACATGTTCACGCTCTATGTATGCCTGAACAATGCCATAGTCAAAAAGATATGTCTGTAACGCGTCAACTTCAAAGGATACTGTGGAGCTGTTCACGCTATTCTGAACTGCCCCTGTCAAGTAGCAATAATACCACTTGTTTCGGTTTTTTATCATGAGGTAATTCGCGCCGTTCAAAATCGTTTCTGCGTCATAATTAACTATCATCGTCCCCTGCATGATGTTAATATTCGTGTAGGTGTCATCGCGTAATGAAAGCGTGGGGCTTTCATGTTGACGAAACCATATTTCCTGAGTATAACGATCATAGAAAAATATGGTGTTTTCACCGCTAATATCGGGAATCCCCGCCAGGAAGATAACTTCCGCGGCGGGGATAACATTTGAGACATCACCTATCTGAATCATGATACAGCTACTGCGGTGATCGTCACCGTTGCCTTCTTAGAGCTGTCCTGCGCACTCACGATGTTAACCACTGAAGGACTAGCTTTGGATCTGTTCACCGTGATGACGCCGTCCGGGGAAACGGTCAAAGTGCCATCCGCGATTCCGCTTGAAGTGAAGTTAACCGTCTTGGAATAGATTCCTGTACCCGTAACTTCCCAAGTGAGCGGTAAGGAAGAACCTACCGGCAAAGAGATGGATTTTCCGTTATACGGGGATGTGACCGCGGTCACCGTTCCCAGCGTGTCGTCGCTGCTCTGTACATAGGCAACGGCATTCGCGAACGGGCTGGAAGCTAACAGCGCCCAATAATGAAGCCAATTCTGCCATTCCATTGACTGACCATTAGGTTCCTCATGCCATTCATAAAGGCGGTCATACCACTGTACTAGCCCATTGTCGAAAGTAATTGCGGCAACGGCGTCCAACGTTTCAATTTCATCCTCAGTAAATTCTTTCACATTCTCGCTATCGTCAAAGAAAGCTTTCAGCCGTGTAAAGTCAATATTGCTCAGGCTGTCAACCTTTTTAACCTGGCCCATAAAATTGGCATAATCAAGATTGAAGGCGGCGGCCAAAACTGAAATATCATATTTTGCGCCAAATGATGTGGTGAGCATAAATGTAACATCTCTCGGGGAACTGCACCAGTTGACCACACCTGCGCTATTGTAGTCAGAGCGGGGAAACATGAAATTATCAAAGTCTTCCTTCATCTGCATTGCCGCGGCCTTTGCATTCGCTTCGGTATCTGCCCCGGACACCTGCGAAATAGGCACTGTCTTGATCTGTCCGTCTAAGATTTTTCTAGCAAGCAGATACTTAATTGCACTCATTTGATCTACTTCACAACCTGCGGCCATTGACGTGAACACCTTGCCAATGAGGTCGGCCATTCCCCCTTCTGTCGTGAAGGCCATTTCAATCATCGGGCGGTTGATGGTTGTTTTATAAAATGTTTTAATATTGATGCGGTAAATCGCTGTTCGAACATCCGCGACCACACGCTTGAAAATTTCCGTGGCGGCGATGTCAGGATTGTAATTGTTTGGTAAAGCAATCTGTACGAAAAATTCTTCAACCAGTTCGCCTAATCCGATCAAACCTTTCTTGAAGTCGCGCCACTTGTTGTAAAACATTTTTGAAGAACCAAAAATGAAGGCAAACTGATTGACCATAGCGCTATAAAACTCGTTTAATAAGCTTGAATTATTCATGATGATCTGCCCGATTTCTCGCGAGCTTGCAACGCCATATTCGGCAAGCGGCACAGCGTTCTGATATGCATCGCTGGCTGTGCTTCTGATCGCGTTAAGATAATCAGCATTTTGGGCCGATGCATTCATTGTTACATTCTTCGGTGTAGTTGCCATTTCTATTCACTCTCCTTTTCCACAAGTAATTTTTCCATCGGAAGCGTTTCTGGCGTATCGTCTCCCTCTGGCTTTGCGGTTGTGTTGTCGCTTTCGTCCAACGGCTTATCATCTGGATCGCTACCAGTTTTCCAGCGATCAATATAACGCTGGCGCATATCCTCATATTTTTTGTGCCAATCAGTAAGCGGATTTACCTTTGCTTTGACTGTCCCATCCTCAAGAACATCGACATACTCTTTCAGATATCCGTCGCGTTCCTCGATTTCATGTCGAATTTCTGAGAACAATGTATCAACTTTTGTCAGTGCTTCACCCTCTAGCCCTTCCATGTATTCGGCCAGAAGATCGTTGATTGCGCTTGAATCTCTCATTTTTTCATCTCCTTTTCAAAGTATAAAAAATAAAATTCATTGACTTAAAATCCGGGTCAGGCCCCGGGCCCGGGCCCGGGCCCGGGCCCGGGCCCGGCGTACCACCATCATATGTTTGAAATGACAATCCCATGCTATTAATGATAGCGGTATCATTGACGTAAAATACACTAGTGGGTTGCACTGAATCATCCAACGCCCAACATTCATTACCGCCGGAACATACAATGCCATAATCTACCAGTGTTTTCCCCGTTCCGTGTGCTTGATCGATATGGACATGGTCACCGGTCACCATACCAGCTGTTCCTGTATGGCCAATCAATTGCCCTTGTCTGACGGTTGACCCGATCGCTGAATATGGGGGGTCGTTATCATGCCCAAATTCAATACACACATACCCAACACCGCCCGGCGTTATCACTTTTTGCTGAGACTGCCAGATGCGGGGCATTCCGTTAGCGGCCGGCCCCGCATAAATTAATCGCATATCACAGGGGGCATAATAATTGGCGGCTGTGGTAGCTCCTACACAGTCGAACGGATGACCGCAACAATGTGAAAAACTGCCGGGGCTGGATGTCTGAGTGACATTGAGTACGGGCAGGGGAAACAGGCATACCTGCAACCCCCCATCCCCGGTAAGCGTCTGTCCCGGTTGCATTATCCCCCCATGGGATTTATTACTTCATCCGGCGGAAGCGTGCATAACATATCAACCTTTCGCGCGCAAACCCTCAGATCATACAGCAGTCTTTTCAGCCTATCAGGATCTTCTTCTTTTTCGCACTGCCTAAGGATAATATGCATATTCCGGTAATATACCCGCATTGCTGATTCTGCCGTCAAGTTATGCGGCAATTCGTAGTCTCTCATCATGACAAGTACGCATTCACGGCCTTCTGTACCTCTTCATAATTGTACCCGGCCTTTTCCAACGCTGTTTTTCTCGCGCTTCCGTTACCATAGTCACCACGAATTACTGCATTGACTACCTCAGCCGTTACAGTTTTTGTCCCACCGCTCAAATAATCGTTAACTGCATCCTGCACTTCGTCATAATCATAGCCCGCTTTTTCCAGCGCATCCACGCGCGCCTGTCCATTCCCATACTTTCCCGCAATTACATCTTTTACGACCTGTGATGTAACTTCTTTTGGATTGCTGGCATTCAGCGCGATCGGCCGTAGGAATCCTAACAGGCCATGAGGGGAAATCGTCACGATCGATGCGCCGCGTTTTCCCCCCTGATTGTAGCCGAACGCCATAACCCGCGAACCGTTCCACCCAACGAACATAGCAACATGACTGTCAGGGCAATCAAGTGATCCGCTGTTCCATACCAACCAATCACCATATGTCAGCGTTTTAGAACCGTATGAATAGCGCGTGAAAATCTTGGAAAGACCCAAGGCAGAAAAACGTTTATAGATTTCTTTTGCATATCCACTGCCGCCAATAGCACCTAAATTTTTCCCTAACTCCTTACACTGGAGTTTAAAAAGGTCTACGCACTGCACACCGGCCACACCGTCATAGTCAATTGCGGTATTTTTATACTTCTTATAAAAACTTTCGCCGACGATCGCCATCATTCACCACCCCCTGTATTCATTTTGGCCATGTAGTCCATAAAGGTCTGAATCATCGTTTTAATTTCGCTGATAGCCTCAGTGTTTCCCTTGATCGTATCACTCAAGGTACTAACCTCGCTCTCATGGCGGTTTTCCTGCCGCACGATGAACCAGCCGCAGAAAATAAGGCATGCCACCGGAACCCCTAAATTCTGCACGATCTCAATAATTGTTTGAACATCCATTTTTTCACCTTCCTTTACATGGCTATTATAACACGTCTACAAAAAATTTGAAATAAAGGCTAAGAAAATTTCTTTTGTTTTTACGCTGTCATACCTTATTCGCTGTGCCATGTAATACTTTTTCAAGATCACAGCAAGAAATGTATTACGATATAGGGCAATTTCAGTCTCGCTTTCCACTTCTCGGGAAAGAGCAATCACCTTAGAAAACTGGGGCTGAGCGTGTTCGCTAACGAAAAACTTATCGCCGTCAAAATAAACGCCCATCACCGCGTCGGTCTTTATCGTCAGATAATATTTTGCCCCGCTCGGGGGCTTTTCAATGTAAAGGTCATTATCATAGCCAAACTGATTATAAAGGGCGAAAGCTTCATAGCTAGTACCATGCATCAGTTCACCCGCCAATGTATTTTTACGCTGTTCTATGAATTTTTCATTGACACCGATATACAATAGTATTTTCTTATTATCGCTGATAGAAATGTTGCCTTTCTTAGGCAGTCTCAACGACCAAAATAGCACATATGGATTATATAGCACAGACGCATTACCCGTCATATACATTTTTACGTCATCCCTGTTTCGAGCTACAGTGTCAAAAAGATTCATCAGCTTTTTCGGCTCGCTGTATAAGTATTTTTCCTGACTGTCGTTTTCAATCAAAAACTCATCAAAGATAATTATGGAAACATCGGCAAAACTGGCCGGTTTGAGATTCTGCGCCTTGCTCAACTCAGCCACATACCCCACCTGTTCGCCATTCTCGAAAAAACCCTTTTTCATCGTCTTCACATCGCGGCCGCGATCTGCATTTATGTCTGCAAATATCTGCATTCCCTTTTCTGTAATATCCTTCCAGTTCTGCGGACGCCTCACCACGTATAAGAATTTCTTGCCCTTCTTGATTGCTTTTAGTACCTTTTCTTTCCACCCATAGGTTTTGCCGAAACCTCTATTAGTTTCGAGAATATTCACCGGACAGGCGTACCCGTCTATTTCTCTCCAATTTATGTAGTTCATTTTTTCACCTCGCTTTGTTTCACGTGAAACATAAATAAAAAGGAGAAACAGGGGCTGAAAGATTCGGCTAAGCGGCGGAACCACCCGCGCATGCGCCCGGCCGCGGTCAAGCGGTGGTTATCCGGCACGCATCACCTAACTATTATAATCTTTGCCCGTGTTCTCCTTTTCAAGGCCGGAAGTTTCCGGTTCTGCTTATATTATAGCAGGATTTTTTTTAATGTCAATCTTCCTTTATTTGAAAGGTTGTTTCCTCTAATAATATGCCTGTGCTTTTCTGCACCGGCCTTAACTTTCCGGTATAGACAGCCCCTACATGGAAATTTTCCCATGTGACCTGCTCACGGCAATTTTTCGGCAGTCCAGCAATGGTTATTTTCATCATACGCCCATTCCTTACAGGATAGCCGCCGCGGTCAGCCTCTTTTTCGTCAGCGTCCATTTCCTCTATATAGCACTTTGGATGAAGGTAGCGTGCGCGGTAGAAGCGTCCTTCAATTTTCATCGCGCCCAATCGCACATCATCTATATCAACGCCCGCCGGATCCTCATCACCCAAAAGATGCAAGCTATCCGTATCCATGTAAAGAAAACGATCATAATTTTTCTGCGCGTCCCGGATAATGCCCGCCCTGCCATATGCAGTGATGAAAGCAATCACAGGTACATATCCTTTGTGTGCTTCGTCCGGTTCTTCCACTAATCGATGCTTTATCTTCCCATCATAGTATGGCTCTTTCTTGTACATCAAGCGCTTTGTACCAAACTTTCCTGACAGTTTATTTTGCATATCTTTTGCAATCTGCCTTCTGCCTTTGTTTCCTTCCTCGCTGGCCTTTACTTTTTCGGCCGCCCACTTGTCTACAAAACCCGCGAAAAGCTGGCGGGAACCGCGAAAGGAATAATAGTCAAGCCACGTTATGTTATACACCTCATACTGTTCCATCATCAGATCTATATCAACATTAGTAAGCGTCAGCTCTATGATCCCGTCCGTTTCCTCGATAAATTTCACGTCGCGAAAGCGCGAAACATGCTTTCCCATCACAGACGGAATATGATCGCCCTTGACCTTCAATGAGCATGTCAACCGCTGAATATATAGCGGAAATTCTTTCGTGGCCTGAGCGCGCCCCTTTCCACACACCGGCTTCCCCCATGGCAAAAGCTCAAATCGCATCTTTGCAGGGTACATGGAATTATAGTCAAGAACGATGCCAGCGCCAACGCTTACCCCCTTGAACTTTTTACCAACCTGAGAAGATCCGCCATAGTACGCCTTTCTGCAATATTCATCCTCTTCACGGGTCAATAGTGGAAACCACTTTTTGAATTTTTTGTAGCCTATCTGTTCGGCATACTGCGCATAGGCGTTTGCGCTCTGCGTCATCTTGTCCAGTCCGGCGGCAAAAATCACCTTCAAGCCCTTGTATACGATGTCGCAGTCCCTGTGAAGATAGTCCCATTCCTCAATAGTTGGCACATATCCGGGCGGGCGTGGTTTTTCATAGTCTATTTCACCTTTTGACACTGGGATGCCGAACGCGCCGCCAATGTCTGCAACCGGCAGGGAAATAATTTTGAAGCTATCATAAATCGTTATCGCCGCGTCATCTTTCCAAAACCTCAACATGTAGTATTGACCGGTGTCCGATATGATTGACGTGAAACAACGATCACATTTTTCCCATACGTGTTTCCACCCATGCGAAAAAGCCCAACACATAATATATGAACTATCAAATTTCATGTTATGAAAATACAGCACCTTTGAATCGGAAAAAGCCCACTCAACAAATGAATCTATTTCCGTGCCGGTACATTTTCCATCATCTCCCAGCGCTTCCCAAGCCCATACGCGCGGAACTTCCTCAACAGTTGTCTCAAAGTCACACATGTACCAGCTCATACACCATAGTTATTGACGAACATTTCCCAATGTGACAGCAGGCCTTCATAATAATCGTCTATATCGTCATCCATATAGAACACTTGGAAGTCAAGATAAGGATCGGCATAATATGAAGCCGCAATCATAGAAGCGTCTATTTTCTCTACCATTTTCGCAATAGGGTTATCTTCTCCAAACGCTTCCTTGAGCTTCTTCAAATAATTTTTCTTGTATTTTCTATCACTTTCTTGCAATAGTTCTAAGTTATTCGTACGCTTTAGCGCTTCCATGTATTTTTTGGCACCTTCACGCCCCCAATTTTGAAAATCCGGATTAGTAATCGTGGCCATGTCATGTAACCGCTCTGCTTCTATTAACTTTCTGCGCCGCGCCTTGCCACGCATCTTCTTTGCTTCTTCCCTCGCTTTTTCAGCCGCCGATATTACGCGCCTATAATCCCTCCGCGCCTTCAACTTTACTTCATTTAATTCCCATTTGCTGACGGCCACACCCTTTTCATTCATCACAGGCTGGAAAGCTCCTTTTCTTGTAGCTCTACGGATAGAGTTTAAAAAGTCATTTGCTTGACGGGCATTTTCAAATGACTTTTTATAGACGTAATCAGACGCATTCAAATTTTCGGGAAGATAAACAGCGCCGTACGGATCCGCGCGGCGCTGTTTGTTTAAAGCACGGTTATAGTTTTTGATGGCGTTCCTAAATTTCTGGACATTTGTCTTATTCCATTTATACGCCATAATCTCACCGCCTTTTTATTTTTTAATTACTTGGAAATTATAGTACACCTTTGCGCCCTTCTTGTTTTGAATCGGCTTCAACGTCAAAGGATTTTCAGGAGTAGGCGTGCCCTTGAATCTCATGATTTTAGACAGAGCACTGAAAGCCGTCATGCTCACACAGGATACCGTGCGACCGTCCTTGCACATCATTAAGATCCTTGGAAGGATACGCATCTCACCCGTGTTTTCATCAGCAATCTGCACGTTCTCAAGATAGATATCTGTTACGCTGATCTGTGTGTTCACCACATCAGACAGCGCGACAGTTTCACCGGTAATGCGTTCCAGCATCTCATCATTTCTTTCTGGTGTCCAGCTTGCCCAATCCTTGCCCACAACTTCTGAACTTTCACCGTTCCACATTGCCGCATAATTCTTTTCGTTTTCAGTCGTTTTTACTTCTACTGCGTTTCTTTCTTCCATGTTCTTTCTCCTTCTCAATCATACTTTCTTCTTAACTCTGTTTTAACCAGTTTTGACTGGCTAAAAAATTTATCGTCATCCATGACATATTCTTCCCGGTATACATGAGCTGAAATCATCATGAACGGCTTTCCTTCCGCAACGTTATTCTTTACGTATGTCGCGGAACTTCCAAAATTGAGTTGTCCCGGCGCTGTAATTTCGCGCTCTGGCTCACTTTCAATTCGGAATTTGATAATAGTATAATATCTATACCCCTTCATTGACCGCGTTCACCACCTTTCTAAGTAAATTATAGCCTAATTTCTACACATCTTCAAGCGCTTTTACCAGGTCTTTTTCAAAAAATCGCCCTACAACCGCAAAGCGCCCCCATCCGTCACAGATGTAGACATTTCTTGCGGAATATCGACCGCTTTCAAGCCTTTGTCGCTGGGCTTCTTTGAACCCCCATTTTAAAGACTTTAGCATGCCGTCATCTGTAAAACCAAAGTTTGGGCATTCGACCAAAATATCGTGTTTACGCAACTTTCCTGAAAAAGCCAAGCATGAGGTATAATAAAATTCAGTTAAAATCAAAGTCACTGCACCACATTTACGCAAAGCGCGCAACACTTCAGCTTTTTCCCTCATCCTTATTTCTCCTTTCTTCTCTTTCAATGCTTTCCATGCTATCCTGATATATGCGGGCAATTTCAAGGCGTTCATAATTTTTGTGCCGTCTGAAATGATCGGCTATCAGGACAGCCACGGCGCGCGGCGGAAGACGCACGCGCCGTATTAACATCAGCAGAGAATATTCAAGCCTACTTACTTGCACTTGCTTCACCCCCCTTTACAATGACTGATTCTCTGATGTAGCCAATACGATTCGCCGTATCTTTCCAAAGCTCCCTTTTTTCAGCGGTCTCGTTAACGCTGTTCAGACGTGCCACAACTTCTGCGAATTTCAGTGCCCATTCAAGCGCCAGCATGTCATCGTCATCAAGTACAATTTGCTTGATATGCTTGTCATCTGTACTAACGTAAATTTTCATTCCCATATAACGTTCTCCTTTAGGGGTTTGCCCTTTTGTTGTCTCTGATTTCCTTTCCTAAAGTTAGTGTTGTAAGTGTTATCGCTTCACTTTTCTTTTTAAAGTTTTGTGATTGTTCCTTCTCCTACCCATACGGTTTTCATATCACCACATGTAGTGATGTAAGAAAGGAATTGATATACATTATTATTAACTTTGAAATAAATGTAAGTGCCGTCACCCGATGATTCAAGCAACGTGATATCTTTCTGAAAAGGCTTGAATCCGTATTCGTTTTCAAGCGCTACTTGTACGATTTCCTTTAACTCTTTTTTTGTTCTGTTCATATAATTTACCTCCTGGGGGCTTTCCTTAGCCCTTTCTCTTTACGATTATATTATATCATAGTTTTATGAAAT
>ULYY01002105.1_pt1 | contig 15725 bp, 16 predicted proteins | sample 1962601 | NCBI WGS metagenome assembly ULYY01 (sample SAMEA4835875, study PRJEB28245) | human gut metagenome | biome: gut microbiome; material: fecal sample | place: Denmark | collected 2008 | reverse complement strand
CGTGTTGAGCGCTTCAACAAGCGTTTCGGCCGTAAGTAATTATAGGCTATCTCATGCCGCTTCCTTCGGGAGGCGGCATTTTTGCTTTTTGCGCGGGCAAATATTTCGTTTTCCCACACAGGATTGTCTTAATTTAAACACATTTTCCGTCTAAACTATAGCAGTTCCAAACCGGAAAGCGCTGCGTCCATGCCGCTTTCCGCAAAACAGCTTCTGAATAAAAGGAGAGTTTGCTGTGATCGAAGTTTCTCACCTGAGCAAATCCTACGGCAGCCGCCCTGCCGTGCAGGATCTCTCGTTTACGGTGCCGGACGGCCAGATCTACGGCCTGCTGGGGCCCAACGGCGCGGGCAAATCCACCATTATGAATATCCTCACCGGCTATCTGGCACCCACCGAGGGCGAGGTGAAGGTAGCCGGGTTCCGTCTGCCGGAGCAGGCACAGCAGGCCAAAGCCTGTGTAGGCTACCTGCCGGAGCAGCCGCCGCTCTACCCGGAAATGACCGTGCAGGAGTATCTGGACTTTGTGGCAGAGCTCAAGGGGGTCAAGCGTGCGCAGCGCAAGCAACAGGTGCTGGCTGCTGCCCGCCGCACCGGGCTGGAAGAAGTGCTGCCCCGGGTCATCCGCAGCCTGTCCAAGGGCTACCGTCAGCGCGTAGGCATTGCGCAGGCGCTGCTGGGCAGTCCGCAGCTCATCATTCTGGATGAGCCTACCGTGGGGCTGGACCCCGCGCAGGTCATCGAGATCCGCAACCTCATCCGGGAACTGGGCAAGGCGCACACGGTCATTCTGTCCAGCCACATCCTCAGCGAGGTGCAGGCCGTGTGTCAGCAGGTGCTCATCCTCTCCAAGGGACGTCTGGTGGCTGTGGGCAGCCCGGAGGAGCTGGGCGAGACCCTGAACCCCGGCAGCCGCCTGCGCGCCACCGCGCAGGGCGAGACCGATACCGTGCTTGCCGCTGTGCGCAGCGTGCCGGGCATCTGCCGGGTAGAACTGGAAAGCGCCGCAGACGGTCAGGTCACCTTTACCGCCGAGAGCAAGGATGCTGCCGACCGCCGCGCCGCCGTGTCCCGGGCACTGACCGAGGCCGGCTGCACCATGCTGGCGCTTGCTGCCGAGAACCGCAGCCTTGAGGAGGTATTCCTTGCGCTGACCGAAAAAACGCTGGAGCAGGAAGCTCCGGCAGAAGGGGAGGGGAAATGAGATGCTTGCCATCTTTAAACGAGAACTCCGCAGCTGCTTTCACGGCATGATCGGTGCGGTGCTTACCGCCTTTATGCTGGCGGCTACGGCCATCTACTTTGTGGCGCTGAATCTGGGCTACGGTCTGCCGGATTTTGGCTACTACACGCTGTGCCGCACCATTTTTGTGCTGCTGCTCTACATCCCGGTGCTCACCATGCGCTCCTTTGCGGAGGAACGCCACAGCCGCACCGACCAGCTGCTGCTCACAAGCCCGGTGTCGGTGGGCGGCATCGTGCTGGGCAAATATTTTGCCCTTTGCGTCATTTTTGCGCTGCCCTGCCTTGTGGATGCGGGCATGATCCTTGTGCTGAAGGTGCTGGGCGCTACCGGCACCAGCACGCTGGCCAACTTTTCTGCCCTGCTGTGCTATTACCTCATGGGCTGCGCCGCCATTGCCATTGGGGTGTTCCTTTCCAGCCTGACCGAAAACCAGATCATCGCCGCCGTGTCCGGCGTGGCAGCGCTGCTGCTGGCTTATATGATGCCCAGCCTGCGCACCATGTTCACCACTGGCAGCGCGGTGGCGCTGGCACTGTTCACCGCCATTGCCGCTGTGCTCAGCGTGGTGGCAGGGCTGCGCAGCAAAAGCTTTACGCTGGGCTGTCTTTCCTTTGCGGGGTGCTGCGTGGCGCTTACGGCGCTGTTTCTGCTCAAGAGCAGCTGGCTGACCGAGGCTTTCAGTGCAGTGCTCAACGCCCTGTGCCTGTTTACCCCCTTTGAAGAATTTGTCAACAGCAGCTTTTCCATTCCCACACTGGTCTACTACCTGACCGTGGCGGCGGTGTTCCTGTTTTTCACCGCACAGGGCTTGGAAAAGCGCCGCTGGAACTGAGAGGAGGCCATAACGATGAAATGGAACAAGAACGCAGCCTCCCAAAAGGGCAGGGTGTTCCGCAGTGGGCTGCTGTCCACCGCCATGCTGGCGGCAGTGCTGGTGCTGGCGGTGCTGCTCAACCTGCTGGTGCGGGCCATCCCTGCAAAATATACCGAGTTCGACCTCTCTGAGGCCAAAATGTACACCCTGAGCGACAGCACCAAAGCGCTGGTGGAGGGGCTGGAAAAGGATGTGCACATCTATTACCTCTGTGAAACCGGCAGCGAGGATACCATCATCACAAAGCTGCTGGATCACTACGCCGCCGAGAGCGGGCACCTGAGCTGGGAACAGAAGGACCCCACCCTGTACCCAACCTTTGCCGCAAAGTATGGCGCAGAGAATGTTTCCACCGGCAGTCTGATTGTCACCTGCGGGGAGAACAGCACCGTACTGGATGCCGCCGACCTGTACGAGTACGATTATACCGACTACTACACCACCGGCTCTGCCAGCGTGACTTTTGGCGGCGAAAAGCAGATCACCTCTGCCATTTATAAGCTTACCGCAGCCGGGCAGAGCCACGCCTACTATACCACCAACCACGGCGAGCAGACCCTGACCGACTCCCTGACCGATGCGCTGGACGCCCAGAATATCGACGCACAGCCGCTGGACCTGCTCACGAGCACCATCCCGGAGGACTGCGATCTGCTCATCATCAACGCACCCACCACCGATTTTTCCGCAGGGGACGGCCTTGTGGACGAGATCAGCCAGCTGCAAAATTATCTGGCGGCGGGCGGCAAGCTGCTGCTGACCAGCAGCGTCTACGCCCAGACCCCGCAGCTGGACGCTGTGCTGGCGCAGTTCGGCCTTGCCCGCGCAGAGGGCATGGTGGTGGAGGGCGACAGCGGCAAGGCACTGTATAACTCTGCATGGTCGCTGCTGCCGGACTACGGCACGCCCACCGAAAGCACCGCGCTGAACGGCGTGAATACCAATACCCATGTCATGCTGTCGGTGGCGCAGGGTATCACGATCACTGAGACCGAGGATGTCACCGCCGAGCCGCTGTTGAACAGTTCCTCCTCTGCCTATGCCAAGGTCGACATCAACGACCTTACCACTATGGAGCGGGAGGAAGGGGACGCAGATGGCCCCTTTGCGCTGGCCGTCTGGGCACGGAACGAGGATACCGGCGCCGAGGTCCTCTGGATCGGCTGTCCCAACATGGATAACGAGCAGCTTTATCAGTCCATGCCCGGCAACCTGACCTTTTTGCAGGGCTGCGCTGCCTCGCTGGTAGGGCAGGATGTCCTTGTGGACACCAAGGCGCTGGAAGCCGAGCCCATCACGGTGGCAGGCTCTACCGCCGCTGCACTGGGGCTGACCTTTGTGTTCGTGCTCCCGGCGGCGGTGCTCATTGCCGGGGCAGTGGTGGTGCTGCTGCGCCGCCGCAGATAAGGAGACCACCATGAAAACAAAACAGCGTGTCCTGCTGGCGCTGCTGGCAGCGGCAGTGCTGCTGGGCACGTTGCTGTGGGCGGTGACCCGCAGCAACGCCAAGGCCGAGCAGGCCGCCGGCGCCGCTGCCGAGGGCAGCATTCCGCTTTCCAGCTTTGCCGCCGAGGACTTGGAGCAGATCGAGTACACCTATAACGGCGAGACCTACACCCTGCAATATTCCGGCGGCAGCTGGCAGCTGGCGCAGGACCCCGCCTATCATCTGGACGAAAGCGCCTGCAACACCATGCGCACTGCCCTGATGGCACTGAATGCCAAGCGCAGCCTGACGCCGCAGGCAGGGGAGGACTACGGTCTGGACAGCCCGCAGCTCACCGTCACGGTCACGGCGGCAGGGCAGAGCAATACCCTGACCTTCGGGGCAGAAAACCAGGTCACCGGGGATCTCTATGCGCAAAAAGCCGGGGACGATGCCATCTATACCGTCAGCGGCAACAAAGCCGCCTGCTTCCAGCTGGATAAGGCCGGGCTTTTCGGCAGCTTCTGCCCCACCGGACTTACGGCTTCTGCCATTACGCAGGTAGCCTATACGCTGGCAGACGGCACCTCCGTCACCCTGAACGCCGTCAGCGAGCCGACCGAAAGCGCCGACAGCACGGACGCAGACAGCGCCTCTTCCTCTGCCTACGAGACGGTGTGGCGGCTGGCCTCTGACCCCGCCGCCAGCCTTGCACAGGACAAGGTGCAAAGCCTGCTGTCTGCCTTGTGCACCTACGTTACCGCCCAAGCCACGGACGCCGACCTTGCCGCCTGCGGTTTTGATGCACCGGTATTCACCGCCGCAGTCACCAGCGAGGACGGCTCCACCGTACAGCTGACCTACGCCTGCGGTACGGACGGGTGGTATCTGCAGGTGAAAGGGGATACCTCGGTATACACAGTGGATACCAGCACTGTGCAGGCGCTTCTGCTGACGGAAAGCGACCTGAAAACGCAGGAATAATTGCTTTGATACGCTGCACCGAAACCAAGGTGCAGCGTATATTTTTTTGCAGCTTTTTATAAAGTTGCGGCAAACATCGGCAGAGTGATTGACAATCCGACTATGATTGTTTATTATAAACCGTGACAGGGTAAGTCCGCCGCGCAAGATCATGCTTCTGTGCGGGGCGGAGCATCCCTTATACGCAAAAAAGATGGGGCAGGTTCCCTGTCTTTTTTCGTATCTGAGAACAAGGAGGATAACATATAAAATGGACAACTCGGTGGTCGTTTCACTGCGGGATATCGTAGTGGAATTTGATGGACAGCGCATTCTGGATGGGCTGAATCTGGATATCCATGACAAGGAGTTCGTGACGCTGCTCGGTTCCTCCGGCTGCGGCAAAACCACCACCCTGCGCCTGATCGCAGGCTTTCTGGAGCCGAACGCCGGCAAGGTGCTGCTGAAAGGGAAGGACATTACCGGTGTGCCGCCCTACAAGCGCCCGGTGAATACCGTGTTCCAGAAATATGCGCTGTTCCCGCACCTGAACGTGTTCGAGAACGTGGCCTTTGGTCTGCGGCTCAAAAAGCTGGACGAGGACACTATCCGCCGCAAGGTGCGCGATATGCTGGAGGTCGTGGGCTTGAAGGGCTTCGAGCGCCGCAGCATCAGCCAGATGTCCGGCGGTCAGCAGCAGCGCGTGGCCATTGCCCGCAGTCTGGTCAATGAGCCGGAGATCCTGCTGCTGGACGAGCCGCTGGGTGCACTGGACCTGAAGCTGCGCAAGGAGATGCAGCTGGAGCTCAAGCGGTTGCAGCGCGAGATGAACATCACCTTTATCTATGTCACCCACGATCAGGAGGAAGCGCTTACCATGTCCGATACCGTCGTGGTCATGAACGGCGGTAAGGTGCAACAGATCGGTACCCCGGAGGATATCTACAACGAGCCGAAAAATGCCTTTGTGGCAGACTTTATCGGCGATTCCAACATCGTGGACGGCGTGATGCACAAGGACTTTCTGGTGTCCTTCTCCGGCGTGGACTTCCCCTGCGTGGACCGCGGCTTTGCCCGGGAGCAGAGCGTGCAGGTGGTGGTGCGCCCGGAGGATATCGAGGTGGTATCCCCCGTGGAAGGCCAGCTTGTGGGCGTGGTGAATGATGTTATCTTCAAGGGTGTGCACTTTGAGATGCACGTGGAGTGCGAAGGCCGCGAGTGGTTGATCCACTCCACCCGTGCCTGCACCCCCGGCGAGACCATTGGTATGCGCATCGGCCCCAACGAGATCCATATCATGGCGCGGAGCGAGGGGTGATGTGCCATGAAGATCTATGATAAAAAGCTGGCCTATCCGTACTTTGTATGGATGGTGCTGTTTACCGTTGTGCCTCTGTTCATTGTGGTGTACTACGCCATGACCGATGCCGAGGGCAACTTTACCCTGAATAACCTCACCTCCATCAGCGGCTACGGTTCGGTGTTTGCCCGCAGTCTGCTGCTGGCGCTTATTGCTACCGTTATCTGTCTGGTCATCGCCTTCCCGGTGGGCTATTTTCTGTCCCGGTTGCGGGTGAACAAGCAGCACATCATGCTCATGCTGGTCATGCTGCCCATGTGGATGAACTTTTTGCTGCGTACCTACGCATGGATGGGTCTGCTCAGCGTCAATGGCCCGGTGAACACCCTGCTGGGCTTTATCGGCCTTGGCCCCTATACCATGCTCAACACCTCCGGTGCGGTAGTGCTGGGCATGGTGTATAACTATGTGCCCTACATGATCCTGCCGCTGTACACCAGCATGACCAAGATCGACCAGAGCCTTGTGGAAGCTGCGCAGGATCTTGGCGCCAACACCACCAAGACCCTTGTGCGGGTGCTCATCCCCATGAGCGTGCCGGGCATCAGCACTGGCATTACCATGGTGTTCGTGCCGGCAGTTTCCACCTTTGTCATCAGCCGTATGCTGGGCGGCGGCTCTAATCTGCTGATCGGCGATTTGATCGAGATGCAGTTCTTGGGTAACAGCTATAACCTGAACGTTGGCTCCGCCATGAGCCTTGTGCTGATGATCATCGTGCTGCTGTGCATGAGCTTTACATCCAGCTTTGACGAGGATGAAATGGAGGGCGTATCCTGATGAAAACAAAACATCTGCGCCTGATGCAGCGGGTCTACATCATCCTGTTCTTCTGCTTCATGTACCTGCCCATTGCCTACATGATCGTATTCAGCTTCAACCAGAGCAAGGGCTATTCGCTGTTTACCGGCTTCACCCTCAAGTGGTATCGCAGCCTGTTCACGAATGCGTCCATCCTCCATGCGCTGTGGGTGTCCGTTGAGGTGGCAGTACTGTCCGCCATCATTGCCACGGTGCTGGGCACGGCAGCCAGCCTTGGCATTGCCTCTATGAGCCGCAAAAGCCGCCTGCTGGTGACCAACATCACCTATATTCCGGTGGTTAACCCGGAGATCATCACCGGCATCTCCCTGATGCTGCTGTTCGTGGCCTACCAGCGCTTTGCCACGCAGTCCGCATGGCTGCCGGACAACATCATGGGTCTGCCCACGCTGCTCATTGCGCATATCGCGTTCAACGTGCCCTACGTTATCTTTAATGTAAGTCCCAAGCTCAAGCAGCTGGATATCAAGCTGTACGAGGCAGCGCTGGATCTTGGCTGCGACCCCCGGCAGGCGTTCTTCAAGGTCATTCTGCCGGAGATCAGCCCCGCCATCCTGTCGGCCTTCCTCATCTGCCTGACCTATTCCATCGACGATTTCATGATCTCCTACTTCAACTGCGGCACCGTGGAGACCCTGCCCATTGCAATCTACTCCATGACCCGCAAAAAGGTCAGCCCGGAGATCTACGCACTGTCCACCATCATGTTCGTGGTCATCCTCAGCGTCATTCTGGTGTCCAATGCCATGGAGAGCCGCAGCTACCGCCGGGATCAGAAAACGCTGCGAAAGGAGGGCGCATGATGAAACGCATTGCTGCAATACTGCTGACGATGGCTGTGGCGCTGTGCGCCGCATTGCCGGTGTTTGCCGCCGGTACCATCGAGGTGACCGAGGATGTCTCGGTGTCGGATGATTACGACTGGACCCGCTTCAAGGGGCAGAACGTCACCCTGAACGTCTATAACTGGGGCGAGTACATCTCCAACGGTTCGGACGACAGTGTGGACGTGGTTGCCGCCTTTGAAAAGCTGACCGGCATCAAGGTGAACTACACCACCTTCGACTCCAACGAGTCCCTGTACGCCAAACTCAAGTCCGGCGCAGCCAACTACGATGTGATCATCCCCTCCGACTACATGGTGGCAAAGATGATCAACGAAGGGATGCTTGCACCCCTTGACTACGAGAATATCCCCAATTTCCAGAAGATCGATACGGGCTACCGCAACCCGGATTACGACCCGCAGAACGCCTACACTGTACCCTATATGCTGTGCACCACCGGCATCATCTACAACACCACTATGGTGGACGAAGCCCCTACCTGCTGGGCAGACCTGTGGGATGAACAGTATGCGGGCAACATTCTCATGTTCAACAACAGCCGCGATGCCTACGCCATCGCCGCGTTCAAGAGCGGCCACAGCATCAACCCCGCCACCCCGGAAGATGTGGACGAGGTGGTGGAGGAGCTCAAGGCACAGAAGCCGCTGGTGCAGGCCTACGTCATGGACGAGATCTTTGATAAGATGATCGGCGGCGAGGCTGCCATCGGCGTGTACTACTCCGGCGATGCCATTACCATGATCGATGATAACCCGGATCTGGCTTGGGTGTTCCCGGAGGAGGGCAGTGTGCTTTCGGTGGACTGCATGGCTGTGCCTGCTGCCAGCGAGCACAAAGAGGCCGCCGAGATGTTCATCAACTTCATGTGCGAGACCGACATCGGTAAGGCTAACAGCGAGTATATCGGCTACACCACCCCCATGCACGATGTTTGGGAGGTGCTGGACGAGGATCTGAAGACCAGCGAGATCGCCTATCCGTCTGAGGAGGATGCTGCCCGCGAAAAGGTGTTCACCGCCCTGAGCGACGAGGTGAACAGCGAGCTGGATCTGAAGTGGAGCGAGATGAAGAGTTACGACGAGGGCGGCGGCAGCTACCTGTTTTTGCTGCTACTGCTGGCCATGCTGGCGCTGGCCTGCTTCAATATCTGGCGCAAGGTGCGCAGAAAGACCCGCAATCAGTATTGATCGTTTCAACCAAGGCTGCCGTCCCGGACGTGGTGCGGCGGCCTTTTTCCGATAGGAGGGAAAGACTATGGAACAATTTTATTATCAAGGTACTGCCGTGGTAGAAAATGCCGACGCAGACTGCCACAGCCTGCTCAAGGCCAGCGCTCTGCTGCGCTATGTGGAGCAGATCTCTTCCATGCATGCCCGCCACTTTGGCATGGACGATAAGTTTTTTGAGGATCACGGTGTAGCGTTTCTGGTGGGCAAGCAGGCGCTGCGGTTTAGCCGTGTGCCCCGCCGTGGCGAGACTTTGACCCTTTGCTCCCGCTCAGAAAAGGCTCTCCGCGGCTCTATCAAGCGCATCACCACCCTTACGGACGAAGCCGGGCAGGAAGTAGCCATGGTGGACAGCCGCTGGATCATGTCCAGCCTTGAGAATGGACATATCCTGCGCCAGCCGGGCTGGACGGTGGAGGGCTATTGGAACGAGACGGTGGAAGAGGAGCTGCCCCTTTTGCTGCATAAGCGCCGGGACAGCCTGACCAGCGCCGGTCTGGTTACGGCGCGCTACTCCCAGTGCGACCTGCACTACCACATCAACAACGCCTTTTATCTGGATATCGTCTGCGATGCACTGCCGCAGGAGATCATGCGCGATCATGTTGTGAAGTTCGCTTCCATCAACTATCACCGCGAAGTCCCCATGGGGCAGCAGGTGGAGGTGTTCTACACGCCTTCGGATGATGGCTGGTACTTTATTGCCAAGCACGCAGACAAAACGGCTTTCGAGTGCTATCTGGAGCTGGAGCCAGTCAAACAGTAAAAACATGGAGGGATGCCTATGTCTAAAACCGGAGAATTGTTCGGCACCTTTTTTAAGATCGGTGCCTTTACCTTTGGCGGCGGCTATGCCATGGTAGCGCTGCTGGAACACGAATTTGTAGAAAAAAAGCGCTGGCTCACCCGGGAAGAGTTTCTGGATATGGTCGCCATTGCCGAGTCCACTCCCGGCCCTGTGGCGGTGAACAGCGCCACCTACATCGGCTATAAGCTGGCCGGTGTTGCCGGTGCGGCGGCCTCTACCTTGGCGGTGTGCCTGCCGTCCTTTGCAGTCATCTACCTTATTTCGCTCTTCTTCGACCGCTTTTTGCAGCTGACGGTGGTGGCCAATGCCTTCAAGGGCATTCAGGCCTGTGTCATCTATCTGATCTTATCCGCAGGGGTCAAGATGCTCAAAAACTTGCAGCGCACCCCCTTCAACACGGCAGTGGTGGCGGTAGTTCTGGCGGCCATGGTGGGCTGCTCTATGCTGGCGGTAAAATTTTCCTCCATCTGCTGCATCCTGTTTTGCGGCGCAGCTGGGGTGCTGGCCTACGCAGTGGGGCAGGGGAAGAAAGGCGGCACAAAATGATCTTGTTGCAATTATTCTGGAACTTTCTGGTCATCGGTGCGGTGTCCTTTGGCGGCGGCTACGGCATGATCTCGCTGGTACGGGAAACAGTGCTGGGGCACGGCTGGCTGACCGAGAGCGAATTTCTCAGCTTTATCGCGGTGTCAGAGTCTACGCCCGGCCCGCTGGCGGTGAACATGGCCACCTTTATCGGCGCTTCGCAGGCGGGGCTGGCAGGCTCCTTTGTGGCAACGGTGGGGGTGGTGCTGCCCTCTTTTGTCATCATTCTGCTCATTGCAGCGGCGCTGCACAGCCTGATGAAGTACGCCGGGGTCAACGCCTTTTTGGCTGGGGTACGTCCCTGCGTGGTGGCTATGATCCTGGCCACCGCCTGCACCATGGGGCTTTCCACGCTGGGCGGCTTTACCACCGTTTCCGGCGGCTTTGCCCCGGATGTGCGGGCACTGGCGGTGTTTGCTCTGCTGGGCATTCTGCATTTTGCCTATAAAAAGAAAACGCAGAAAGCGCCGTCCCCCATCGGGATGATCTTACTTTCTGCGGTGCTGGGCGCGGTGCTGTGGAGCATCTGACCCGGAAGGAGAGGTTGACAAAATGAACATTACCGTGTATCTGGGGGCAAACCTTGGCACCGACCCTGCACTGCCGCAGGCCGTGCAGCAGCTGGGGCGCTGGATCGGCGAAAGCGGCAATGCGCTGGTGTATGGCGGCAGCAAAAGCGGCCTGATGGGGCTTTTGGCCGACAGTGTGCTGGCTGCAGGCGGCCGGGTGACCGGCGTAGAACCCAAGTGCTTTCTGGACGCAGAGCTGCAGCACGAGGGACTGACAGAGTTGATCGTCACCGAGGATATCCCCGCCCGCAAGACCAAAATGATCGAGCTGGGGGATGCTTTTATCGCGTTTCCCGGCGGCACCGGCACGCTGGAGGAGATCACAGAGGTCATCAGCAAGTTGTCTCTGGGGCAGCTGGACGCGCCCTGCATCCTCTACGACCTGAACGGCTACTACCAGCCTCTGCACCAGCTTTTGCAGCAGATGATCACCATGGGGCTTTCTACTCCGGCGCGGCAGCGGAACATCGCCTTTGCCGCCGACCTTGCTCAGATCCGCGCAATTCTTGAAAAATGATACTGGGAAGCTTACTTCTCAAACGTAAGGAAACTGCTGCACATGGCTTTGTGCGGCGGTCTTTTTTCATAAAAATGGGATACCGGGGCGTTCGCAGATGACCCGGTATCCCGAAAAAAATCATTCCGCTGGTTATGCCCATAGCGCACGCGGAGGGCATTTAAATCTTTCTGTGCAACCAAAAAGGCCGCTGCACAAAATAATGTGCAACGGCCTTTTGCTATTTTGTTATGTACGCTGTGCGCGTTAAACTTAGGCGGCAGTGGTGGAAGCAGCCTCAGAAGAAGCAGCCTCACTGACAGCAGCCTCAGAGGAAGCAGCCTCGGAAGATGCAGCCTCAGAGGAAGCGGCCTCGCTGGAAGCAGCCTCAGAAGAAGCAGCCTCGGAAACAGCGGTGGTGCTTGCGGAAGCAGCCTCAGAGGTGGAGGAAGCAGCAGCGCTAGAAGCAGAACCACCGCAAGCGGTCATGCCAGCAGCTAGAGCCAGAGCAACAACAGCGATGCAAATATTCTTGAGTTTCATATCAATGATCTCCTTAGTCTTCTTGTAAATGTTTAGCAGCGGGCTTTCGGTAGCACCTCACTGCGATGCTATATTCTAATCCGTTTTTGAAAAAAATCAAGAGGATTTTGGTCGAAAGTTATAATCTGCGTAAAGAATCAGCATAGTTGTCATAAAGTTTCGCCAAAAGTAAAAGACTTTTTGGCAAAAATAAAGCGCGGGATAGAGCCTGTACCGCCGGGTGAGAAGCACAAAAAACAAAAAAATTGAAAAATACTCATAAAATCCTTTTTATTGTACTGTAAATGTGGATAATAGAGACACAACGAGGGACGGACATCCCCCGGAGGGCTGAACGACAAGAAAATTTATGGAGGGTACTACAATGAAAGACTTTGATTTTGGCTACTTTGGCACCGGCGACGAGGGCTATGCCCAGTACATGACCGCATTCGAGCGCAATTTCAGCACGGACAACACCGACAGCTTTGCGTCCGATGACGCAGACTGCGATGCAGACAGCTGCGACAGCACTGAGGACGATTTCTGAGCCTGCACCCTTTTGCCCGTTTGTGCATACAAAGGGCAAAGGGGGAATGCGGCTTGAACCGGATCATTTTCACACTTGGGGTCTGGCTGTTCCCGGCGGCGTGTACAGCGCTGGGAGCAGCAGGGGTGTTTTTGCTGCGCAGGCAGACAAGGCCGGCAACCCGGCGTATTTTGTGCGGAATGGCGGCGGGTATCATGCTGGCGGCCAGCGTGTGGAGCCTGCTGCTGCCGGCCATAGCCCGGTCGCAGGGCAGAGCGGCATGGGTGCCCCCGGCGCTGGGGCTTATTTTAGGCGCTGTGGGGCTTTTACGGCTGGAGGATGCCGCCGGGCAGCTGCTGGCGGGCGGCCCCGGGCATTGCGGGCGCATGGTGCTGGCGGTCACCCTGCATAACCTGCCGGAAGGCATGGTGGTGGGGCTGGCTGCGGCGCTGGCGCTGCACGGGGACGCAGATGCCGTAAGCGGCGCGTTGGCGCTGAGCCTGGGTATCGGCTTTCAGAATATCCCGGAGGGGGCGGCGGTCAGTCTGCCGCTGACCCAGAGCGGGCGCACCCGGGGGCAGTCCTTTGCCGCCGGGGCGGCCTCCGGACTGGTGGAGCCCTTGGGCGCGGTGCTGGCCTTTGTTCTGGCCGAGTGGGTAGGCGCAGCGCTGCCGTGGCTCATGAGCGCGGCGGCGGGCTGTATGGTGTGTGTGACCGCACAGGAGATGATCCCTGAGGCGGTGGAACCGGATGAAGTGGCCGGTGTCATCAGCATCGTGCTGGGGTTTGCGCTGATGATGGCACTGGATGTGGCCCTGTGATATAGTAAAAGCAGCGCCGGACAGACTTTTTTGGTCTGCCCGGCGCTGCTTTTATGCAAAAAGGATTTATACCGTCTGCTGTTTCTGGCGCAGATGCCGCCGCACCACAAGCAGGCAGGCCAGATGCACCAGTGCGGTCAGCGCCCTGCTGATGGGGTAGCTGATGTACAGCATAAAAGGGGTGCGGTTCAGCTGGAAAATGGTGGCGATCCACACCAGCCGCAGCACGCACACACCCACAAGGCTTACCACCATGGGCAGCACGCTGTAGCCCAGTCCGCGCAGGCTGCTGGCCAGCACGTCCATGATGCCGCACAGCAGATAGAAGCCGCAAATCAGGCGCAGCCGCTCGGCGCCGGTGGCGATGACCGCAGTGTCCGAGGAGTAGAAGCGCAGCAGCTGGTGCCCCGCCAGTGCTGCGCCACCGCCCAGCACAAGGCCGGTCACCACGACACACAGCAGACAGTTGCGGATCACCCGGTCGAGGTTGTGGTACTTGCGCGCGCCGATATTCTGGCTGGTAAAGGTAACAGCGGCCTGTGCAAAGGCGTTCATGGCGGTGTACACAAAGCCCTCCAGATTGGAGGAAGCAGAGTTGCCCGCCACCACCATGGAGCCGAAGGAGTTGATGGAAGACTGGATGACCACATTGGAAAGGCTGAACACCGTGCTTTGCAGCCCGGCAGGCAGGCCGATGAGCAAAATCTGCTTCAGCGTCCCGGCGTGGAAGGCCAGCCGCCGCAGGTCTAGCCGCAGTGCGCCCTCCTCCCGGACGAGCATCCCGGTCACCAGCAGCGCGGACACAGTCTGGCTGATGATGGTGGCCAGTGCCACGCCCGCCACGCTCATGGAAAAGCCGATGACAAAGACCAGATTCAGCACCACGTTGATGACGCCGGCAGCGGCCAGACAGTACAGCGGGCGCTTGGTGTCGCCCATGGCCCGCAGCAGCGCACTGCTGAAGTTGTACAGCATGGTCATGGGCATTCCGATGAAATAAATCTTCAGATACAGGGTGGAAAGGCTGATCACGTCCTCCGGGCAACTCATCAGCTCCAGCAGACCGCGCGCGGCGCAAAAGCCCACCACCGCCAGCAGCACGCCGCTGACTAAGCCCAGCGCTACGGCGGTGTGCACCGTATCCTGCACGCCCTTTTCGTCCCGGGCGCCAAAGCACCGGGCTGCCACCACATTGGCACCCAGCGAAAGCCCGACGAACAGGTTGACCAGCAGGTTGATCAACGCGCCGTTGGAGCCCACGGCGGCCAGCGCCGTGCTGCCCGCAAAGCGCCCCACCACCACAACATCGGCGGCGTTGAACAGCAATTGCAGAATGCTGGATGCCGCCAGCGGCACGGAAAACAAGATGATCTTTTGCAGCATGGGCCCGCTGGTCAGGTCTGCGGAACGGCTGGTCGTAGCCATGAGTTGTCTACCTCCTATAATAAGCCTTGCGTGAACATAGCAATTGCTTATTATAGCGCGATATTAGGTAAAAAACAAGAGGTGAAGCGCCCTGTTCTCTCCAAAAGCGGCAAATATCACCCGCCGGGTACAGCCTGCAATTGAAAAATGCTGCCCATACTGCTATAATAAGGCGGTAGACCCGTAGAAAACGGAGGAAGTTGGATTTATGTATCGGAATCGGATCAAACGGCTGCTGGATATTTTGCTGTCGGCCTGCGGCATTCTGTGCCTTTCGTGGCTGCTGCTGCTTTTGACTATTGCCATCAAGCTGGACTCGCCCGGGCCGGTGTTTTTCCGGCAGAAGCGTGTGGGCATCGGCAAGCGGCATTTCCAGATCCTCAAGTTCCGCACTATGCGCATTGATACCCCCCACGATATGCCCACCCATCTGCTGCACGACCCGGAGCAGTATATCACCCGCATGGGACGCTTTCTGCGCAAGACCAGTCTGGACGAGCTGCCCCAGCTGTGGAATATCCTTGTGGGGGATATGGCGGTCATCGGCCCGCGCCCAGCGCTTTGGAACCAGTACGACCTGCTGGCCGAACGGGATAAGTACGGTGCAAACGATGTACGCCCCGGGTTGACCGGCTGGGCGCAGATCCATGGCCGGGACGAGCTGGAAATCGCCGAAAAGGCAAAGCTGGACGGCTGGTATGTGGAGCACATCAGCTTTGGGCTGGATGTGAAGTGCTTCTTTGGCACCATTACCGCTGTGCTCAAGCATGACGGCGTGGTAGAGGGCGGCACTGGCACCCTGCACGATGAAAAATGATCTATTATATGGAGACACCGGAGCCTTGGCTGACGCTCCGGTGTCTCCATTTTTACAGAAAGCACAGCACAGAGCGGCTGAAATTGGCATATCTCTTGATTTATCCCCTGAAAAGCGTATAATAAAACAGTACACAAGACGTTAAAGGAGGATTCCTGTATTATGGAACGCACCTATATCAATGAGGCTCAAAAGGCCATCGGCGGCACGGTGAAGGTGCAGGGCTTTATCGAGAACCTGCGCAACAGCAAGTATATGGCATTTATCGTGCTGAAAGATATTACCGGCAAGCTGCAGATCACGGTGGAGAAGGCCGACCACCCCGAGCTGGTGGATACCATCGACCAGCTCACCCCGGACTCTGTCATCACCGTTACCGGCAAGGTGA
>ULYY01035101.1_pt1 | contig 16049 bp, 16 predicted proteins | sample 1962601 | NCBI WGS metagenome assembly ULYY01 (sample SAMEA4835875, study PRJEB28245) | human gut metagenome | biome: gut microbiome; material: fecal sample | place: Denmark | collected 2008 | reverse complement strand
GGACACACCGTATTTGTCAGCGTTATTTTTTATCTGCAAAAACTCTGCCTGTATGCGCTTTCCTTCATCAATCAAAGCGGGCTTTTCAGTAGGAGATATAAAACCATCGTCAGCCCATTTATTAAGCCGATCTTTCGCCTCCTGTGCTGTCTGTTGTGCTCTCTCCGCCTCTGTCGCTGCGTTGGCTGCATCTTGCTTCGCTTGGTTTACTTCATCCTCAACTGACTTGCCGTTTCTCAGCAAGAATATACCACGAAGAAAAGCGTTGTCGCAATACAAGCCGCTACCGGATGGCTGTTGTCCCTCCGGAAATGCAGAATCTTGTATGTTGCTTAAATCGCCAAGACGTGTTCTATTCGTACCGGACAACGATTTAGTTTTAACTCCGTTCAATATCTCTATGTACGGGTGTCCGCTTTCCTGCGCTGTGATATAAATTAACGCCTGCCGTTCGGGGTTCTTCGTATTTCCCATCTGAACGACTTCATCACCGACAGCCGGAACAACGTTGTTAAACTCAGACTTGTCGCAAAGAACATAACCGTCTGCGGCTGTCTTAACCTCTACCCAATAGAATTTAAGCGCATTCTTACTCCATGACTGACAGCGTATCAAGTCACCTTCTTGAAAGGTGGGAAATTCCTCTCCGAACGTGATTTTGTACTGCGTTCCGGTGTCCTCAACGGATGTAACCTTACCGTTTGACTGAGATACGACAATAGCACCGTTGACGCTGCGAATCTTTTGAATAAGCAACTCAAAGATGTTCATCGTTTGACGGACGGTTAGGTTATCGCATTCGATATGCCAGTTACCGTTTTCCAACCATATTTTAAATCCCTCACCTAAGAAGCCAGGAACGAACGTTTCGGACGAAAGGAACTCGTAAATAATAGCTGAGAGGTACTGCAACTGTCCTTCTTTCGTTATCTTTCCGGTATGACTGCCATTTTTTAAACCTGTATATACGTCGCTGCGCAACATAGAATCACCCCTTGCAGTTAAATCGGCTACATTGGCATTACCCATTCCGTCAATTGTTGCGGAAGTCTTGTTAACAGTTAAGGAACCAGTTTCCACAGTTTTAAACGTAGCACCTTTTCCTGTGACGTTGTTCAACGTTGCATCATTCCCCTGTATGTCCTTTAACTTAGCGTTCCCGTACCTGTCTACGCTTGCAGGATATTCACCGCTTGCATTCGGTGTACCGATATTCACACCTCCACGAAGGGACAAAAGGAACTCCGTTACATCTTCATGATTCTTCGAGATGTATCCCTCTAACATGCGGTAAAGGTTGAATTTGCGTGCCTCACCCGCACCCATATCTACGGCAATGGTGGTGTTTTCGTCAATCAAGTCAATCGGTGATAGTTCACGGATCAATTTACCTTTGATAACTGGCTCTGTTTCCCGATACTCTTTGTAATACAGCCCTACGGTATCGGGAGAGAACATTATAGGTGTATCAATGTTCGCTAATAGGGCATTATAAAAAGACGCTTTATCTCGTCTATTGAAAGAAGGGAGTTTTTGTATGATTGAGTCCGTCTCAAACTGGCAGTCAACAGCCGCCAAATACAATTGTTCCTGCCAATCAACATCAAACTCGAAGTTGAGGGCGTTGTAATATTCGCCATCGTGCGAAATTCGGATATAGTCAGATAGGCGGATCAGTCGCATAGCGTCACAAATAAACTCAGGTGCAACAAATGTAAAGGCGTACACCTTCGTAGACGTTTGCAGTTCTAAGAACTTGTATCCGGCACGTTTGGTTAGTTCTTCTTCAAACTCATATTTCGGTTTGCAGATAGTTGCAGGAACATACATCTGATACCGGAAGTCATTGTTCGCACCCGTTGTAATAAAGCCATCCGGATAGACGATCTTTTCATCGTTCCAATATTCAATCAATAGATATTTGCTACTCGTTTCTATGCCGGGTATAACGCAAAAAGGAGTCGAAATATATACTTGATCACCGATTGAAAAACGTGCTCTATACGTCCCCTGCGGCAAAGCCTCCCTAAACGAGTTCTTGCCTGGTGACACGTACAAAACACCACCATGTTCGGGCATAACATCGAAGCTAACATATACACCCGTTTTTGTCCCCTCTCCCGTTTCCTCGTTAACCGCTTCTACTTCGATCGTATCGGGGTCAAAGACTGGTATGTTCAACTCTGTAAACTGGAAAGGAGTTAGCGTGTTTGCGCTTGCAGGAATAGCGTAGTTCTTCCCGAAAGCGTACCATTTTTCGTATGTGGCTTTAGATTCCTTCTTTCTAAATGCCAACGGACTAAAGTTGTTATGTACTTCCATTTTGATTAAAAAATTGATTATAGGGACAAAGATAGCAATTTAAAAGAAAACACCCCCTATCATAAGGGGGTGTAAGATAAAGATACGGTTATTTGTCGGGTGGTTAAGTCCTCAGTCATAGAGATCGGTTTCCCGTTGCCGACATCCGTTGTTATCAGTTGTACCGGGTTTGGCGTGGTGTCGTATGTAAAGGATAAATCTTGCGTCATACTCCGTTTTATTCCTCTCACCCTTACCGTCTGATCGCCTCCGTGCTCAATCTCTAAGGCTGGCATATCATACATGTAGTATTTAACGAGGTGCAAGAACGACATGTAGCCGTTTTGGGGGTTTACGGTGTACTTCTTATTGTTCTTGTCTACCAAATTGAATGTAACGAACGGAAGTTTCCATTTTCCGCCCACTTGTGTAGCCCCCAACAACGAAAAACCATCCTGTGAAAAGTCACCCGGTGATAGTAGCATATAATCTACATCGGACGAAAAGTTAGATACCCTTACTTCTTCTTTCTTTCCCTCCTGCACATAGTTTGATTTAACGTCAATAGGAAAGCCTGCAAACGTGTTTGTTGTATCGTCCATCCAAGAAAATTCAAACCGTGAAGGCAGATCGGTTTTATCATATTTGACCGTGTTAGTTTTCCACGTCATTAACTGACCCGATTTTGCATATCTAAGCTTTGTTAAGTCTATGCCGACCGTTCCGCTTCCGGTATAACTTCCTCCATTCATAAAATAGGAAATATGTTCTATCCGAAACTTATCGCCATCTATAAACCAATATAGTTTCATCGTGTCACGCAACATCTTCATTATATCGCTGAGGGTTGTTTCCGCTTTCTTTGCCGGACGGTCATACTCACCCTTTAGGATGTTGCTTTTCTGTGTGATGAACACCTTAAAAGGTGCACCGGAAATAGGGTTATTGGCGGCATACAAAAACTTACTGTATTCCTCCGTAGCTTCGTGCGTCAAAGTGGGATCAATTTGCTTAATAAGCGCCCTAATAGCGTCTTGTATGGCGAACGAGTCCCTTAAAACATACTCCTTTCTCGCTCTTTCCTCCAATGGCGCATAGGACAAATCAAACTCGAACCAAATCGACATATTCCCCCATCGTGAACGGCATACCGGATACAGCTTTCCAGTACCCGCCACAGCCGGAACGAAGTTATCGGTAAAATACTTGCCTTCATCATTTACACCGTACTCTGTCGGCTCGTTCTGAACCTTCGTAGACGTATAAAAGTAGTTCCCCTTTAATGGTGCGGCATACATGTAGTTGCTATTGGTAGGGTAAACGTCCTCTGATGATAGTTTCCCGGTAGGCTTACCGTCCAACTCCGGAAGGTTAAGCAACATTCTTTGAAATAGCTTTTGCAAAAGAACAGTGTTTCCGCCAAACTTTTGAGGAAGTGTCGGATCATCTACTATTCTTGTGAATGTTATTTCAGAAACGTCTATGTAGTAGTAACTTTTATCGCTCCAATTGATTTTATCTGATCGGTACAATATAGTTCCCTCTTTATTTTCCAAGTGAAGGAAACCAATGTTTAAACCTTCGCTTAGAGTCCATTTTATTGAGAAATTGCCATCCAATTTAGTGTACGTTCCATTCGTTCCGTAGTACTTCCCGTTAAAGAACTGATAAGGTACTGCCTTTACTTCGATTTCGTTGTATGCAGCGAAGAAGGCAAAGAAATTCTTATCCGTTAGCTCCTTGTTATCCGTTACAACGTTGAAAACCTCAGTTTCGTAGTGAGTACCCGCAAGATAGTTCGATATTGTAGATGCACCCGCAATATAAACTTGCACAATCGGACGCTTGGATACCCCTATTTGAGACAATGCGGGTGCAAGCTTGATAAGATCGTATTTGTTCTCAATACCCTTCATTATATCGGTATATTCATCTCGTGGGCTTATCTTGACTTTGCACGTCCGGTTATCGCTATCTATCTCACAATCTGTCTTACTGAAATAGCCCTCAAATATTACTTGATACTGCGTTGGTAGCTGCCCTTTATCCTTTTGCTCTATTTGCAAGTACAAAATATCCTCAATACTCGCATTTTTAACAAGAAGGTAGTCCGCCCCGATCAGCGTTAAACTCCCCTCTATCGACTCTCTGAAAAACTCCTGTTGATTCTCTTTGCCAAACTTCCGTTTTAGCTCTGAATAGTGGGGATGTATTTCTACACCCCCCAATTTAAACCGCAAATCTTTAACGTTCATTATGATTTAATTATTCGTTTAATATTTCCCCTTACTTCAATTATCGTGCCGTCCGCACCTGTGATGTACTTAACACGTCCCTGCTCTTTGATTGATTTCAAATCTTTCTCTACCTTAGACAAATCAACCGTTGAACCTTGCATGATATTCGTAACTTCATCGCTACCGGAATAGGCGTTTAAGTATTTCTGTTCAAAAGTACCTTTATTCAGTGAATTAATCAAGTCCGGAACGAGTTTTTTGTATTTCTGAGATGAACGTTTGTTCACTACTGCGAAGTATTCACCACGTTCTACCCGTCTACGCTTACCGTCCTTAGTCGTACCTAAATCTACATCGTTTCCGGATGCGTGTGAACCTCCGTAGTCGATCATTTCTACCGTACCTTCACCGTATTCCTCCGTGTCCTGCGAGGCTTTAGATAGCTGTGATGCTTTTATCTTAGCAAAAGCAAATGATCCCCACATCAACGCAATAGCAGGGATCGCAGCTAATCCTAAATCTTTCCACAAGTTAGCAGTTGCAGTTACCAAAGAACTTGCCTGCATCAGTGTATCTATGCGCTCTTGCTGCTTCTGCGCCTTCTTCTTATCCCTCAGTGCTTTTTCCTGTTGTTTGCGTGCAAAATCAAGCTCTTTTTGTGCGGTTGCTACGTTGTTGGCGTATCCGTTCGCCCTCGCTTGTATCTCAGCGTCCAAAACCTTTTGTCGGGCTGACACTTCCTTTTCGGCTGCTTGAACTGCCACTTCTGCCGCCTCTACCCTTGCCTGCGCAACACTCTTTAGGTTCTCTATGGCGAACTCCGAAGCCTCTAAAATGGAGTCTTTAAACTGCTCCGCACGCTCTGCGCCCGACTTGCCATCTTTTGCGCTAAAGGCGTCACCGAAAACGAGATCAAACAGATTGCCAAACACGCCCTGTTTGCTATCCCATCCGGAAGTATCACGCTTAATTGCATTGTCTATTCCCTTAATGGTATCCTCTACCGTCTTTACGTTGTATCCCGTGATTTGCTCTCCGTACTGCCTTGTTAACTCTAATATTTGCTCCCACTTTTCACGCTCTAATTTTAACCTGAAACGGCTCTGTTCTTTCTCCGAACGCTGCACGATATTAAAAGCGGCACTTTCTGCCTGCTGTTGCTGATTAAGGCGGAACACCGACCGATCAATTATACGTTTGTCTTGATTTTCCGTGAAGTCCTTTTGCAGTTGGATAGATGCAAGCTGATACGATCTTTGCAGGATAAGCAAACGTTCATTCTTTACCTGTTCGCTATCGGTTGACTGTTTAATGCGCAATTCGTCCTGCGCTCTTTCGTTTTCGAGTAGCTGCACTTGAATCAACAGTTCGTCAGCCGTGCCACGTCTAACAGCTTTCAGACGTTCACTCAATCGGTCATGCGTGATTTGCAAATCCTCTACTTTCCAGTCGTTTTGCAGTTTCTCCAAATCCCTACGTAATTTTGCCTCTATATTGTACACGGTATCAGCATACAACTGCGTAGCTCTTTGTTTATCCGTTGTGCTCTCCTTTAGCTTTTTCAGTTCATCTGCCGTTGCCTTTTTACGTTCTTCCTGCTCTTTCAAACGTGAATCAATAATAAGAGCTATACGGCTATTTTCATACTCAGCTTGTAGGTCAAAGTCCTTCTTTGTCCTTTCCTTCGTCTTACCTCCTTTGTCCCCTGCAAGAAGATCGGGAATAACCACCTTCTTGGCGAGTTCCTCACTTGATTTATTGATAACTGCTATTTGTTCGTCATAGCTCTTTGCCTCCTTTTTGGCGGTATTCCATGCGGACGCCTGCCCTTGCAAAGCCGCTTCCAAAGCTACCGCACCAACACCGATACCCTTAGACGAACGCTTGAGTTCCTCGATCTCCTTTTGTTGCTTTTGATAAGTCTTTCGACCTTCCTCTAATACTTGGTTCTTCTTTTCTTCGAGGTCAATAACTTCTTTTGCGTTCTTTTGTATCTTTTCCTCGTAGGCACGTGCCATTGCGACCGATAGAATGTGTTTTGCAAGTTCCTTATACTCCTTTGATGCGCTCCCCGTCATAATAGCTTCATCGGAAAGGTTTTTAAGGTACTCCGGATACTCTTTCTTTAGCTCTTTAACAGCCTTTAAACGCTCGTTTTGGCTGCGTGTGGAATCGGTAGCCGCTTTATATAAGATGTTCAATCTTACAGACTCGTTTACGGCACTCTTTCCAGCCTCTAACATCGCATCCTTCAAGTCGGTAGTAGACCGTTTCAACTGATCTACCGTTGTTTTCCCTTTGAATAGGCTACCTATCCAGTTGGTTATATCCTTACCCCAAATAGAGAAAGCCGTCAATATCAATACCATCACGGTATTAAACGAGAATAGCGATTTAACCAACTTCCCAGTTATACTTACCTGTGCTTCCCCTGCTTTCGCTGCCGACTCGTTTGCCGCACGAAGCTTTTGTATTTCGTCTATAACCATCGGAATGTTATTAGAAATAGCAAGGAAGAACGTGTTTGCGCTGATCGCCAAGGATGGGAGTTCACGAGCTACCTGTGATATAGAAAAGCCTAAACCATCGAACGCCTGTTTGTAGTTACCCACGCTTAAAGTGTGCTTTCCCGTGCTCTTTTGGTATTTATCCATCGCAGCGTAAATCTCCGCAGTCTCTTTAACAAGCTTCTTTCCCGCCTCCGTATTCTCCAAATAAGCCTGCGAAAGATTGTTCATCTTTATTTTGTTTAGCTCGTATTGTGCTGACAATGCGTTATAGCTTCCGGCCATGCTATTGGCTAACTTCGCTTGCAGTTTGTTCAGATAGTTTTGATCGGCTGTCTGCTTCTTCAATACTGCAATTTCCTGCGCTGTGTCGGTCAATGCCAGTTTCAATTGTACCTCAGCGTTCGCCAACGATCGCACTTGTTTTTCGTAGACATCTATCTTTTTGCGCCCTTCCTCCGTTGCGCCACCGCCCTCGGAAATAGGCTTTTGCAGCCCCTTTGCGCTTTCCTCTATGCGCTTTAACATAGCGTCATATATCTTTTGCAGTCCTTCCAACTGCGTAATAGCGTCCTTTATACTGCTGTCCGGCTGTATAAGATCGCTATACTTTATTCCCTTTACTTCGTTCGCCATTTGATTTAAATTTATTTGTTCTTACTTCTTTTTGACTGCCTCTTTATCATATCGAAAGCGGTGTAAAACTCAGACACCGACATTTCACGCGCGTTCATGTGCATGTTCTGCGTAATCACCAAGCACATTTCTTGAAACTCCTTATCCGTCTTTATCTCGACCGAATCAGTCCCGTAGAATATACGAGGCGGAAAGAAGGTTAGTAACTTATCTTCTATTTCCTTCACCGCCTCACTGTTATCTACGTTATCGACAATGCTGTCTAACTTTGCCTTTATCAGCGACAATTTAATATCGTAATACTCTTTAATCAGAGGATCGTCCGACATCCTCGGGAAGTATACCGATACTTCCGCCTCTATTTTTTTTTTGACCTTCTGAAACGGTCCAGAAAGTTCGTTAATAGTTGCATCGCTGAGACTGTCAAATATCGCCTTTAGATCAGAGTCGGACGCATTAACCGGATATTCCACGCCGTCGACCGATTTAACGAAGGCGGCAAAAGCCATCATTCCAGGATGTACGCCATTCGACGCCATATTGAAACACTGCCTTAGATTCATTAGCTCGTTATACGTATGTTCCGGCTGTGTCCTGCAATAAACAATAGCACGTTGCAAATGCGCGTCTAATTCCTCAATAGTGCTGCCGACTCCCGACTCAATCAGCATAAGACGGTTAAACTTCTGATAACGGACGATAGGCATTTCGTCAATGCCTTCGTATACCGTTACCATGTGATTCCCTACCTTAATCGTGTTCATTCGTCACCTCCTTATCTGCCTGCTCGTATAACATGGCAAACATTTCTTCATCGACTGAGTAAGTAACTTTTTCATCAAGAACGATATAATCGTTATCAAACACCCTAAAAGTGTTGCCGTTTATTCGTGCCATCGTTACGCCATCCATTGCGGAAAGTAGTTCAAAACTTGGCAATAACTGCGATAATTCGTGAACATCACCGTTAAACTTAACCGCCTTCACGATCTCGAAAGGCGGGATAGTTGATACATAATTTCTAATCTCCATAATCATTAAATTAAAATTCTACAAATAGGTGTTGCAAAGATCGGTGTAAGGATGAAAACGGGGTTTAGCGTTCCGATCGACACAATCACCGAACAAATAACACACGCCCAAAACGATAGGCAGAAATTGCAGTTGGTTAGCTCGTTAATCAGTGATCTATCACCATACCACCGGAACACCTTAGACAACCAAGCATCACCATACACTGACATCCGTTCAATTACACCCGTCTTTCGGGCAAAGTTAACACAAAATGCCGCTACAAACGAAACAAGTAGCACGCAAGAAAGAAAATAATTATAAATCTCCATAATTCAAATATTAGTTTGTACAAAAGTATGAATAAAAAGCAATTTTGCAAAGATATTGATTATTAAAACGTTAGTCTCAGAGTCCCAGGAGGCGGATAAAAACGAAATGTTTATAAATAAGAAAAGGAGTCCGAAGACTCCTAACCTATATGCTTTCTGTATAAAGCGAACGCTTCCACGATTTCCGGCATAACTTTAAGCGATCCAACGATAAGCCGCCTTTTAATCATAGACGAAACAATGATAATCTTATCTTCCTCGCGCCTAATATACCCCATCTTATGAGCCCACGTTATAAAATCAAACATTTCATGTTCAAACAACAAAGAGTCTAAAGGAAGGTATATTTTGCAGTCAATAGGCAGATCGTAGCTGCTATCCTTGCTTTTCTCGCAAATATCTAAAAGTATCTTTAGTTTCTCCCTTTCATCGTGATCTATCATATTGGCTATATATTCGCCCACCTTTTCGGAGTTACTCACATCTTTGCGGTAGTCCTCCCAGTCCTTTGTATTATTCATTTTCACCCCTATGTAAGTATACGTACAACAATGAAGGATGAACGGTTATATCGCTTCCATTCATCTGGATAAGGTCTGTTCTTGGCACATACCTTGAAATTATAGAAGTACCTCCGAAAAGAGGACGTTCCTCTGTGGCGGTAGACAAAAAGCCACGGGATAAACACCAGTCTAAAAAATCTTGTGGGAAGATAATGCAAGAACATAATGGCATATATTTGCTTTTGCTCAATGCATACATAATTCCTTTGCCCTCTGTTTCGTTTTCCTCTGATAATTTGAGAATTATATCGTCAATCTGTCTTTTTGCCTCTAAGAGGCTGTCAATGGCTTTTTTGTTCATAAGTCAACACATTTAAATTAATACTTTAACTTTTAATACTCTGTAACATTTCGTTAGAATTTCTCCTTTACTACCTTGAACACTAAACAATCTAATGTTCTTTCCCTCACGCATAGATACGCTTTACACATGCTTTCTAAATCTCCCTTTCGGAAGGCGCATCCGTTGCATGAAATTGTATCCCGTGGTATTGCTTGAACTTTGATTTTATTCCCTGTGATCGGGTGTACTACTTCGAACACCTCAAAATCTCTCACTTTCTTTTGCTTCATTCTGATAGATCTTCAAATGTGAGTGTTTTCATATTGTTTTCTTCTTCTTCCTTGAACTCGTTCTTTGCCGGAAGTTCTATATATCTCACATCCTGTTCCCTCTCTCTTTTCGAACATTTGATTTGAGTACAACTAAAGTTTTTAGCTGTTTTAGCGAAGAAGCATCCTTCGCACCAGCTACCGCCATTTTTAGACTGTACGCACTTTATTAAGTGGTATTTCCCTTCATGGTCTATAACTTCCATAACTTCTCCTACATCTAATTTTAGTGGTAGGCATGATAAATCTAATCTTTTCATAACTTTACTTATTTATAGGTTTGACACTTGATTATCTTAATCTATTCGTCACCGATTTTAAAGTCAATCACTTATTTCATAATAATTCTCCTTTCTTGTTACACGGCAGTAGTACGATTGATTTTCCGTCACTTCTTTCACTCTCTCCACATATTACATTGCAACACTTTCCCATCAATACACACCCGTCACATTTGTTCGACTCAATCACTTTAGCGTATTTAGATTTTCCGGATAGTCTAACAATATCCCCCACCTTATATTCTTTTCCTGCCTCTATTTTTGTATACAGCCTCTCCCTTTTTACTTCTTGATAGCTTACACTATCACCTGTTTCACGCTCTCTCTCACCACATTTAACGTATGAACAGATGTGCAAACCGTTTTCTCCGAAAAAGCAACGTTCACACATGTCGTTTCTTTTATCCTCAACACACCTTACTGTAACTTTATCCCCTTTGGGCGTTAATACCTCCATTTCCTCGCCTACCTTTAGGTCAATCGGTATCATTGATAAATCTAATTTCTTCATAATATTACTTCTTTATACCCTCTACTATTAAGCCAAGACATAGCCCCCTTTAATGTTTTGAATAACTTGCTACTTTCTACCGCTGTACATGCGCTGTATTTCTTTTCTCCGTGTATAAAAATAGCTCCTTTATTCTCACCTTTTTTAAATTCTATAATTTCCATAACTTTGGGTTTTAATTGTTAGTAATTTGTTTCCTTTTGACATTGCAAATATAAGGATAATATTTAATATTGCAATCGAAACTTTAAGTTTTAACATGTATTTAACACAAAAGGGGGAATTTCCCCCTTTAATAACACCCTTCTTCGCAATGAATATCACACTCAAACCGCAAACACGCATAGGGATAAACGTAGTATTGATTATCCGTCTTTTGGATAGAAAACTCCTTGTATACGTTGTTGGCGTCGTGGAATATCTTTCTCACCTGTATATCACCGGATGGCAGATAAAGCTCATGCGTTAATGCTCTTAGTATTTCGGACTTTACAAACTCCACGTTGTAGTATTCCGCACCCGGGATTTTACGGGTATCGAACCAAAAGATAATGCTAACCGTCCCCCTCAGATCGCCAAATCCAGATAAAGAGTTTCCCCCTTCGTAATCTTGTGAGTCGTGCATGTAGAAAAAGCAAACGTTACCCCGCTTATCGTCCGGCTCTAAGCGCAAATAATCATTTCCCTTAAAGTACACTGATGGGGTAACAAATTTCCCCCTCTCGTTTCTCTCTACCAATTTAACCACGTTCCCGAAAGCGAAATTAAGCCATTTAAGCGATTTTGTTAGGCTTACCTGTACATCGGCTATCGTTTTATCGAAAAGTGTCGCATTTGGTCTAATTATAGCTCTATCGTTCATTTAATATCTCCTTTACTCTGTTATATGCTTCGTCCTTCACATAATCGTTAATAAACTCAGTAAGTGAATCATTTGTTAACCCGAAAATTTCAGCACCGTATTTTTTTATAAGCCAATTAGTTTTTTCATCTGAGGCTTTTATGTAAAACCGATCTTCTGCCGTCTCAACATAAAAAGAGTCGTAAAACTCCCCTGTGTCTTTAAGCGTCACCCGGTCATACGGTTGCCTCTTTTCTATTTTGACTTGTATAGTTAAGGGTCGGTAGGGTTGGTATTCGTCTATACGAACACCCAAACGGTTAACACCCTTGGCGTATAGCTGATCTTGTGCGTTCATATCAATAAGTATATTATCATTGTCACGCACAATCTTTTTTGCTATCTCTCCGGTTTCGAGTTCCCCACCTAACTTCTTAAACTTATCTATTAACTTGCTTATCATGTTGCTTTAAATCTTATACCGTTGTTCCGGCAAGAAAGGCATATTCTATCCATCCCCTTTGTATCAATAGAAAGAGCCTCAAAGGCCTTCTTTAGTTCGTATCCGATACCCTGCGCACGTCCCTGTGAGTTTCCGTCAACTTCGTACAATAGCGTTTCACGGTCGATATTCAATTGATTGGCATTTTGCCGAACGTTCGGATTTAATGCAAGTTCTCGCAGCACATAAGAAGCCATTTGCAGAGAAACGGCATGCGTGAAGGCATACTTAGACTGAATGATAAAGTCAGTTATATCACATCCTACCGACAATTGAACGTTTAAACCGTAGCATATTGCAGACGTATACATGTTCATTTCTATATTCCACATCTTTACGCCATCCTCCGACTGCGTAGAGTCAACTCTATACGGTGACACTCTGATATACTTTGTTAGCTCTCTCCACGCCTGCACGCTTCCGATATTACAAGTACCGCACGGGTCACGTGAAAAGTCCTTAGAGACGTTTATAGCATACATCCCCAACGGCAATTCTTTTTGATCGTAACACAAGTACCACAAGCCACCGGGTGAAGTTTCCTCAGACATATAAGGCAGCAACACATCACTTCCGACATCAAACCATTGATAAGAACCATTTTTAGTATAATTCAAATCAAACGTCTTAATCGGGTCTACCTGTGAGGTGTGCATAAGGTAAAGTTTTACCCTTCCCGGCTTGTTAAACTGCAAACCTATCTTCTCGATCTTGGCTGTTACTCCCATAGAACGGACTGGCAATATTTCATATCCTACAATACTATCGGTAGGGTCAATCTCGTTATTTATCTTCCCCGAACCATCGAAGAAGTTTGTACGCTCCAAAAGCGTCTTTGTTTCCCCTGCAATCAACTTTTCATTGATGAAGCGAGTAACGGTATTGGTGATCGCTCTTTCGTTCAATTCACGCAAATAATCGCTTAGTGGGTTGTACCGTTTCCAGTTATCACCCTCTGAAGGCTCTACACCAACATTCTCTGTTATTGCCTCCCATACGTCCGGACGAAGCGTTAACACGTCCTTGCCGTAAACTACCTTGTCACCCGGCTTATAAGTGTCGGTATCCCGATACTCCGGATAACGTAAATAGTAATCAAGTGGCATAATAGATTCAATGTTTCTTAGCGTCACAAGCGGGTGAACGTCTTGAAACATAACACCACTATCGGACACCGTTAAACTTTCGTCTATCTTAGCGTCTCTATCGTACGACTGCCGCCATCCTACGAGCGTGGCAAGTTCTTTTTGTATATCCTTTAATCTGTACATGGTTATAAATAAAAAAAGGGAAGGGATTTTGTCCCCCTCCCTTTGTTAATACTTAGTTTACTTTCTCGTTACGCTCCGCCAACAGTTTTTGTTGGTATAGGTGCGCTATCAGAGTTCTTCACCTCAACATTCAGATTTGCAGCCTGCGCATTGACTTTAACATCAACTACGCCACCAGTAGCCGAAACCGCTGCACCTTTGACTTTATCCAAATCTACTTTCAAAGCAGATTCAGCAACCGGACTACCTCCGATTTTAGCAAGGTTAACAGATAATTCGCCAGCCGGAGAACCACCACCGATCTGATCTGCATTGGTGATAAATACCGGAGTACCGCCAAACTGCGAATTTTCTTTGTTTACTTCGACCTTCATAATCGGGTTGGCGATTGTTGAAGGATCGGAGTTAAAAGCTACTACGAAAGCAATATCTACTGAGAAACCGTAGAAATGTTTAACGTCACAAGTCATGTCGGCAGTTGCTTCGCCTGCGATAGCTGACTGATCGCCCACTTCTTCGTAGTAGTGTGTTCCAACCTCTTTACCGAAATAAGGAAGAACAACCTTTCCAAATTCATGCGTGCCCGACTTAGTGTTGTTGTAGGCTGCACGGTCTACACGGGTCAACAAGCCAACGTTACCCGACTCAACAGCGTACATCTGAGCGAAGTTTTCCGACTCTAAAGTCATGTTGTTGGTGAAATGGAACACTTTGTTTGCATACTCCAACTGTTTGTTAACGTCATTGTACAAACCGTGCTGTTCCAGTTTACGCAACATTGAGTCTACACCAGTGTCGCCAATGATATGAAGTTGACCGGAATAGTCGTTTGCACGGAACATCGGGTGCAAGTCGCTAAGGATGTCGTTGCGCTGAGTGAATTTCACCTGTACATCGTTACCAGTTTTTGTGTAATACAGCAAGTTTCCGAACACTTGCGTTTTGTTTGCCTCCAAAGCCGCAATAGCGTCCTTATCAACGGTATCCATGAACTTACGGATGTGCTTTTGTAGCTTTCTGTTCCAGTCCTGTTGGTAATCGATTTCGTTGTTTGAATACATGTTCGGTGTCATAGTGAAACCGAAAGCATAGGTTTTCCACGTTACACCGATCAAACGTGAAGTGTTTTCCGCATCTGCGATAACGCATGTGCGAGCGTTTGACACTGTTACGTTTTTATCGTAATCAATTACGGGAATCTTAATATCGCTTCCCATTGAGGCGAACGCTCTACGCTTAGTTTCATCGGAAAGCATTGAGTCCATCGCATTTGTTTGAGACAAAAAGAAGTCATACGCACCCCATTCGGTCATGCGAGCCATGTTTTTGTCAATGTTAGGGTTCTTTAATCTGAACTCCTGTGTTCTTGTAGCAATTAACGACATAAATCTATTGTTTTAAAGTTTATATTGTGAGGGGTTTAACCCCCTCTTTAGTTATTCTGTTGGCAAATCTGCGATCTTGTTTTCAACCCAAATTTTATCAAGCTCCGTTTGATACTCTTCCGACTCGCTTGTATAACCTTTCTTAGCTAAATACTCCTGCGCAACCTTGTTTGCCTCTACTTTGGTTTTGCAACCGCTTAAATCAAGCAAGCTACCGTTACCCTGTCCGCCTCCGGAACTTCCAGCACCGCCAGCCTGTCTACCTTTGTCAAGCACACCGAACTGTTCAAACTGTTGAGACAGAAGTTCTGATGCGGTAAACGGTTTCAGACTGTTTGCAGGGTTGTTGTAAGGTACACCGTCTTTCATGAAAATAAGACTTTCAGAACCTTCGTCACCTTGCAAAGTGGGTGAAAATTGAGTTTTAAGCAAGTTAACCGCCTGTTGCTTCACAACGTTTAAAACTGGCTCTGAAATATCTTTTTTAAACTTCATCCCCTGCATTGCGCTTGAAATGTAAGAAGTGATCTTGTAATCGTTCAACTTACCGTTAAATTCCTTTTCTTTCTCTGAAAGTTGGTTGTTCAACTCAGCAAATTTTTGCTTGGTGTCGTTTAGCTCGGCTGTAAGCTGATTGATTTTATCTGTATCCCGGTCACCTCCCTTTTTGGCTCTCTCCGCTTTTAGCTCTTCTTTCAGATCGTTAATCTGCTTTTCAAAAGCTGAGGTATCAGATTTAGAAATCTTTGTTTTGCCAAACTCAATTGCGGTTTTCAAATCGAGATCGGTTACACCCTCAATACCAAAAGCCTCTTTCATTTGAGAAGCAATACTGTTTTCGGCTTCTCTCACCTTTGCCGCAACCGTCTGCGCTTCATCGTTTTTTGAAAGCTCCGAAATAGCGTTAAGAACTTCATCCGATAGCTCCGATAATGCTTTATTCTGCCTAAGCAATTCTACTGTTAACATTACTTTTCTCCTTTCTCTTTTTGTTTCTTCAATTCCGCACGAAGTTTTGCAGCCTCTTCACGTCTAATTTGCTCTCTCAGTTCTTCGTCT
>ULYY01044028.1_pt1 | contig 16415 bp, 10 predicted proteins | sample 1962601 | NCBI WGS metagenome assembly ULYY01 (sample SAMEA4835875, study PRJEB28245) | human gut metagenome | biome: gut microbiome; material: fecal sample | place: Denmark | collected 2008 | reverse complement strand
GTATTGGTTCGCTACGGGTGGTCAGCTGCTGTTCGTCGGGGGTTACGCGGATAGCGGTGCGCCATGCGGTCTTTCGTCTGCGTACTCGGCTAGCGGTTTCTCGACCTCGTACACGAACATCGGCGCTCGCCTGGCCTTCTACGGAGAACCGATATTCGTGAGCGGTGCGGAGCTGGTGGCCATGATTTCCGCGTAAGCGGACAATCATTGGCCAGCCGGCATCCGGCTCGCTCCCTCTCTGCGGCTTTCGCCACAGTGCCCAGCCGGTTTCGGCTGGGATGTAAAAAAGTAACAAGAGTAATAACAATTAAAAAAGTCACATCAAGAGGTGAAGTCACAAGAGCGTGACCATCCATAAAAAATTGACTTACTGAGACACTTGATGTCAGGGATTGACTTCCTGAACATACAAACTGATAGACTCCTTCCCCAAAGAGAATAGCAACATAGGTTGTTCGAGCCTTCTACAGCTCAACGGGGAAACGGAGGAAAAGGCAACATATCGTGGAGCTGCTGAACGTCGGGGGTAACGCGAATAACGGTGCGCAATGCGGTCTTTCGTATGCGAACTCGAATAACGGTTTCTCGAACTCGAACACGAACATCGGCGCTCGCCTGAACATCTACATTGAACAAAAAAAGAGTTATCTGATATGTTTCCACTGTTTGTCCTCACTGACTTCGCGAAAGCCAAAGAGGATGAGCACACGATTGAGCCTGTCTCGATGGAGGGTTAGCGAGTGCAAAGCGGTTTCCCCCCTTTGTCCTCTCTACCTGACAGAGCAAAGATAAAAGGCATTGGGTATGAGTCTGACACAAAGATGCGCTATCACATCGTCGGACAACAAAGTCCCCTCGCGCAAGTAAGCAATGCAGTTGTACGCATATACCGAACACCCGTGAGCCAAGAAATGTAGAAGGCCCTCCCATCACATCTGTGTCAAAAGTAACCACTACTGTGCCCAGCGGTTCGCCCGCTGGGAATAAATGAAGAGAAACAATGGCAGAATTAGCTTATCAACGTAAGAAACGCCTGCGCGGAAAGAATAGAAAACTGCGCATCCAACAGGTCTATGACCCGTTGAACCTGCGTCAAGCCGACATAGAGGCTCGACGGGGGAAGGATGCGCACAAGGGAGTACGCTTGTTCGACCGCGACCCACAAGGCAATCTCAATCTCTTGCACGATTTGCTGAAAAATGAAGCATACCATACTTCCCCAGGACATGAGTGTGTACGACACTGTCCATGCGGGAAGGACCGTGTGCTTCATAAACTGCCATATTTTCCTGACCATATCGAGAACCATGCACTGATGCAGGTCATTATGCCTACCATGATGCGGGCGTATTACTACGACTCTTCGGCATCTATCAAAGGTAAGGGGATGCACTTCGCGGCTCGTCGTACCAAAAGGTATATCGACATTCACCGCAAGCATAACGACCGCATCTATTTCGTCAAACTGGACTTCGTGAAGTTCTATCATAATATCGACCAGGATAAGGTGTATAACCACCTGGCTAAGAAGTTCGGCAATAAGGGCATCCGCTATCTCATCCGTGAGATAGTGACGGCATGTGACAGCGGACTGGGCATCGGACTGTTCCCAATACAGCCTATCGCCAACTACTACACATGCCCGCTGTGCCGACTGGTAATGATGCTCTTCGACGTGTGGATGGAGATATACTGCGATGATATGGTGATCGTTGGCACCAATAAGAAAGAGGTGTGGAAAGCGGTCAACTTCATCAAAAAGTATGCCGATGAGGTCATGGAACAGCCACTGCATGAGAATATCGGAATGCAGATCATTGACGAGAAACACCGACTCGACTTCGTGGGCTATATGTTTTTCTTCAAACACACACTGCTGCGCAAACGCATGAAGGCGAAGTTTAAGCAGAAGATGCACCGCATCAAAGACCCGCTGAAACGCTATCGTGCCGCTGCCAGCTACAAAGGATGGGCCATGCACTGCAATGGCTATAACCTCTGGTGCGCTGTAATGAAAATGAAATCATATAAGGATCTGAATGTTCCTGCATTTGAGAAAAAGGACGCTGAGGGTAAACGCATCCTCGAAGGTACTAAGGTATCGGCATCCATGCTCTGTGGACGCGAGATAGTGTTTACGGATGTTGAGTTTGACGTGAAATCGAAATACAACAAACCGGCAACAGTCATTCAGGTGGAGGAGAACGGACAAAAGTATAAGTTCTTCACCAATAACCAGAAACTCACGCAGGCGCTGTTCTACATCAATAGTCACGACGGATTCCCATTCAAGGGCACATTGGTGCGTACCAACACTTCTGGCCTACCCGACTATGCCATCCAATAGCCACCACTCCCAGCCGTTATCGGCTGGGTCCCACATAGTAATAACCCTTTTAAAAATATTGAATTATGAAAAAGTCAGAATTTTTTGAACGCCCCGACCTCGCCACCATGGAGGGCGACGTGCTGCGTATCTCGTTCAACGTCACCGAGGAACAGGTGCCTGTCAACACACAAGAGGAGACTCCCGCTGGTCAGGAGCCGGAAACTCGCACACTCTACCGTGCCTACGTGGTACGACTGAAGAACCCGTTTACCATCGAACGCGTCAAGGATGCACTGCTCGCACATGAGTACGATGGTGAATTGCTCACTGCCACTGCTGCCGAAGCCATCGCTGCCGAAGCACTGCTGACACTCGTCGATGCGGGCATCCTCACCGGCGACCGCCTCGCTATCGCCAAGACCATGAAACTGGCTCAGTTGGCAACGTATGACAGTTCGGATGCTGTCAACCAATTCACCTACCAGGGTGTCAATATGTGGCTCGATAAGGATATGCGTAATGGTCTTATCGCACGTCTCAACGCGGAGAAGTCCATGGGTAAGACTACTTCTACGCTCTGGTACGAGAACATGTCCTTTACACTGGCTATCGACGACGGTCTGCAGATGCTCGCCGCTCTCGAAGTGTATGCCTCTGAGTGCTATGACTGCACAGCAGCTCATAAGGCGGAAATCCTCGCCATGGAAATCTCGGATGCTGTCATCGCCTACGACTTCACCACTGGCTACCCCGATAAGCTGGTCTTCAAGTAAGTTTCGCTCTTGCGTCGCGATTCAATCTCGATATCATTAACCACCGTGCCCCGCCGTTCTCGGCGGGGGCCTAAACCCCAAAGTTATGACAACATTACTTCTTATCTCAGTCCTGATAGCAGTGCTCTACGTGGGCACCACTATCTACATCCATAAGGAACTGCCGGCATCAGTCTCGCACATGGTCTTCAACCTCCCGCGAAAATATCAGTACCTTTGGACGCTGTTCATCTGGGCTATCGCCTTCGGCACATGCCCTGCCCTCCTCGACGCTATGGATGGCTCTATGTTCCAGTTTGTCGGGTTTCTGTTCATCGCATCACTGGCATTCATAGGCACCCTGCCGCTCATCCACAACGATCCTAACACGGCACATTCGGTGTTGGCAGTAGCTGCTGGAGTGCTCTCTCAACTCTGTGTGCTCATTATCAGCCCCTACTGGCTGCTGCTATGGTTCGCACTGCTCTACTTTGTCTTCGCGCCTATACCTAAATGGCTCGAAGGTAAGGGCATCTTTGTACTCGAACTGTTCTGCTACACAACGCTTATCCTCGCCATTCTCATTCATTAGACACCGTGCCCAGCCGTTCTTCTCGGCTGGGTCCTAATCAGCAATAAGTATGAACAATATTTCCAACCACTTCGCACTGACTGCCCTCCAGGAGGGTGTCACCGTGCAAGGCTCACTCCGCATTAGTGGAACACTGTCACAGAACTACAACCCTGGCACTCAGCGCTGCATACCTGACTGGAAAGCGGATGCTGCCACACGCCCTATGATTTATCCTGTCATCCGTAAAGGGGTACAGTATATCTCGGCATCGGGCATTGTCAACGGGAAATGGCTCTATAATGATGTGGAGATTGTCTTCGGACAGGATAACAAGTCAACAAACTTCCTCGACGGTGCTGGCGACCCGCTGTTTCAGGTGGGCACTACAACGGCTTCACTGGGTGGTAACTCCTACCAACTGCCCTGCCTGACTATCATCAGCAACCTCGCAAGCCCAACGAATATCGACCTCGATGTAATCGGCTATGAAGGCTCGGTAGAGGTGGCTGGAAAACAGATGGGCTTCCAGTGTGCGGTTGATGTCAAGATTGCACAGATGACCACACAGGGATTCCTCGGACTGCTATCGCCTGAGTCGGCTATCATCACCGATAAGGGACAGACTGTGACGATTGCGGCTTCTCTTTATGGCGATGACGGACAACAGCCTGCTACGTGGTACACTAAATGGTACAATGCGGGAACGGGCACTGAGTTCGTGGCAGCACGTAACGCTCGCTCATTGTCTATCAACGAGGCTGATGTGACGGATAATATCATCATCCGCTGCGACTTCTTCTCGGATAGCGCCATGACAAACCGCGTGGCTACGGCTTTCGCTTCTATCGACGACACACAGGATCCTGAGTTCCTGTATATCTCACTCAATGGCTCCAACTCTGACTTCAGCGGACAACTGGCTCCTGGTGAACAGTGTACCGTCACGATGTGGGTGGCTACCATGGAGGACCCGACGGCCATCAATACGCAATATACGACGTTTAACGTAGTCCTCTACGATGGGCAACAGAACGAGATTACGGGCAACGTGCCTGAAGTGACTATCGCTAACAACCGTGCCACCATGATTGTGCCCTACGACTTCATAGCTGCCAACGGCTACAAGATCAACGGCATCGTTACAGCCTCTTAAAAAATAAAAAGTATGAAACCAGTCATATCGCAGACATTCGCTATCACAGCACAGAAACCAACGGTATCTGTGGACCATATAGATAATTACTATATCACCGAGGCTTCGGGGGTTCAACCCGCAGCCAACGACTCACGCTGGCAGCTTGTGCCGGAGGGACAGCAGGCTCCCGTACCTACGTCTGCAGCTCCGTACCTTTGGCATAAGAGCATCACGTATCTCACGGACGGCTCTCACCTCGATCCCGTCATTGAGTTCGGTGGCTCACTCGGACAGAATGGCTATGACTATGACTTGGTGCCGTCTCACTCGGCAATCATCAAGGCTCAGGATGATACGGTAACACCGGATAACGTCTCGTGCTCACTCATCAAACGTAATGCGGACGGCTCGGCGGAACGTATCACCACACCACCGGCGGGTTACAGCGTTAAGGTGTACCGCGACACAACAGCAGCTGCCTATACTCTCGGAACAAATGTCTCTACGGCTAACGTGTCGGTCGTCACGTTTGTGCTGCTCTATGGCACTATCGAGGTGGAACGTCACGACATCCGCGTTATCGCAGAGGGTGCCGAAGGTCTCACAGGACGTGGCATACAGAGTCAGTCAACGCGCTTCAAGGCGAACACCACTGGCTCTGTACCCGCTACACCTACCAATGACAACGAATGGAACACCTGGAGTGCGCTCTCACAGTGTGGCTACTCTGAGACAAACCGCTACCTTTTCCAGTGTGTGCGCACGGTATTTGTCGATGGCAATGGCAATACGTCAGTGGAATACCTGGTGTCTGGACCTACGGTGTGGGGACGCGATGGTGACGATGCCTTTGTTCTCGACCTCGACAACGAAATGGATAGCCTGCCATGTGACAGCACGGGTAAGGTGACGAAAACGACAACCATTGTAGTCAACGTGAAACTCTACAAGGGGGCTACGCAGATTACGTCGGGCATCACGGCTCCAACAGCTGCCTCGGTAAAACTGGCTGGGGTCACACCTACCGTTTCGCAGTCATCTGGCAACATTTCTGTTTCATGGAAGTTCTCGGCTAATACTGCTCTCGCCGATGAGCGCTATATCATCACCATTCCCGTCACTTACAACGAGAAGACGTATCAGGTGGCTTTCACGCTCAACGCACTACGCGCTGGTGCGCCTGGTGTATCGCCAACCATCTACAAGGTGCTGCCGTCTCATCAGTCGTTGGCATTCTCACGCAACAGCAGCGACACACTCACACCGTCATCGCATTCTCTGACATGTGGTTACTCTAAGAACTATAATGGCACTATCTCTACGGTGGCTAACCAGACAACGGCATTCGATACAACCTACCGCATCTTCTACCGCTACCTGAGTAACGGATCGTGGAGCGCATGGTATGCGTATTCGTCGGCTATCACGGTGTCTTCCAGTACGGCATATACGTCCTATGAGTTCTGCATCGCTAAGACAACGGTGGCTAACAACGTCACGGATGATCTCATCCTCGACCGCGAGACGATACCTATCATCAAGAGCGGACAGAAGGGTAACACAGGTGCTAATGCGTTCTCACTCGATATCGACAACGAAATGGCGGCTATCCCCGTCAACCAACAGGGTAAGGTTGAGACGCAAAAGACACTCTCCTTCGGTCTGCAGGCGTACTATGGCACCACTGCCGTCGGCTCGTCATGCACCATCACGGCGAATAATATCCCGTCGGGATTCACTGTCAACCTCGACGACCCGCTGAACCCCGTCGTCACGATTGCGGCTGACACCACTCCTGCTGAGATATCGGAGATTACCTTTAGGGCTGTTCATGCTACCTATGGCACCCGCGAGGCTGTCTTTACCATCTGTGCTGTGAAGAGTGGAGGAAAGGGAGAGGATGCAGAACTGTACCAGCTGCTGCCGTCACAGACTACCCTACCATTCGACCGTAATGCCAACGGCAACATCAATACGCGTTCTTACACGCTCACATGCCAAATACAGCTGGTTAAGGGTAACACCACCACCAACTACTCTTCTCTCTCCGGCTATTATCTCTATTATGGCTGGAACGGAGCGGCATCACCTTCATCGGTGCTTCCTACATCGGGTGTTACCGTGTCGCAGTGGTACCCGAACAATGGATATACTTCTCTGGTGCTCGAACTATGGCGTGGCGCTCGTAGTGTGTCTGGCTCGGTACGCCTCGATCGTGAGACGATACCTATCATCACCGACGGCTCGCGTGGTCCTGAAGGGGAAGGCGACCCTGGTAACGGCATTAGCGTGGATGACTTTTACTACTGCCTCACGGCAACGCCTACACCGCCTACAACACCGCTCACTACGGCGAATGGATGGTATAAGCAGGGAACTTCTGGATGTCCTACGGCACCAACAAATGCGAAACCGTATCTCTGGCAGTGTGAACATATAGAATACACCGAGGACACGTCGATGAATAAGAACATCATCAAACTGGTACAGGTGTATAACATGGGCATACAGCCTAACCTCCTCGAACAAACGGCTTTCGACTCGGAGGATGTTATGAATAAATGGATGACTGCCAATGGAGAGGTGATACCACAGGCGCGTGGCCAGCATAACGCATGGGGCATCTTCCCCTCTTCGGCCACCTATCGCGAAATGTTACAGCAGCTGGTGTTCTCGCCTGGCAATATCGGTAAGATACGCCCTGCCAACTACTACACGCTGTCATTCTATAGCCGCACACGTCGCTATATCAATGTCACAGGCGATACCTACGGCTTCTTCTTCCAGAATATCTATCTGAAGGCCGGCTCCTATAAACTCCAGTTCAACGGACACTGCTCTCAGGCTGCTAAGAATGCCGGTGTGCAACTGAATGGCTATCTATGGTACTCTGGCGACTACGGACAGACGGAGGACTGGGGTATCTGCGTATCAACATCTATCGACACCACAGCCGATGGAACGGCAACAACGGGCATACTCACCGTAACAAGAGCCGGCTACTATAAAATGGGTTTCTATGCCTATAAAACGTCAGGTCATGCCGGCGACCCAGGACAGTCGGTAACGGTCAACTGGTGGCGCATTCTTTGCACCACCAACAACAGCCGTTTCGATACCTATTGCTATCCGTCTGCAGTGGCTGGTGGCACTACCTACTTCGTCGATGGTGTGGTAAAGACAAACCTCCCTGGTGATACCGGCATACAGTGGTATCTCGACAATGACGACGACCTGGCCGACAACCTCGGTTGGACGCACCACTCTGTCACGTTCCTCACTAAGTCTGAGATCACGGCTGCCGACCAAAAAATCCTCTTCCGCATATTCAATACCTATGTGGAGATATGCAACCCCAAATTGGAGGAGTGTATCATGGCTACGCCATGGTGCGAACATGAAGGCGACAATGATATGCACTGCGATCACAACCCATGTGGCACATGGCGCTCAGGAACACGTTACTACTACTGCAACGGACAGCGTGACACCATACAGGCTGCCATCAGTGCATCTAACACCAACAAGACGTGGTACCGCCTGAAGAAGCGTACCACCTCACAAGGCTACCTCTCTACCACACAGCCTTACCTCGACACCGAACACTGGGAAAAAGCCTCTAACCTCAAATTCTCCATCGTCGATGCCATGTTTGCCGAGGAAATCTTTACCGACAAACTCACCGTCTCTAAGATCAGAGGTGCTAACGGCAAATTTACCCTCGATGAGAATGGCAACGTAACAGCGAATGGCGGAACGTATGATAATATAACATCGAAAGATGGAACTTTTCAGAATGCGAATATCGAATATGGAGAAATCGGAGGTTGGGAACTTGCTTCTGGTAGAATTGGACGTGCTAATGCTGGTGGTGCTACGACTTATGAAGGTCTTTCTCTATATGATGAGTTTATCTGTTTTAACGGAGGAACTGGAAAACAGGCCATTCTTGGAACATGGAGTAGCCTCGGTCAACCAATGTTGGTTCGCCTAACTGATACATCTAATGACTCCTTAAAAGCTACGGGTATTATCTTTGACTTCCGTAATTCTAACTCGTGGGGATATGACCGTGCTTTCGGAGGTAATGGCGATGGTGTTCTTAATGGCATTATGTGTGGATATAAACTTAATATCTTTACACCCTCTTCAAGCAATAATGCAATTCCTCTTAAACAAGGAAACAACGTATTGATTTCCGGCACATATCAATCTGTGTATTTGCCGTCAAGATACACAATCTATTCGCTATTAGGATGTGGCAGCACGGGCCGTTTTGCTTTTGACATGTATGTTATGGCAAGTGCTGGTACACATTTCTGGCTACTCGGCTATCGTTCTGGAGCAACGGATTGTCCTCATATTCGTAATAATGATTATGGCGATCAGCAAAACGGAATAGAAATGGCTGCAGGCGATACTGTTCATCTGAAAATTGTCTATGATGGTACTAACTTCGACGCTTATATTATTTCACATCGTAACTAATTTCATAAATTCATAAATTCATAAATCAATGAAAAAAGTAATCATCTTCGGTACCGCTCACCTTGACAGCACCCCAGGCAAATGCTCGCCTGACGGTGCTTTCCGTGAGGCGGTCTATTCTCGCGAACTCATCGCTGACATCAAAGCGATTATGGAACGCACCTATGGCTACACATGCTTCACCGACTATGCACCACTGCAACCACTGAAGCCCTGGACGGATGCTCGCAAACGTCTCGGCTATAAGGATGGCGAACAGGCTGCTGAACTGAACTACCGCTGTCAGCAGGTCAACAAAATCTGTCAGCAGTATGGCAAAGACAACTGCCTCTATGTCTCTATTCACGTCAATGGCGCTGGCGATGACGGCAAATGGCATGGCGCGGGTGGCTGGTGCTGCTACACCACTCCTGGCACTACAAAGTCCGACCGCCTCGCTGAATGCTTCTACGATGCTGCTATCACCAACCTGCGCCCTTATGTCGATATCATCGATGAAGGCAAGCGCCGTGGCGACTACACCGAGAAACAGGTGCCTTTCCGCATGGATAAGTCCGACGGCGACCGCGACATGGAAGCTAATCTCTTCGTGCTCCGTAAGACGGCCTGCCCAGCAGTCCTCACGGAAAACCTCTTCCAGGACAACCGCCGCGATGTGGCATTCCTCACCTCCGATGTAGGCCGCCAAGCCATCACCCGCCTACACGTAGAAGCCATCCTCGCCTACTGCGACAAATATTAACCACAGTGCCCAGCGGTTCCCCGCTGGGTTTTTTATGTCCCGTCTCTTGCAAGGCGATTGCATCGCCGTCACGCTTTGTCCCACCCTCGTCACCTCTTCTTCGTATCTTTGTGTCATAAAAAGTATGTTCCGTATGCTGCGATACCATCGCAGCCATAAAAAGAAAAAGTTATGCTTATCTCCACAACCGAAGAGCTGCGTCTCTACTCACCGGCAAACGCCATCGACCACATCGACACCATTCAGGGCTATATCGCAAGCTCTGAAAAGGACACCCTGCTCGAAAAACTGGGCACCCCGCTCTATGAGGCATTGGTAAAATACTACCGCGACCTCCGTAACAGCGAGGATGGTATCTCTACGTTCATCCAGACTGTCACCAAAGGCGAAGACATGCCGCCTTACGCACAGCTGCTCACCGTCTGCCAGCGCATCATCACCTTCGATGCTCTCGGACGTGCTATCGACATTCAGGCTGTCAGCGTCAATGGCTCCGGCGTGAATATCTCTACCGCCGACGATTACGGCAAAGCGGATGACAAAGCAATCGCCGCCTACAAATCAACCTGCATCAAAGAGACTCATGCGGCTATCAATGCCCTCCTCGTGCTCCTCGAACAGTGGTACAAAGAGGTTACACCAACCAACCCCGACAATCCGCTGGCTCCAGCGCCTGCAGCCACCGTGCTCGATGGTTCTCCATCGGGGTCTTCCGATGACAGTTCCGCAGATAGTGGTTCTGCCGCTGCTCCCTCTGCTGACGAAGACCCCGCCACCGAGAAAGCGGAGATAGCAGCTCTCTGGGTTCAATCTCGCTACTTCTACCTCGCGGCCTCTCTCGTCATCCCCTCTGCTACAGTCCTTCAGGAATATCTCAACATCTACGACTCCCGCGAAAAATTTATCACCATGCTTCCTGATCTCCGCTATATCCAGGAGGACATCATCGCTCCGATCATTGGTGAAGACTTCCTCGACTACCTCATAGAGTGCTCACAGAAGACGGATAACAGTGTGCTCGCTGGTTGTGCCAGTGAGAAGGATGTAAAACTCCTACGCCGCATCATCCACAAGCTCCGCAAGGCAGTAGCGCATCACCTCGAAGCGCGTACCATGCAGCTGAAGACAACAGACCCTCGCCGTGAGACGGCTCGCAACGAGGCTGTACGTCTTACCACCGACCTCTCGGAATATCTGCAGCAGCATCAGCCTGACATGCCGGAAAAGGCTTTGGAGGCTTTCACCTCTTCCCCACTCTATGTGGCTACAGCGTCCAGCGGTTCGCCCGCTGGGTCCGACGATGACTATAACCCCTCATTCCAAAACAATAGCGACGATGCCGTCATGTTCGTAACACCTGCTCTCCCTCTATAAAAAATGACCCAAGCACGTCCCTCTGATTACTGGTTCTCTACCAGCGCCATCTTTATCCAGCTCAACGCTGCCGGCGACCGTAACTTCATCCATGCTAACTGCGCGGATGGATCTATGGTCATGTGCTATATGAAGGGCATCGATGGACTGGGGTACGACAACGCGCATAACTACCGCCGTTGGCAACTGATTTCGTCACCAACGGTATTCCACGATGATAACCCTCGTTGGGTGTATATCGCCATCCCGAAGTCTAACGCTGCCGACGCTCGCGCTCAGGTGTGCTTCTCTCCAGAAGAGATTGATATCTATGGCTATAATGCTCAGGGCCGCCAGGTAGCAGACAAACTGGACTATTACTACATCTTTACACAGGGCATCATCAGTGCATCGCGTGTGAATGGTGTCACACAGAACCGCACCTGGACGCAGGATGTGGATTGTGGTAAACTGGCTTCCGACGAAGCCATTGCTGCCGGTGGTGAAGGCTCATGGTGGGAATATAATGCCACCAACGATAAGGTGAAGTTTCTGAAGACCATCAGTGAGGCGATTTTCGACAAATTGACAACGGCATGGGCAAGCATCACGCAACTGGTACTTCATGGCCACACCATCAATGGGGTGGCAGGCGAAAATACTCCTGAGACTTCTAACGACACGTTGGTAACGCCTAAGTATGCGGATGACCATTGGCTGTCGAAGACGCACGATGACGTAGCAAATGGCGACATCACCTTCAATAACTCTATTCAGGTCAAAGGGGAAACGGTACTGAAACGTACTGTTACCTTCGGCGACTATGAAAAGGATATACAGGTGGGTATTGGCTCGCGCCAGGGTGTTCGTGTACTGCCGGATGGCACTATTATCGCTCGCTCGCTGGAACTGTCACAGGAACTCTCGGTACCAACGCTCAAATACAACAGTATCGAGGTATTGGCGGGTACTCGTTGGGACTCTGCCGGTAAAGGCCGTGTTAAGGAGATCATCGACAACGACGAAACAAATCATACCTGCCAGTTCGTGCTCGACCTGAACGATGGCGAACCTGGTGAGTTTATCGTCAACGACATTCTGCGTGGCTTCTGGCATAACATGGATGGCTCTAAAAATGCTACAACCAGCAGCGATGACCGCCGAGGTAATATCAACCGTGCGGGATTCCAGTCTATCTACGCTCGCGCCATTGCCGTGGCCAACGTCGTTGAACGTGTGGTGGAGGATGTGACTTACTACATCGCTCAGGATAGCAGCTACGTGCCACAGGAGGGAGACCGCATCCTGCAAAATGGTCTCGTCACCGTACAGATGCGTCAGTTCAATACTTCTCCGGCTACTTATTCTCCTGCTCCCGAAAAATGGTCGGTGCTGTCTGTCTCTGGCTACTTCGGTGTCGATCATCCTGAACGTCAGAACTTCTTTGTCTATACCACCAAGTATATGGCTCGCTTCGAGGGTGTCAACACCTGGGAGTGGGAGGAACATACATTCATGGGTGGTTGGGGCGACCTTACCGGCTTTACCATGTTGGAAAACCGCGACGGACAAATCACGCGCAAGGAGTTCAACGGAGAGGGCTTCGTCACCAAGGATGCGCACATCTATGGCGTGGTGGATATGTTTACGCGATTCTCTGATCGCATTGACATCCAGCTGTCACGTCCCGACGGGACTATTGCGGAGGGAGAACGGCAAAGGGCTGACTTCGTACTGCGCGACGTGGAGGGGAATATTATTTCGGGTAACTACACCATGCACATCACTCGTCAGTCGGGTGACGCAACAGCGGATGCTGCATGGAATGCGGCTATCGCTCAACGCTACCCAGACGGCATTCCGTCTGCCCTCTACTTCCAGTTCTCGGACGTGCCGGAGAAGGGCGCTGTATTCGTGGTGGCTGCATCGCGTGAGGTAACAACAGATACCACCACCGACACTTTCACTACCTCGGCATCGTTCGTACTCTCTCGTGCCTACGCAGAAGAATTGTTCCTCGGTCCCTGGGACGCTGCCACCGAATACACCAAAACACCGCGTCAGTACCCTACAGTCACTCACGGAGGTTGTAAGTGGTATCTGAAGGTGGCTTCCTCACTCGGAGAGGAACCGCATCCGCTCAGTACGTCATGGGGCATGGTGTATGGTGTTAACGACCTCTCTATTGCTTTCTACAATGAGAGCGGACAACGCATCACGTCGGCTGCTCAATATCCTGGCAGCGTCAACCTGTTTCTCGACCCGCACCTGCTGTGTGGCAACTTCGACCTCACCAACGAATTGTCTGATTCTGACTGGTCATGGTCTCGCTATACGGGCAACTATGGGGAAGAAACCGACACGCGCACTCCTGCTGACCGCCAGGCTGATCAAGGATGGCCTAACGCACACTGGCCGTCAACACCGCAGACGCGCACTATACGCATCACCAACGACGACATGCCGCCATCATGGGGAAGTGGCCCTATCGTCAACTTCATCATCACGGCTTCGTACAATGGTATTTCCATCCCCAACATCGTTCAAATGTAGTGTGCTCGGCGATTCCGTCGCCGAGATAAAAAATAAAGATTATGAAAAAAGACCCATATTTCGACCGCTTTCAGCAGCTCTGCATTGGCATCCTCGCTCAGTCCGACAACTGCATGGAGTCTCAACAGCAGTTCAAGGCTGCTCGTTCCGTTCCCGAACTGGTGACGGCATGGCAGCGCTTTTGGGCGGGTGTCCTCCACGAAGTACCCGAACAGGTAATAAAAGCGTTTGCCGACCTCTACCCTGTCTATCGTGAAGACATCATCCGTGCCGGTGTCTATTACAACGAGGCTCCTCCCGTCGGTATCTATCCTGAAAACCCTATATCTCCCATTTCGCCCTCCGATGCAGCAACCGTGCCCAGCGCTTCTCCGTTGGGTCCTACCACCAACGCCATGATACTCATCGGCGACCGTCCCGTAGGTAGTGACACCTCTCACCTCGTCATCCGTGGCCGCCACCGTGTCTATGTCCTCGGCGACCTCCCCGTGACCGTCACCGATAACAGCAGCGTACATATCAACAGCGCTCGTGCCAACGTCACCGTCACCGGCTCGGCTCGTGCGAACATAGAACAGGGTACGCTTATCGCTCGTGACCGTGCTGTGGTCAACGGCAAAGGTGACATTACTTGCTACGACTCTACAACCATCTATGTCGCTGGTGGTGTCCTGCATGACAAAGGACACCTCGACATCATCGCCTATAACGATGCTGTCATCAATAGCTTCACCTCTCGACGTATCAAACTTAACGACCAGGCTCGCTTGGTCATAGAATAGTCCCGTATGCTGCGATAATATCGCAGCCAAATAATTAGTATATGAACAGTCATATCGCCATTACAGCCCTGAAGAACGGCAAACAAGTCCCGCTGAACCTCCCCGATGACTTCAGCATAGACATCGACGACCAAAACCCGCTCTTCAACGATAACGAAATGTTCTCATACCCTTGTCGGATGCCGATGGAGGGTAATCGCTTTCTGTTGGGGAATATCGACGACCCGCTGAACATCGACCGTCCAGTAGGTCTCGAACATACCAAGATGCGTATTGTGGTGGATAACCAACCGTTCCGCTCTGGTACGCTTGTAACTGCCGAGGATGAAGAGATAGATGGTGCGCTGACCATGAATATCTCGGCTTCTGATCACTCTATCGACGACCTCATAGGCGATCTGAAATGTCAGGACATCCCACTCAAAGATAGAATACTCATCGGCGAAAAGATTGGTGCCGTTTCTGCATCTATCAACTATCAGTATCACGTACATATCACATGGGATGGTAAAAAGGCGGACACCGACGAATGGCCGTCGGCAACGGATTCGTCTGAGGTGGTATTTACGCCACAGGCGCTGGGCTTTTCCTGCCCTGCTGAGTGCAACACCACTGGCAGCAAGGAAGAGGCAATAGTGGCATCGGAAGTGAACTACGACGATGGCAAGAAACGTAACAAACCGTCCATTCGCCAGAGCTTTATCAATGTCAGCGAACCATACCCTAATGCGAAGTATTGCAACGCTCGCGTGGCATACTACCATTATGGCCTCGATGACGAGGGGAAAAAGACTTCTAATGTCATCAACCCGATTACCAAACGTGGCGGTCCTGAAAACAAATGGCCTTACTGGGTGCTGGATGCTGACCGCCAACAGTCGGGCATCTGCTTCTACGTGCTCTACTTCCTCGACTGTCTCTTTGCCTATCTGGGGGTATCGTTCGACAATAGCGAACTGCTCCAGGTGGAGGATATGCGTCACCTTTGTTTCTTTACAACGCATTGTAAGTACGACGAAGAATATAAGTACCCGAACCAGGTGCCGTACTTCACCACCATAGAACAGATTAACGCATGGCTGACATCGCGTGGCACAGGTGCTCACTTTGAGTTCCACGACGGCGGAAACCGTATGGTCAACAACGTGGACTATATCGACTCTAACGGAGTGCGTCATCATGCAGAAGTGGGTAAGGATGGCGTGAGCACGATCATGGTGGAGTCTATCGTGCGTAGCCGCTCGGTATCGGGCAACATCATGCGCATGTATGCTAACAGCCAGAACTTCCCCGACGAGTCGGTAAAGACGGTACTGGATAGCCTCTGGGCTTCTTTCGGCATCCGCTTCGAGTATGACTACGAGAAGAAGCATGTACGTGCTTACTACGTCCGTGAGGTGTTCCGTGACACACAGGAACCTATCGACTTCCCAGGACGTGTAATATCCATGCACAAAATAGCGGAGAAAATTACGGGTGTGCGCATGTGCTACTCAGCGGAAAGCAGCAGTAAGGAACAGCAGGGTAATATCCGCTCCGGCAAAAAGGACTATGATACGTCCTACGACTACATCGATTACCCACAGGGTTCTACCATCACGGATAAGCACTACGAAGAGATTTTCCGTACTCCCCAACAGAACAATGCCAGTGGTAACACAAACGTCTATGTGGATAAGGCAACGGGTAACAAATACCGCATCAAGG
>ULYY01022966.1_pt1 | contig 16464 bp, 12 predicted proteins | sample 1962601 | NCBI WGS metagenome assembly ULYY01 (sample SAMEA4835875, study PRJEB28245) | human gut metagenome | biome: gut microbiome; material: fecal sample | place: Denmark | collected 2008 | reverse complement strand
TCCCTTCAAAGCGGACGTTGTCGACGATGTCTTCCAAAAGAAGCGCTGCATCCGTGTCTTCAAAGGGCATCGGGGCATTGTCGTCCAGCCTCGCAAACGTGAGAAGCTCTTCCACCAAGGCGTCCAACATGTGTACGTCCTTTTCGATGCGCTTAAGCAGTTCCGGCGAGCGTTCGGGGTTTTTGGACGCAATCGCGATCGCCACTTCCATCCGGGCCAAGGGACTTCTCAGTTCATGGCTCACGTCATGAAAAAGTCGTTTTTGACGCGCCAACAACCCGTTGATTTTTTCGGCCATCGCGTCGTACTGCTGTGCAAGGGCCCCGATTTCATCGTAACGGTGCCCGATTTCGGGGGCAATGCGCACGGCAAGATCCCCTTCGGAGGCGCGCTTCATGGCCCAGTTGAGCTTTTTAATGGGGCGGGAAAAGTTCCAGGCTAAGAGTCCCGCTGCTAGGCTCGTTGCAAAGAAGGCAAAGAGTAGGTGCATCCAAAGCGGCGTATGCCAGAACGCTGAAAAAAGGCTCCTCGGCGGCAGATCTGTGCGGACGGCAAAAAAGCGCAGATCGCGGCAGCCGATGTTCTGCGGACAGGGGCGGAGGACCCAGCGGTTGTTGGGGCGTTCGGCAAGGGACTGAAGCGCGTGTTCAGGTACGGACCGACCGCTGATTTCCTTACCGTCGCGATCCACTACGAAAACTTCCGGCCGCAGATTGGTTTCGGGGTCGGACAACCAACGGATGAGGGCAGTTTCGCCGTTCCATTTCCAGAGATTGACGGCAGTGTGTAAAGCCCTGCGCGTACCGGGGCCGGCTTCGATGTCGCCGAAATTCGCGGGTACCTGCTGGTAGCTTTTGCTCGCAAACCAGACAAGGATGCCGATGCCGAAAAGTGCAATCCAAAGCCCCACGAAAAGCTGCAGGAAGGTGCCGCCGCGGCGAAGAAAACCGCAGGGGCGCTGAAGATTATTCGGCATGTCGCCCTCTCAAAGAGAAAAAATCAGGCAGCGGGAGTGTGAACGACGAGTTGGTACCCCACGCCGCGGATGCTTTCAATCGAAATCGCATCCGGATTGAGTTCGGCAAGCTTGTGGCGGATGGAACTGATGTGCACGTCGATCGCTCGGTCGTAGCGCCCCATGGGACGCCCCAAAACCCGAGGATAGATTTCGGATTTGGCAACGGGCTGCCCCACTTGGTGGGCGAGCATTTCGAGAAGCGACAATTCGGTACCGGTGAGTGTCACGGGCTGACCGGACAACGTCACCGTGCGTTGCGCCATGTCGATCGAAAGCGGGCCCACGACCAAGGGGCCACGGCCGAATTCGCTCGTTTTGCTGCGGCGCAGAATCGCCCGGATGCGGGCGACGAGTTCGCGCGGCGGGCAGGGCTTCGGCACGTAGTCGTCCGCGCCCAATTCCAGTCCCAGAATGCGGTCGACGGGATCGCCGCGGGCGGTGAGCATCAAGACGGGAGTGTGACTTGTTTCCCGGATTTTGACGAGAACTTGCGTGCCCGTCATTCCCGGCATCATCACGTCCAGAATGATGAGATCGAAAACTTCGCGGGAAAGTATGTTGAGTCCCGTTTGGCCGTCGTGCGCCGGTTTGACTTCAAAACCTTCCAGGGTGAGATAGTCAACGAGCAGCGTGACGAGTTCCACATCGTCATCAATGATGAGAATTTTGGCGGGACGGGTATACATGGAAAATCCTTTCTGATCGTGTCGGCACCGGCAGCCTCTTAAGCTTCGGTAAAGAGAATACCGGGCGCGCTTATCACAGTAAACCGAATGGGTAAAACGACAAAAAGTTTGTCAATCAGCATTCTTTACAATTGTAAAGGAAAATAACATAGAGGGAAGTTTTTGCGTTGACGCAAATCTAGCTTGTCCGTGCGTCGTCAACGGACGCGGTAGGCAGTCTTTACCGGACTTTACGTTCCCGGGAGATAATTTAACGGGACGGACGGCGAAAATTCGGTCAGAACAAAAAGAGCCGACGGAGAAATCGATTACGCGTCGGCTAAAGAGACGAAAAACAAATGAAGAATCGAGTGAAACCCTTGGTACTCACGTTTGCTGCGGTGCTGATGCTTTCGGGTTGTGCTGCAACGGAATGGTTGTCGTCGGCGGACGAAGCCGTCGTCGGCACGGCGTGGAATGCGGACGCCGGCGTGAGTCTTTCGGACGAATTGCCCGCCGTTGCTCGCAGCGAATGGTGGAAGGCTTGGAAGGACGCGGAACTTTCAGCTCTCGTTGACCGAGCCATGGCTGAAAGCACGGACGTCAGGACGGCACTTGCGAACCTCAAAACGGCAGCGGCTTCCGCTGATCAGGCGACGGCCGACCTTTTTCCGACGTTGAAACTCGGTGCGGACGGCAGTCGCACGCATCGTGAGAATCAGGGAACGACGGAAAATTGGAGCGCCGAAGCGTCGGGGTCGTGGTCGATTTCGCTTTTGGGCGGAAATTTGGCGGTGCGTCGAGCCGCGAGGTACGAAGCCATGGCGTCGCTTTTGACGCTCGAAGACGTGAAAAACGCCGTAGCGGCGGAAGCGGCTTCGGACTACGTGGCGTTAAAACTCGCATTCGTGAAGCGGCGCATCGCCGAAGCGACCCTCAAAAACTATGAAGAAACCGGCCATATCGCCCGGTGGCGTTTTGAAGCGGGGCTCTCCGATCAGTCCGAAGTTGATCAGGCGGTGAGTAACCGGGAAGGGGCTAGGGCGGCTTTAGCTTTAACGGAAAAGAGCATTGCGCAGTACAAGAATGCCTTGGCGCGTCTTACGGTACAAAACGCCGCGGACATTCGTGTGACGGATGACGGTTTGGTACCGACGGCGCCTTTGAATTTGGCGGTAGCCGTGCCGGCGGAAATGCTTAAAAACCGGCCCGATCTGCGGGCGGCGCAGCTCACCGTGGTCGCGGCAAGCGAACGGGTTTACAAAGCAAAGACGCAGTGGTTCCCGTCTTTGTCGCTTTCGGGCAACATAGGAACGCAGGCGGCGACGATCGGCACGCTGGGGGCTTCGGGCACCGGCATTGCCGCTCTTGCAGGCGCGCTTTCCATGCCGCTTTTGAATTGGGGCGATCAGGTGACGGCTGCGAAGGAAGCGGAAGCGTCGCTTGAGAAAGCGCGGTCGACGTATCTCGCAACGCTTTTAAAGGCGCTAGAAGAAACGGAAAATGCCCTGACGGCGATTCAGACGGCACAGACGCGAACCGCGCCCTTGACAATCGCCTTGTCGGCGGCGGAATCGGCCGCCGATCTTACGATGAAATCCTATCGGGCGGGGCTCGTGGACTACCAGAACGTTTTGAATACACAGCGTTCGCTTCTGACGGCACGCGAAAATGCCCGCACGAACGAAGCGGATATGGCTTCAGCCCTCATTACGCTTTACACCGCCCTCGGCGGTGCCTGGGAAGCGACGGAGGCGCAGCAGCAACTTTTTCTTAAATTGAATGACAGGGCGTCGTAACTCCGACGGAAAGGACAGCGAAAAATGACGGAAAACAACACGAAATCGATGCAGGCGGAAAAGGCGGCCTTATTGGGTGAAGTGCCGGGACAAACGACGAAACGGCGGTTGATTCTGGGTATGGGCGTCGCGGCGGTTGTCGTTGCTTTGGGTGCCTGGTGGTGGACGGGAGAAAGTTCGGCCGCCCCCCGCTACGTGACGCAGGCGCCGGTGCGGGGCGACCTCACCGTGACCGTCACGGCGACGGGAACGTTGGAACCGGTGAGGAGCGTCAGCATCGGCAGCGAATTGTCCGGCATCGTTTCCAAGGTGAATGTCGACGTCAACAGCACCGTGAAGGCGGGGGACGTGCTGATTGAATTGGATACCGCCAAATTAAAGAGTGCCGTCAATCAGGCGAAGGCCTCATTGGCAAGTGCCAAAGCGGGGCTGGGGGAAGCAAACGCCGCCGTCGTGGAAGCGCGCCTCAAAATGAGGCGCCTTGACGAACTTAACAAAGCTTCCGGCGGCAAACTTCCCTCCCGTACCGAAATGGACGAACAGCGGGCGACGGTTTTGAAGGCGGAAGCTGCGGTAGCCACCGCGAAGGCGAAGATTGAAGACGCGCAGGCGCAGCTTGAAACGCAGGAAACGAATTTGTCGAAGGCCTCCATCATTTCGCCCGTGGACGGTGTGGTGCTCGCGCGGTCGGTGGAGCCGGGCTACGCCGTGGCGGCGAGCCTGCAGGCGGTGGAACTTTTGACGGTGGCGACCGACCTGAGGGAGCTGGAACTGCAGGTTGATATTGATGAAGCCGACGTAGGGGAAGTGAAACCGGGGCTGACCTCGAGCTTTACGGTTGCCGCCTACCCGAACCGCACGTTTGATGCGTCGCTCAGTAAAGTCGCGTACGGAGCGACGACGTCCACCTCGTCCAATGTCGTGACGTATACCGGGTACCTGGACGTCCCTAATAAGGACATGTTTCTGCGTCCGGGAATGACGGCGACGGCGACGATCGAGACCGCTAAGTGTGAAAAGGTGCTTCTCGTTCCTAATACGGCGTTCCGTTTTACGCCCAAGGTCACGAAGGCTACGTCCTCGATGTCCTTCATGATGCCTCCTCCGCGGGAAAACAACAAGCAGGCGAAAACGGTGGCTCACGCGCAGACCGAACGAGAACAGACGATTTATGTGCTGAGAAACGGTCAGGCACAGCAGCTGACGGTGAGAACGGGACTTACCGACGGGCGCCGCACGGAAATTCTGTCGGACAATCTGACGGAATCCGATCAGGTCATCACCGAACAGCGGTCTTCGAAGGGTTCTTAAGGAGTGAGCGATGGATGCGCCTCTTATTACTTTAAGAAACATCACGAAGCGCTACGGTACCGGTGAAGCCGCTTTTTTAGCCTTAAAGGGAGTGTCCTTCGACGTGTATCAGGGGGAATTTCTGGCGGTGATGGGGCCGTCGGGATCCGGAAAATCGACGACGATGAACATCATCGGCGCGCTCGATCGGCCGACCGGGGGCGAATACCTCTTTAAAGGCGTGCACGTTGAAAATATGACGCGCGATGAGCGGGCGCTCCTTCGTCGTCACAACATGGGCTTTGTGTTTCAGGGGTTTAATCTGTTGGCCCGCACGTCGGCCCTTGAAAACGTGGAACTGCCGCTTCTGTACCGCGGGGTGCCCGCAAAAGAGCGGCATGAAGCGGCGATGGCGGCCTTGGATCGCGTGGGCCTCATGCCGTGGGCGCACCATACGCCCTCGGAATTGTCCGGCGGTCAGCAACAGCGTGTGGCGATTGCGCGCGCCATTGTGACGCATCCCTTGTTGTTGCTCGCCGACGAACCTACGGGAAGTCTCGACAGTAAGCGCAGCGTTGAAATCATGGAACTGCTCACCGACCTTAATAAAAGCGAAAACATTACGGTGGTTCTCGTGACGCACGAGCCGGATATGGCCGTGTACGCCCGCCGCTGCATCCATTTCTTGGACGGGTTGGTCGCTAGCGACGAAATTCAGCCGGGGAGATAACGTATGTGGGGTAATGCTTTTTTGTTGGCGGTGCGGCAGATTCGCCGTAATCCGATGCGTTCCCTTCTCACGGTTTTGGGAATTGTGATCGGGGTGGCGGCCGTCATTACGATGGTGACGATCGGCAACGGTGCCACGCAGGCCGTGCGGCAGGAAATCGAAAGTTTCGGCAGCAATCAGCTGATGCTGCGCCCAGGGCAGCGCATGGGGCCCGGGGGCTCAGCCGGGGCGCCGTCCTTCAAGATCGCGGACATTGAGGCGATCGAAAGTCAGATCGCGGGCGTCATCGCCGTCGCGCCGCAGGTCTCCAAATCCACGACGGTCATTGCGCAGGGGAAAAACTGGTCGACGAGCGTCATCGGAACGTCGAACGATTACTTTACGATCGACAATCGCGACGTGGCCGAAGGCCGCCTTTTTGAAGAAGCCGAAGAAAAAGCGGGGTCAGCCGTGTGCGTGATCGGTGAAACCGTCCGTAAGGAGCTCTGGGGGGCGGCCTCCCCCGTGGGACAGATGATGCGCGTCAGTAAGTTCAGCTGCCGCGTCGTGGGGGTACTGCAGGAAAAAGGATCGGCCGCGATGGGGGGCGACAAGGATGATTTGGTCGTGATTCCCTTTAATACCGCGTCGCGCCGTTTGGTGGGCCACAACCGCGTCTCGACGCTTCTTGTGAGCATCAGCGAAGACAGCGACCGCGACAGCCTGAAGGCATCTCTGCGGCAGCTGATGCGCGAACGGCGTTCCCTTTCGTCCGGTGATGCGGACAACTTCATGATTCACGATACGGCGGAAATTGCGGAGAAGGTGGCGTCCACGACGCAGATCATGACGGCTCTGTTGGGTGCCGTGGCCGCAGTGAGTCTTTTGGTAGGCGGTATCGGCATCATGAACATCATGCTGGTGTCGGTTACCGAGCGCACGCGGGAAATCGGGGTGCGCCTTGCGATCGGAGCGACAGAACGCGAAGTGCTCTTACAGTTTTTGATCGAAGCCGTGGTGCTCGCGTGTCTGGGCGGCATTCTCGGAATGGTGATTGCGGTCGTGAGTTCGGTCGCGTTGTCGGCGGCGATGTCGTTGCCCTACGCGTTTGATCCCGGCATTAATTTGCTGTCCTTTGGGTTTGCGGCGTTGACCGGCATTATCTTCGGGTACTTCCCCGCGAGGAACGCCGCGCGGCTTGATCCGATTGAAGCCGTGCGTCACGAATAGCCGACTGATCTGAAGTTCGACGAAAACGCGCCGCAGGAACGGGATTCCTCGGCGCGTTTTCGTTGACAGAGTTCGATTTTTTGGGAAAAGCCGCTGGCTAAAATGTTCGAGTCCACAAGGGAGAAATTAATGAAGAACCGACTTATTGTGAATCCGACGACGGATGACTTTCGTGATGCCGTAGCAGCTGAAGTGTTTGTCGATAAGTCGGAATTGATTCACTACACAAACAGCGTCATGAACACGCCGCAGAAATTGACGTGTTTCAGCCGTCCCCGCCGTTTTGGAAAAACGTTTGCAGCGCAGATGCTGAAGTCGTACTACACCCGGGGACTTGATTCGAGCGATGTATTCTCGAATTTGAAGGTGGCGCATCCGACGGAAGTTGATGAGGTACGTCGGGAGCGAAAGCGGACGCTGTTCAAAAAGTATCAAAATCAGTGTGACGTGATTCTGTGGGACATGGTGTGGTTTTTGTCCGATGCCAGGGTGGACGGGCAGCCTGAATGTGTCCTGGAAAAATTGAGGGATCTGACGTTTAAAGAGCTGAAGGTGGTATTCCCGGAGGAGTTTGACGACTCCATAACGGGAATGGCACCGCAATTGATGTCGATTGCTCTAAAAACCGGACGGAAGTTTTTCATCATTATTGATGAGTGGGATGCCATTTTCCGTGAAGCCATGTGCAGTGACGCGCTGAAGGATGCGTACCTCAACTTACTTCGGGGGCTCTTTAAGGGAAATTATGTTTCTGCTTTTATTTCAGGAGCTTATCTTACCGGCATTCTTCCTATTAAAAAATACGGCACGCAGTCGGCGTTGACGGACTTCAACGAATTTACGATGCTGGCGCCGTACACGTTGGCACCCTTTGTAGGATTTACCGAAGACGAAGTTGTGACCCTCTGCCGAAACCGTGGTATTGACCTCGGAAAAATGCGGCAGTGGTACGACGGCTATTGTTTTGCCAAGACCGCACATGTCTTTAATCCGAATTCGGTGGTGAAGGCCGTCAACAATGATCAGTTTGACAGTTATTGGACGCAGACGGCAGCCTTTGAATCCTTAAAACTTTATTTGGACATGGATTTTCAAGGAATTCGCGAAGCGATTGTCGATATGCTGGGGGGCAATCGCTTTGCCGTCGATAAAGATACGTTTACGAATGATCTTTCGATTGTGAAAAGCCGAAATGACGTGTTCACGGTGTTGGTGCATTTGGGATACCTCGCGTACGACGAAAGTGACGGCACGGTTGCCATTCCCAACGAAGAAATCCGTCGGGAGTTTGTCCGATCGGTAGAAAACGGCGGTCGTCCTGAACTGGTGAAGGCGATTGAGTTATCTGACCGCCTCTTGAAAGCGACGTTGAGGGAAGATGCTCCTGCGGTGGCGGCAATCATTGAAGAACTTCACGATTCGAATACAGCACCGCTTTTCTATAACGACGAACAGGCGCTTCGCTCCGTGGTGGTATTGGGGTATTTGGGGGCAGTCGATCACTACCGGCGGTTTGAAGAAATTGATGTCGGACGCGGGCGAATCGATGTGTTGATGTGGCCGTGGGAGGGGGCGGAACTGCCGCCCGTCATCATCGAACTTAAATGGAACCGGACGGCGGCGAGCGCCGTTGAACAGATTCAGCGCAGGAACTATCCGGCTGTCGTTGAAAAGTTGGGGCGACACAGGGAGGTTCTTTTGGTCGGCATCAGCTACGACACCGAAACGCGAAAGCACGACTGCGCCATCGAACGTCTTCACCTCTGACGAAAAACGCGCCGCAGGAACCAAATTCCCCGGCGCGTTTTCTAATGGCGTCAAACAGATCAGAGACCGGTGACGACCACGACGATGATCATGACGGGCGCAAGAACGCCGATGAAAAGGCGGATGACCTGGAGTACCGCAGGCGACAGCGACTTGACGGTCTGAAGCTGCTTTTCCGTACTCTTCCACGTCACCCAAGCGGCAACTGCGGTGAAGCCTAAGGCCGCGATCGGCATCCCGATATTGCTCGTGATGTAGTCAAGGAAGTCGAAGACGGTTTTACCGAAGAGTTTGACGTCGGCCATCGAACCGAAACTCATGCAGCAGAAAAAGCCGATCACCATGGCCGCAATCGTGCCGCCCACGGCCGTCGTGCGGCGCGACCAGCGCGTGACGTGAGCCATCGTGCCCACCACCGCTTCCAGCATGGAAACCGAACTCGTGATGGCGGCAAAGACGAGACACGCGTAGAAAATGACGGCAAAGAAGCGTCCGCCCGGCAGCTGAGAAAAGATGGCGGGCATCGTCACGAAGGTCAGCCCCGGGCCCGCGTTGGGATCCAACCCGAACGCAAAGACGGTGGGCATCACCATGAGGCCGCCCAAGAGGGCCGCCATGATGGAAAGGCCCGCCACCCACGCCGTGGACGTGAGAAGGTTCGTTTTCTCGGAGAGGTAACCGGCGTAGGTCACCATGACGCCGGCTCCCAAAGAAAGCGAAAAGAAAGCAAACCCCATGGCGTTGAAAATCGACTGCGCCGACACCAAGTCCCAGCGCGGAAGGAAAAGGTATTCGAGCCCCGCGGCGGCGCCGGGAAGCGTCAGACCGCGCACGATGAGGATGAGCATCAAAATGAGAAGCGTCGGCATCAGGACTTTGGAGAGACGCTCTAGCCCCTTATTGACGCCTGCGAGAACGATGCAGAGGTTGATGAGGAGAAAGACGAGCTGGTACGCGTAGCTTTCCGGGCCGTTTGAGACGAAGTTTCCGAAGTTGGCGTTGAGTTCGGCGGCGTCTTTGGTGAGTCCGAGACCGAGAATCGCGTCCACGAGGTATTTGAGGCACCAGCCGCCTACGCAGGAATAAAAGCACAGGATGAAAAAGGCCGTGAGCATTCCGACGGCACCGAAAAAGCCCCAACCGCGACCGGCGACGTTGGTGAGGGATCGGATGGCGCCCGCGCGTCCGGCGCGCCCCACGACGTATTCGGACAAAAGCATCGCCACGCCGCAGGTGAGCGTAAAGACGATGTAGGGAATCATGAAGGCGGCGCCGCCGTTGGCACCCGACATGTAGGGGAATTTCCAAATGGCGCCGAGGCCGACGGCCGAGCCGGCGCTTGCGAGAATAAAGCCGAGGCGAGAGCCCCAGGACGTGAGTGACTGTGACATAAAAAAACGAGAGGAGGTTACGAGAAAACGTCCAAAGGAGCGCGGGAAATTTCAAAAGTTTGTCGCGACGGGCAGGAAAAATCAAATTTTTTGGCGAAAACGGCGAAAAAATGCGCGGGGCGTGTCGATAAAACTGAGGGAAACTGCTCAAAGAAAACCGGTCGGTCGGAGGAGCTTTCTTGAAGCGCCTGTGCGTGGGCTAAACTCCCCCAAAACGGCCGGTGTTCTTGCCGGCGTTGCTGATTTCCGATGAGGAGTTTTTTTTATGAATCGTGTGTACAACTTTTCGGCGGGTCCCGGCGTCCTGCCGTTGCCGGTGTTGGAAGAAGCGGCGGCCAACCTCACGAATTTTGAAGGGCAGGGGTTGAGTATTCTTGAAATGAGTCACCGCAGTGCCACGTTCGGTGCGATTCATGAAGAAGCCAAAGCGAACTTGCGGGAACTTCTGGCGGTGCCCGATACGCACGATATTCTCTTTTTGCAGGGGGGCGGGCACACCCAGTTTGCGATGGTGCCCTTAAATCTTTTGGGAGCAGCTGCGGAAACGACCTACATCGTGAACGGCGTGTGGTCCAAAAAGGCCGCGGCTGAAGCGAGTAAGTTCTGCCACGTGGACGTCATTACGACGGATTACGGCGTAGGCGTCCCGCCCGAAGACGACGTCAAGGTACCGAACGACGCGGCGTACCTTTATTACTGCCAGAACGAAACGGTGAACGGATTGGAATTCAACTACATTCCGCCCGCGCCCTCCTGTGTGCCGATTGCTTGCGACGTGAGTTCGAACTTCTTGTCGCGCCCGATTGACTTCAACCGTCATGCCTTGGTGTTTGCCGGCGCACAGAAGAATTTCGGGCCGGCCGGGTTAACGGTGGTCATCGTCAAAAAGAGTCTCTTGGGACTCGCGGGAGAAACCTGCCCCACGATGCTCAATTACGCCGTGCACGCCAAAGCGGGGTCGCTTTACAACACGCCGCCCGTTTTTGCGATTTACATGGCCTGTCTTGTTACCCGGTGGCTCAAAAAAGAAGGCGGTGTGGCTGAAATGGATCGTCGGGCTCGTGAGCGTTCGTCGCTCATTTACGACGTGATCGACAAGAGTTCGGGGTTTTACATCAACCGTATTGCCCCGGAAGCTCGCAGTCGCATGAACGTGGTGTTCCACTTGGCTGAAGATGCGTTGACCGATCTTTTCGTGAAGGAAGCAGCGGACGCCGGGCTCGTCAACTTGAAGGGGCATCGCTTGGCGGGCGGCATCCGCGCTTCGATGTACAACGCGCTTCCGATGGAAGGCGCCGTGGCGCTTGCGAACTTCATGAAGGTGTTTGCGGCACGGCACGGCTAGGAGCGAGGCGATGACGACGGAAAACAAGGCGGAGATTGCGCGGCTTCGTGGTGAAATCGATGCGGTTGACGCGTCGATCGTGGCGGCGTTGGCTCGCCGGGCGCAGCTTGCGTACGAAGTGGGCGTCGCCAAGGGGGGAGCTCCCGTTTACCGGCCTGAACGCGAACGGCAGGTAATTGACCGCGCTGTGGCGGAAAATCATCGGATCGGCGGCCGGTTACCGGATGAAGTGCTTGCTCACTTATATCTGGAAGTGATTTCCGCGTGTCGCTCGCTGGAAGCGCGGCCGAGCGTGGCTTATTTGGGGCCGGAAGGCACGTTTACGGAAATGGCGGTGCTCGCGCAGTTCGGAAGCAATGTGACGGCCGTGCCGACGGCAACGATTGACGAAGCTTTTCATGCAGCGGAGTCCGGACGCACGGGGTTTGCCGTGGTACCGATCGAAAACAGCACTCAGGGGATTGTGACAAGGACGGTGGACGTGCTTCTTACGACGCCTCTGTCCATCGTGGGCGAAGTGAGTATTCCCATTCATCACAATCTTATGAATCAATCGGGGCGCCTGAAAGACATCCGAATCGTTGCCGCACACCCTCAGGCTTTGGCACAGTGCCGTACGTGGCTTGCGCAGCACCTGCCGCACGCCGAACTGAAGGCGGCTTCGAGTAACGCCGAAGCCGCGAAGACGGCCTCAACGGATCCGACGTTTGCGGCTGTTGCCGCCGAACGTGCGGCTTCGCTTTACGGACTCACGATCGTTGCACCCGGCATTCAGGATGATGCCCGAAACCGCACGCGGTTTTTGGTGCTTGCGCCGCATGCGGGCGAAACGCCGACGGGGTGCGACAAGACGAGTCTTGTGTTTTCCGTGCCGAACCGAGCCGGGCAGCTTTTTATGGCGTTGGAACCCTTGAAGCGCTACGGCGTTTCCATGATGCGTCTCGAGAGTCGTCCGGCGAGAAACGGCGCCTGGGACTACAACTTCTTCATGGATGTGGAAGGGCACGTGAAGGACGAGAATGTCGCGGCGGCGCTCTCCGAACTGAAGAGCGAAACGAGTTACCTGAAGTTCCTGGGATCCTACCCGCGGGCCTCGGAAAAGTAAGAAAAGCAGGACAGAAACGATGCGTTTGGCATTGATCGGAACGGGGTTGATCGGCGGCTCGGCCGCCTGGGCGATGAAACAGGCCGGTATTTTCACCGCGGTGACGGCGTGCGACCTTTCGGCATCGGCGTTGGAAAAAGCGCTGGTGATGGGGATTGCAGATCGGACGGAAACGTCGGTAGCGGCGGCCGTCGCGGACGCCGACGCCGTGATGGTCGCGGTTCCCGTGCTTGCCATGAAGTCGGTGTTTGCCGAAGTGGCTCGTAATGCAAAGACGGGAACCTTGATTACCGATGTCGGTTCCGTGCGGGGACGCGTCATTGATGACGCCCGACAAGTGCTCGGCACGCATTTCGCGGATTACGCACCGGTGCATCCGATCGCGGGGGGAGAAATGCCCGGCGTGGAGTACGCGGACGCTTCGCTTTTTGTGAAGGCGCGCGCGATTTCAACGCCGGTAGCCGGTATGAATGCGGATGCGGTCGACTTTTGGGAAACGGCGTGGAAGGCAGCGGGAAGCGATATTTACCGCATGACGCCTGAAGAGCACGACGCGATTTTTGCCGACGTGAGCCATCTGCCGCACGTGTTGGCGTATGCGTTGGTGGATGCGATGGAAAAGTCGCCGCAGGCGGAGGAAAAATTCAGTTTTGTGGGCGGCGGCTTCCGTGACTTTACGCGAATTGCGGCGTCAAGCCCCGCGATGTGGCGGGACATTTGTTTGGCCAACCGAGACGCCCTATTGGCGAGCATCACACGGTTTGAAGCGGAACTCTCGGAACTCAAGAGAGCGGTGGCAGAGGGCGACGCTGAAGCGATGACGACGGTTTTCACTCGGGCCAGCAATCGTCGAAGAACGGTGAAGGTACCGGTAAAGCAAAAGCCATGATGCAGTTCAGTTTCTGAGAGCTCCCGACGAAGTCGTCAGTATAAGAAAACCCCGCTTTCGGTATCAATCCGTTGGCGGGGTTTGTTCTCAAACGGTTTCGTTTTTAGAACGGAACGTCGTCTTCGTTGATGTCGCCCGCAGACTGAGCCGGGGTCGCCGCAGGCTGCGCCGGAGCCGCATGCTGAGCGGGTGCCGGACGGCGGGGTGATTCAAAGCCGTTGTCTTCGCCGGAAGATTGGTTGGAGCCGCCGTTGGGACGGCCGCCCAGGAACTGCATCGTTTCCGAAATGATTTCCGTCGCGTAGCGTTCGATTCCGTCTTTGCCCGTGTACTTGCGGGTGCGCAGACGACCTTCGATGTAAACGGAGCTGCCCTTATGCAGATAGGTGCTCGCCACTTCAGCCTGGCGGCCGAACATCACCACGCGGTGCCATTCCGTTTCCTCCTGAAGCTGTCCCTGGCTGTCTTTGTAGCGGCGGGACGTCGCGAGCGTGACGATGCAGATGGCGGTGTTGCCGTCAGCGGTGTAGCGGATTTCAGGATCACGGCCGAGGTTGCCGATCAGAATGACCTTATTGATGGAAGCCATAGTAAAAAATCTCTTTCAACCAAATATTAAATGTTCACTGCTTCACCGGTGCGGTGCGTCTCGGGCACCTTCATGCCGCTCGCGGTGAGAACCCAGACGAGGAGGGATGCAAGGCAGAAAAGGAAAACTGCCTCATGCCCCCAGCTTTCGGAGAGCCAACCGCCTAAGGCACCTCCCGCAAAAAGTCCCAGCGACTGCGTGGTGTTGTACACGCCGAGAGCAAGACCTTTGGAGGAGGCGTCCGCCGTGCGGGAAACAATCGAGGGAAGCGATGCTTCCAAGATGTTGAATCCGCAGAAAAACGCAAAAAGCAACAACGCAAATCCCACGAGGGACGGCGTTGCCGTTGCGAATACGGCAAAGACACCGCAGAGAAGGACTACGGCACCGATAAAAAGCGCCTTTATTTTACCTGCGCGTTCTGCGGTTGTGAGTGTCGGCATCAAAATAACGAAGCTCAGGAGAACGGCCGGCAGGTAAATCATCCAATGTTTGTCGGGGGGAAGGCCGGCTGAGCGCAGTTCGACAGGGATAACGACGAAAAGTGCCATCTGCACGCAGTGCAGAATAAATATGCCGACGTTCAGACGCAGAAGCTGCGGATTAAAGACCGTCGTCTGCCAAGAAAGCGTTTTTTTGGGTGCGGTGCGTCTGGAAGTCGGTACGTCGGGAACGACTTTCAAAATGACATAGACCGCGATGAGGGACAGAATGCCGGTGAGCCAAAAGAGTCCCGCTACACCGATGACTTCCGCAAAAATCGGTGAGAGAACGAGCGACAAGGCAAAGGTGATACCGATCGAAGACCCGACGAGAGCCATGGCCTTGGTGAGAACGCGGTCGCGCACGGAATCGGACAACATGGCGGTGACGGCGGCCGAAACGGCACCGGCCCCCTGCAGTGCGCGCCCCGCCATCACGGTCCAAACGGAATCCCCGAGCGCGGCGGCGAAACTCCCGACCGCAAAGATAAGGAGTCCCGCGGCAATGACGGGTTTACGGCCGAAGCGGTCGCTCGCGGCTCCGAAGGGAATCTGCAGACAGCCTTGGGTAAGTCCGTAGATGCCGAGCGTGAGCCCCACTGCAAAGGCACTCTCGCCCCCGTCCAAGTGTTCGGCATAGACGGCAAAGACCGGGAGGATCAAAAATAGCCCCAACATCCGCAGGGCAAAGATGGAGGAAAGCGCCGCGGCGCTGCGGCGTTCGGTGGGGGTGAAACGGTTGATATCGTCCGGTTCTGACATGTTGCAAAGAAAAAATTGAGCGCACGCTCAGAAATCAGGTTATATTAATCCGTTCGATTATTTTCAGCCTTAACGGACCGCGGGAACAACCTTCGCCGCGGCGAAAGACGCATCATGTCCAACGATTGGATCCGTATTCGGGGTGCCCGCACCCATAACCTGAAAAACGTGGACGCGGATATTCCCCGCAACCGCTTTACCGTGATTACCGGTTTGTCCGGTTCCGGGAAGAGTTCCCTTGCTTTTGATACCCTGTACGCCGAAGGGCAGCGGCGTTATGCCGAAAGCGTGAGTGCCTACGCCCGGCGTTTTATGGACGTCATGGATAAGCCGGACGTGGATGCCGTCGAAGGGCTTTCCCCCTCGATTTCCATCGGGCAGCATACGACGGTACCTGGGTCGCGCTCGACGGTGGCGACCGTGACGGAAGCCGCCGATTACCTGAGGCTCCTTTTCTCACGAGCAGGCCGCCCTTACTGCCCGCATCATCACGTGCCGCTCACCCGAAGCGGCATTCACGACATGGTGGATACGGCGCTCTCGCTCCCTGAAAACACGAAGGTGCTGATTTTGGCTCCGGCGCCGACGCCTGAGAGCGTGAGGCACTTTGCGGCGGATATGGCGCGCCGTGGGTTCATCCGTCTGCGCGTCGGCGGCGAGGTCCTCACGTGTGATGAAGCCCAAAAGCGGGATTGGCCGTCGGAAACGCCGGTGGAAGTCGTGGTGGATCGACTCAAGATCAGCGATCAGGCCCGAAGCCGTTTAGCGGAAAGCTTTGAAGCGGCCGTGCGGCTTTTTGACGGACGAGCCGCCATGGCGCTGATGGATGAGCCTCAGAAGGAATTTCGTTTTTCCATTCATTACGGCTGTCCGGAATGCGGTTACACGGCGCCCGATCCCGTCCCTTCGATGTTTTCCTTTAACAATGCGCTCGGGGCGTGTCCGGAATGCCAAGGAGCGGGACGTATTGAACGTTTTGATCCGGCGCTCGTGGTACGGGATCCGTTTTTGTCGTTGGCCGAAGGTGCCGTTTGCGGTTGGTCGGAAAAAAACCGCACGAACTTTCAAGTCTTGAGAACGCTCGGCCGCGAAAATAATTTCGATGTGACGGCACCGTGGAATACGCTTTCGCGCGTGGTACAGACCCTCATTCTTTTTGGGGACAAGGCGGCGAGGGAAGTCGGGTTTGAGGGCAAAAGCCTTTTTACGGGCGTGATTCCGCAACTGCAGCAGCAGTGGGATCGGGCGCGGTCGGATACGGCGAAGGTGGGGCTCAAAATGATGCGCAGCATCGGTACCTGCCCCGTCTGCGGCGGAGAACGCTACCGCCGGGAAGTGCTTGACGTGTATTTGGGAGAAGGGGACGTGAAGGTCAACATTGCCGACGTGTCCCGCATGAGCTTGAAGGAGGTGCTTGTCTGCT
>ULYY01050784.1_pt1 | contig 16715 bp, 14 predicted proteins | sample 1962601 | NCBI WGS metagenome assembly ULYY01 (sample SAMEA4835875, study PRJEB28245) | human gut metagenome | biome: gut microbiome; material: fecal sample | place: Denmark | collected 2008 | reverse complement strand
TGCTAAATCTTCAAATAAATCCGTAATCGGATCGCCCTTTGACTGAAACTCACAGGCATTAAATGGAACACCTCCTGCTGCCTGAGGCCAGATTCCCACGGTATGGTCAATATAATATGCCCCAAGCCCCGACTGTTCAATCTCTTCCATAGAAAGGTTTCTGGTCAGCTGATGCACGATTGTAGAAACAATCTCAAGGTGTGCAAGTTCCTCCGTACCGATGTCGTTTAATGTTCCCATTGCAATACGGTTTGGCATGGTAAAACGCTGAGAAAGATAACGCATGGATGCTCCGATTTCACCGTCCGGGCCACCGTATTGGCTCATGATAAATAACGCCAGTTTCGCATTTGGCGTTTTAATATTAACCGGAAACTGAAGCCGTTTTTCATAATTCCACATAACAAATACTTTCCTTTCTACTCTTTTTCTTTATTCCAATTTGATTATTCCCATGGCCAGGGCTGCATCACCCAGTCCCATGAACAGCTCTGTCCGTCATCGGTCGTATCAATTGTAAGTGGTCCGTATTTCATAGCATATTCTTTTAACGCACGTTTGCGCATTTTTACGTGCTCTTCCATAAATGCCAATGCCTTCTTATCTTCTGGATGCGTATCTAAATACAAATTCATATCATTGATTGCAAAACTAACTTCATTGATATATTGAAACAGGGCAGTTTGTTCTCGACACTGATTCATCTGCAACGACCTCTCTTTCCACAAAATGGTTTACAAAGCTCCGGAAAAACCGTTCCACAAGACAGACTCTTCTGAAGAGAAAATGTTCCTGAGAACTTCTGCATCGGAACATAAGCCATTGTAAGAGGCAGATGGTCTGCATGTTTATAAATAGCAGTATCATCAAAACAGTCCCCACTAAATGAACGGTTTTTCATAGAATGATTCTCTGACATCCTGTTTGAACGGCAGGTATAATGATTTTGCATACAATATCTTTCCATAATAATAATCCCTGAAAATAAAAGATACAGTATTATATTATGATACCAAGGGTCAAAAGTTCAAATGACTTTCATGTTTGCATGGTAAGGCATTTGACTTTTCTTGGAACTTATCAAAAAAATACCGCAGGAACAAACAACATTCCTACGGTATTCTGATATCTCTTTTTACTATTTATTATTTTTTTCATTTTGCTGCTGATTAGAAGAAGAATTTGTGCTCGGCGCATCTTTCTTTGCTCCTAAAGTCACACTGATTTTCTGAGCGTTATATTCTCCATCCTGTGCACGGTAAACTTCTAATTCTACGGTTTCTCCGGCTTCATAGTATTCCAGTCTGTCTACCAAATCTTTGTATGCATCAATCGCAGTACCATCAATCTTAGTAATGACATCACCTTTTTTGATTCCTGCTTCTTCTGCCGGTCCACCTTCTACTACAGTATCTACATAAACTCCCTGAGGGATTCCATACATCTGGTTGACATCACTGGTTACATTTTCACAGGTAATTCCAATATATGCTGCTTTATCTTCATCTTCTACTTTGTAACGGGTTTCCTGATTCATCATCTCATCAAGGATTGGTTCTGCCTTTGAAATCGGAATCGCAAATCCCATCCCTTCCACTTCATCAGAAGCAATCTTTGCAGAGTTAATACCAATCAGTTCACCTTTCATATTCAAAAGTGCACCACCACTGTTTCCAGGGTTAATTGCTGCATCAGTCTGAATAAAAGTTCCATCTGTATCATCTGAACTTACCTGACGGTTTAATGCACTGACATAACCACTTGTCACTGATTGACCATATCCAAGTGCATTTCCAATTGCAACAACCTGTTCACCCATCTGAAGGGAATCAGAATCTCCAATTGTTGCCACTTTAATCTCACTTAATACATCTTCCGGAATATCCTCCAATTTTACTGAAATAACAGCAAGATCATTATCTGCATCCGTACCTTTAATCTGTGCAGATACCGCGCCGCTTTGAACATCATCCAAACTGCTGTCCTGACCATCCTGATTTGTGCTGCCGCTTTCACCTTCGGCACTGGTCTTTTCCACGTCACCATTTCCGGTTACTGCACTTCCGTCCTGATTTGTGAAGCACACGGTAAGAGAATTTGTTCCGCTAACTACATGATTATTTGTTGCAATCAAAAGCTCGGTATCATTTTGTCCTACAATAATTCCAGAACCACTGCTCTGAGTTTCCTGCTGTTGTCCATATCCAAAGTACTGATAAATCTGTGGAATCTCCTGAACGCTGACTCCTACAATCGATACAATTGACGGCATTGCATTTTGGGCAACCTGACTTACGCTTGAAGTTCCCTCAGTGCTTCCTGATACACTTTCTTCTGAATCAGATGATTTATTTTGACTGATTGTCTGTGTAGACTGTACCTGAACAGATTTTTTTCCCTGTGGATTTAATTTACTTCCCACATAATTTGTCCCCTGAAAAACTGCACTTGCAACCAGACCAAACACAACCGCTGTCGCAACGACTGTGCCAAATTTTCTGCCTTGTCCGTTTAACTTCTTTCCGGATCTGTTTGGCTTCTTTGATTCCGGAGCAGTAAACTGATAAGCATTATAACTTTGCTGCTGTTTCTGTTCCTGCTGTGCTTCCTGATACCACTCTTCTTTTGTGGACTCCCGCTGTTCATGCGGCTGGTATGCTCTTGCATAAACCGGATTTTCCGGTGTTGGCGCATTTCCCGGTTCTTGTGTCACTGCACTTTCATTTGTTGTTTTTTCCGTCTCAGATGCATTATCTTCAAAAACAGTCTCTGTTTCTTCCTGCATATTTACATTATCTGTCTCTGTTTCTTTATTTTCATCAAATTCATTCTTGAATTCTTCACTCATAGTAATTACTCCCTTTTTTCTTTATGAGCACAGTTTAACAGGGAATTGTGTCCAAAATGTGATAAAAATCATAGATTTTAAAAAATTATTTTACTTTCTCCAATAGGATGGATTCATTGTACACGCTAAAATTACTTTCTTAGGCAGACGTTTATAGATTTTTCCGGTGCGATACCCTAAAAATTTAAATCCACTCTTTATCACCAGGTCAACAACCAGCCACGGCTTATGAATTTTACACAAATAACGGGCTGTATTTTTTACCAGACAAATTCCCTCTTTCTCAGATTTTACGGTTCCAAAAATTTCAGGATGGTCTGCCTGTGAGACTGCCAAATCAAAATTTCTTTTAAACTGTTCCACATTTCCATAATTGTGAGAATGAAACACTCTTGCATCCGCCTGATATGCTACCAGATAGCCTTTTAGTACAATTTTCCCGGCATAAATCATATCTTCATTAAAAATTGTATGCGTAATAAATCCGCCCATCTCCATATATAAGTCTTTTCGATAGGCTGCACAGACATTAGAACAAAAAAATGTCTTAATTCCCAACTCATCCAAATCTGCTTTTCCTTTTAATCTGCTTTTATCCGGATAATTAAATGCTCTGGTATAACACTCAATCAAGGCACATTCCGAATTTGGAAGCTGACGTCCATAAGCTGCTCCGACTTTGGTATTTCGAAATGCCTTTACCAGATTTTCGATTACAAATTCATCGACCGGCACTGCATCTTGTGTAAAGAGCACCATAATATCACCGGTACTTAATTTCACTGCTTCTGCTCTGGTCTTTCCATGGTCAAACTCTGATTTTTTAATATGATACACTTTCAAATTTGGATTTACAAACTCCCAATCCATGTTCCAATATTTTTTTTCTGTATTCATTACAATAATCTCTTTTACCGGGTAACTCTGCTTCTGAATTTTTTTCAGCAGATGCTCAAATTTTATTCCTGGTCTGTATGCCGGTATAATCACAGATACTTCCGGCTTCTTTCCATTTTCAAATAAATCTCTCATCTTGTTTTATTCCTCTTATCTTTTATTTTTATTGTCAACTGTTCTAGCAAACATTGAGTTTCAGCAGACTCTGTCCTTTCACTGGATATAAGAAAAATTTTATGCGCATTTTCCAGCCTAGAAAAGGGGATGTCGTTAAACGACATCCCCTTTGAGAATCTGCAAAATCAGATTCTTTTTTATTCTTCCTCTTCACTATAGGTATTATCATCACTGTAGCTGTTGTCACTATAATCACTTTCTTCAGAATTATAACTGCCGGACTCATCATCATCACTGTTATCCTCGTTATAACTATTATAATAGCCATTATTATTGCCATATCCACTATAGTCGTCACTGTTATCTTCATAATCATAATCGCTGTCATCATAATCATTATGATTTGAATTGCCATTACTATAATTATCCGAACTTGAGGAATCCTGACTGTAAGCTGACATATCATCTGCTGAAGTCTCACTGCTTGCATCGGACTGTGTATCTATCTCTTCTTCGCTGTCAGAATTTTCCTCATCATCCAATGCAGATTCTCTGTCTGAAATATACTGTTTTAATTCATCCGAAACATAATCATTTCCAAATCCGGTATGAGCTGCAATATAGTCACTTCTTTTTAAAACAGTCTCAGAAGGGCTGTAATCCTCCTGGTCAAATAAGAATGCATGTAATTGTTTGACGTTTGCTTCAAGGGTCGTTGGAACAACACAATCAATTCCGATTGCATCTTTTACATCTTCTCCCATGATATTACTCTTCGGGAAGCCCTGCGTATCTCCTAACTGATAAGAAAGGATACCCATTCCAAGCTGAATCAATTCGGTCTTGGAGAAGTTCGTTTTAATCATCGGAAATACTTCATCCATAATATCATTTAAGGTAGAAAGACTTGCTTTTTTTGCTTTTTCCACCATCAGAGAAATAATATATCTCTGACGTTCGGTACGTTTCATATCCCATCCACTGGTATAACGGATTCGACAGTAAGAAGTTGCCTGTACACCGTTTAAATGATAAGTTCCTAAAATTTTTGATTCATCTTCCGGTTTTGGATCCGGTTTTTCAATTGGCTCATAACTTGCCCCGGTTTTTTCAGAAGTCTCTACACAATAGTTATTCATATGTTCAATTTCTTCATAAGACAGATCCACATCCAACCCGCCAAGTAAATCAATAACTTTCACTAACGCATTAAAGTCAACTGCCACATAATTTTTAATATTTAAATCCATGTTTGTATTCAACATAGACATTGACTGAACCGGTCCACCGATTGCGTAAGCAGCATTCGCTTTGTCATATTTATCTTTATCCTGTCCAATATTTAAGTAAGTATCACGATAAATAGAAACCAGTTTTACTTCTTTTGTATCATTGTTGATACTTGCTACAATTGTCGTATCACTGTTGGAACTATCCAGATTTTCTTCTCGGGAATCCACTCCAAACAACGCAATATTTGTATAGCCTTTCATGACTTTACTGCCTACTACCTGTTCATTGACTTTGACATCTGCACTGCCTGCACTGTCTGAAATATCAATTTTGCCAAGTTTATTTGTAATATTCGCATATACAAAAAGCACACCGACTAAAACCAGTAGTACAACCAGTTCAATTCCAAATATCAGTCGTCTTCTTTTGCGTTTTACAGTATTTCTGCTTCTCTTTGCCATCTTATTTCCCCTTATTGTATTTAGTATGCATTTTTATTGATAAATCCTTTAAAAAATGTGAGTATCAAAATCTTGATATCCAGACCTAACGTCCAGTTTTCAATATAATATAAATCATACTCAATTCTTTTGCGAATCGAAGTATTTCCACGGTATCCATTGACCTGTGCCCATCCGGTCAATCCCGGACGCACCTGATGCTTAATCATATAACGCGGAATTTCTTCCCGAAATTTATCCACAAAAAATGGACGTTCCGGACGCGGACCTACAAGGCTCATCTCACCTTTTAACACATTAAAAAGCTGAGGGAGCTCATCAATGCTTGTCTTTCTCATAAACCGACCGAAATTTGTAACCCTCGGGTCATTTTTTACGGTCCATGCTTTTTTCTCTTCTTCCGGAGGCTGTACTTCCATGGAACGAAATTTATACATCAGAAAACTATGGTTATGAAGTCCGACTCTTTCCTGTTTATAAATCAAAGGTCCCGGAGAAGTTAGTTTTATCATAATCACCGAAAACAGCATGACTGGTGAAAATAATATAATTGCAACACACGCTCCTACAATATCCATTACCCGTTTTGTAAAGGCATTAAATGTATTGGTAAGAGGTACATAACGAATATTAATAACCGGAAGACCTAAAATATCTTCGGTATAAGGTTTTGTCGGTATAATTCGATTGTAATCTGGTATAAATTTTGTATGCACTCCGGATTTCTCACACAACGCAACAATCTGTTCTAATCGAAAATATTCGCTCAATCCCAGTGTAATCGCAATCTCATCCAAATGATTCTGCGGGAGAATCACCATCAGATTATCAATCCGTCCAAGCACTTTAATTCCACGATACATATACCCTGCCTGTACATTATCATCTAAAATTCCACGAATCGTATATCCCCACTGAGGATTTGCAAGAATCCGGTCAATATATTCTTCACACGCTCTGCTGTATCCCACCAGTAAAATATGTTTCTGATTATAACCTTTTGCGCGCATCTTGCGAAGTACAACCCGAATCAGCATTCGAGTCAACTCTTCTGACACGACATTAATTGCATAAAAAATAACAATTACATGACGGGAAAAGTCAATCTGCTTAATTAGATACAACCCTGTAATCAACAGAAACAATCCTAATGTATTTGCCTTAAATATATTTGAAAACTCAAGTCTTCTTCCTTGTACTCGTTTTGGCGTATACAAACTAAATGCATAATACAATATAAGATAAGCTGGTACAATAAATAACAGCGCACTCATATAGATATGAAATGGAAGCCGTCCGCCCTCATCTCTTAAAATCGGCAGATGAAACTTTAAAAGCCATGCCAAAAAATAAGAAATAATAATCACAAAAGCATCAATCACCACGTGCAGCCGGTTAAAATGCTTCTGATTTTCCTTTATCAAGGTCTAACCACCTTCTATTCTTTTATTTCTAATTCATTAAATTTTTTGCTAATTCATTAAATTTCTAAATTATAATACTATAAAATTAACAAAAAGGCAACTAAACATTTCTTAAAATCCACAGTTTCCCCTGTCATTTTCCTCTAAAAAAATGCAAAAAATCCGCTATAAGAACGTTTGTTTTCGTATCTTATAGCGGATTCTTCTGTTTATTTTATAAAATTCCTAACTCTTTCATTGCTTTTTTGAGTACTTCCTGGTGCTCCGGTTCCATCTCAGTCAGCGGTGCACGAAGCGGTCCAACTTCTTTTCCCTGCAGATTCATTGCAGCTTTTACCGGAATCGGGTTTACTTCGCAGAATAATGCATTGATAACCGGAAGTGCCTCTAATTGCATTTTACGGCTTCCTGCAACATCCCCTTCAAAGAATTTGTAAACCATATCATGTACATACTGTGGTGCTACGTTAGAAAGTACAGAGATAACTCCCAGTCCTCCTAAAGATAACAGCGGTACAACCTGGTCATCATTTCCGGAATATAAATCAATCTGTCCGTCACACAAATTCATAACCTGTGCCACATGGCTGATATCTCCGGATGCTTCTTTGACACCTACAATGTTTTCTACATTTTTTACCAGATGAGCAATTGTTTTTGGCTGAAGTGCGCATCCTGTACGGCTTGGTACATTATAAAGAATTGCCGGAATTTTAATTTCGTTTGCGATTGCTGTATAATGTGCAATCAGACCATTCTGAGTTGCTTTATTATAGTAAGGTGTTACTAAAAGCACTCCGTCTGCTCCTGCTTCTTCTGCTTCTTTACTCATCTGAATTGCAGTCTGAGTACAATTTGAACCAGTACCTGCAACAACAGGAATTCTGTGATTGACACGTTCAATAGTAAAACGAATTGCTTCTAAGTGTTCTTCTTCGGAGAGTGTTGCGGATTCTCCTGTTGTTCCACAAATTACGATGGAATCTGTTTTTCCTGCAATCTGTTCCTCTAAAATCTCATCCAGTTTGTCATAATTTACCTCTAAGTTGTCTTTCATTGGTGTAACAATTGCAACACCTGCGCCTTTAAAAATTGCCATATCTTTTCCTCCTTGAATGATTAACTAAAAAAGAGACGGCAAGATGCGCCGTCTCCAGATATCCGTTTCATATCTATCAGATAGCACTCCATCCTGCGATGACAGTCATGCCACTCTTAATGACATGCCCAAAAACACAAGCTCAGGTCTTGTATTTTTTCGGCATCTTTCCCTTTCAAAAGCCTTCATCTGCTCCTGAACATCCAACCATCTACTCATGAAAAATGCAACCTCTATCTACATCTCGTATCATTAAGATGATATCATTGCACAGGAACCTTGTCAAGTCCTCTTGGCGAGTATTTTAACTGCTGAATTCAACTAAAAGCAGTTCCACGCTTAAGGCATCATTTAAATATCCTGTTTTGACCTGCTCTTCGGTTTTGGTGCATTTTTCCACTGCTGATTTTAACTGTCCTAAGGAGTACCGTCCTAAAATCTTCTGATAATTTTTTACGACAAACGGCTGGATTCCCAGACGCTTTGAAATTGCGCTCTGGTCATATCCCTCTTTCTCAAGCTCTTTTACCTGAAGCATTTGGTTGAACTGTCTTGCCAGCAGATATAAAATACGCATCGGTGGTTCTTTTAAGGCAAGTAAATCATAATACAAATCCAGTGCCCTCTGTTGTTTTTTCTCTGTCACCGCACGAAGCATATCGAAAATGTGATTCGAAATCTGTGAGGTGCAGACAGCTTCAATATCGGCTCTTGTAATCACATCCCGTTCTAAGACATAACAAAGCAGTTTTTCCAACTCTTTTTCAATGTTTCCCATATCCGTGCCGGTTTTTGTTAAAAACAGTTCCATATCGTTTCTTGTAATCTTTTTCTGTTCTTTATTTAAAATCCCAAATATCCAGCGAATCAGCATATCTGAATCCTGTTTTGCAAACTCTACAATCCTTCCGGATTTTTTTACTGCCTTATACATCCGGCTTCGTTTATCTACTTCTTCCTCTATAAATATCATACACAGATACTCGGGAAGCTGTGACAGATACTCAGGAAGACTTTCACACTGACCTTTAAAAAATCCGGTATTCTCAAGAAAAATCACTCGTCTTTCTGCAAAAAAGGGCATAGTCTGTGCCATCTGAATCACTTCCTGCGGTTCTGTCTTTTTTCCCTCAAAAAAAGTAAAATTCATTTCATCTCCATCAGGAAGCAATGCCTCTTTCATTCTTTTTTTATATACCTGTTTTAAATACGCTTCTTCTCCATAAAAAAGATAGACATTTTTAAACTCTTTCTGCCTGATGTCTTCCTGCAAACTCTTCATAATAATATTATTCCTCTGTTTCTTTCTTGTGTACTCTTTTTATCTATTCTATCACACTTCATTTTTTATAGAAAGAAAGTTTATTTGTTTTTCCCGCTGTAACGGTAATCGCTCCTCTTTCTATGGTCACATACCACCCTATCTGTTTTTCCTTCAGCCGTTCCAACAATTCTTTATGAGGATGCCCATAAGAGTTTCCTTCTCCACAGGAAATGATTCCAATCTTTGCACCTGCAGCCTCTAAAAATGCCTCCTTTGCTGAATTTTTTGAGCCATGATGTGGTACTTTTAAAATATCAATCTGTTCCTGCCTTTCATTTAACTGTTCTGTCACTGCATCTTCTCCCTTTTGTTCCATATCTCCGGTAAATAACACACTTAAATTATCTGTTTTAAAAAGCAGAACCTGGGAATTTTCATTGCTTTCTCCCGTCTCATTCTCAGGGGAAAGACATTCTACCTGAAATGCCTCTTGTTTTAACTGTGCCCCCTTTTTTATGTAACGCACCTCACAGCCTGCACGCTTTGCAAGTTGTGCGATTTCATTGATTTTCTCTTCTTTTTCTTTATTTTTTGAAAGATAAACCGTTTCTATCTTTAGACTGGTCTCTTTTTGGGCAACAGCCTCAAACAGTTCCTCAATTCCATTGATATGGTCATTATCTGGATGCGATAAAAAAATCCCATCTACTGTTCGGATTCCACTATATTTTAAAAATGGCAAAATCCGATAGGTTCCCACTTTTGATACATCACTGCTTCCTCCATCTATCAGATAGACTTCATTCTTTTGCTGAATCACAGCACAGTCTCCCTGTCCCACATCTAAAAATGTAATCTTTGTCTGATTTTCGGGAATTGGAAACAGTAAGACCAAAACTGCCAGAATCAGACCAACTCTTGGAACTTTTTTACTTTTCTTTCTTAAGAAGCACCAACCTGCCAGTATTCCATAATAAATTACTGCTCTTTTAAGAGAAACGCTTCCTGTAATATACGTCGCCTGTGGAATGCTTTGTATCACTTTCCCAATTTTTAAATAAAAATTTAAAATAAGAACTGCAGGAAAAGCCAGAATTTTCCCAAGAAAAAGAGAAAAAAATGCAGCTACACAGCCTGCCATTCCGCTTATCAAAACAATTCCAATTGTGGGCAGAACAAAAAGATTTACCAAAATTCCAAAAAGCGGAATTTCATAAAACGCATACATTTGAATGGGCAGGGTGACAAGCAGAACGGCTATGCTTCCCAAAAATGTATTTCCAAGTTTGTTTTCTTTCTTACTTTTTAATTTCGGATAAAAAATACTTAGACCAATGACTGCACCAAATGAAAGTAAAAAACCACTGTCTATCAGCCATTTGGGATTATCTGATAAAAGCAGTAAGATAGAAAGTGACAACGCAGAAAGCAGGTCATACGTTCTTCCCACAAGCACAGCTCCCACGGCCATAGAAAACATAATCACGGCACGTACGGCTGATGCCCCGTTCCCTGTGAAAACTCCGTACTGTATCATCAGAAAAATACTGATCATTCCTGCCATCCAAAGCGGAATTCTTAATTTTCTAAGCAAACGAAACAAACCCCAGCCTAAAATTGAAAGATGAGTTCCTGATACCACAACACAGTGTGACATAGCACTTAACTGCATCCGCAATAACGTTTCTCTTTCTACTTCTGACTTTTCTCCAAGCAATATTGCCATGAAAAGACCACTTGTCTTTTTTGTGGTAATCTGCTTAATTTTTGTTTTTAATAACTCTTTTAACCGACTTCTGAATGTGACACCCTTATCTGCCTCTGTTTTTTGAATTGTTACCTGTTCTGCCTCCAGATACCATTTTATTTTTCGTGCATAATAATAGCTTCGTTCATTAAACTGCCCCGGATTTCCCGGTTCTTGGATCTGCTTTAATCTCCCCTGTATTAAAAGTCTGTCACCATCTGAAGGAAGTTGTTTTAAATATTCTGTTTTGATTGTTGCTTTTACATTATCAATGGATTGTTTTTTTGAATTTTGAATCAGATTTGTTTTTTTTAAATATAGACTTGTATAAAAAGAATTTGATTCCTGTTTATATAGGATGCCTTGTATGATTACTGAACGGTCAGAATCGGTTAAATCCAAAGGAGTTCCACCAAAAGTGGAAACTCCCATCAGATTTAAACTCCATAAAATCAGTATGACCAGACATCCTATGATGCACAACGGTCTCCTACTCATCAATGGTCTCCTCATCTTCTACTAAACTATAATCTGCTTTATATAGTTTATCCAGATTCATACTTTCCCGAAATGTTACTTTTGTCTCACCTTCTACCGATATCTGCACCCCATGAATTTTACAGGCATCCATCAAAGAATTGACAATCGAATAAATTGGAAGTTTTTCCTGTATATTCATCGGGTCACTTAAAAATGTTTTATCCAGATTGACATAGCAGACTCCTTCTACAATTGAAACGCCCAAAATTTTAGTAGACGGAGAAATCGTTGCCTGCGCATCAGAATTTGTCGGACCTTTAATCAGCCATTCCACAATTGCTTTTTCAAGCGGAACATTACTGCTGTAATGCCGGCTTACCTGCTGTTTCACCAGTTTATCTCCATCTTTATTGGCAAAGTATAACGTCTGTTCTGTATATAGATAGGTATTAATATTTCTTCCCTCATTTTCAATAAAGGAATCCTTCCCCAAAGTTCCCACTTCTTCTCCATTGGAATCTAAAAGTGGTTCTCCTTCTACTTCAAACGTAACCCCGGAAACAGACTGTAATTGAGTAAAAACTTTCACAATTCCTGCCCGCACCAGAATTTCTCTGGTGTTTTTCATTTTCTTATATTCTTTATTGAAGTCGATGCAGACTGTTCCATTCTTATACTCACAGTCAAGAATTTCCACTTTTTTGGGAAGCAGACGAAGATGATCATTATCTGGATTCGTCTCGGTCAGTTTTTCACAGATTTCCTCTACAATGTCTTTTGTTTCTGTCTTTGTCGGTGTATAGATTTCCTCTTCAAGAGAAGTTTCTGCTGCGGAAAGATAATACATTTTGTACTCTGTTTTTTCTTCCGTTTTCTTTGTGCCACAAGCAGTCAACATACAGACTATCAGAAAAAAGAGTCCTGCCATCCGCATTTTTTTCATGCTTCTGCCTCCTTACGCGATATACGTCAACGGAATTCTTACCGAAAACGTCGTTCCTTTATGTTCTTCACTTTTTACTTTAATTGCACCTCTATGCATTACAATTGCACTTCTTGTAATGGCAAGCCCAAGACCCGTTCCGCCGATTTCTCTGGAATGTGATTTATCGACTCGATAAAAACGTTCAAAAATCTTGTCAATGCTTTCCTCCGGAATACCGATTCCCGAATCTGTTACAGTTACAAAGAAATATTTATGGTCTGCGTCAAGTTTGACATGCACATATCCATTTTCTACATTGTATTTGATTCCATTTTCAATTAAATTAGAAAATGCCAGACTTAATTTCACTTCATCGATTTCTGCCACAACCGGACGGAAACTTTCTAACACAAGTTCCACATGCTTGACAGAAGCAATTGGATTTAACCGTTTTAAAATATTTTCAAGCATTTCATTAATATCAACTTCGGCAATATTTAAGTCTGCTGCTTTTTTATCCAGTTTAACCAAAGATAATAAATCCGTAATAATCTTGTTTTCACGATCGATTTCTACTGTGATATCCTGCATAAACTCCTGATACAACTCTACCGGTACATTCTCCTGTCCCACTAAAGAATCCGCAAGTACTTTTATAGAAGTCATCGGTGTCTTTAACTCATGAGACACATTTGATACAAACTCCTGACGGGATTCATCAAGTGTTTTCATCCGGCCAAGCATCTTATTAAATGCATTTGTAATCAGCTCGGTCTCCGTATAATCCGGAACAGAAATTTCTTCATCCAGATAACCGTCTGTCAAATCTTCGATTGCTTTTGTAACTCTTGAGAACGGTTTTACTAAAACTCCTGCCAACAAGTATCCAAAAACCAGTACCAAAATACAGATAATACTAAGCAGAAGATTTCCCCTGTTTTCCAGCATATCGATACTGTCCTCAATTTCACTGGTAGAAATACTGACTAGCATTACACCTTCGATTGTATTGGAATCCATCTTGGTAATTGGACTTGTCATCTCTATATAAGCATTTTTATCATCATAATTTGCCGTACTCTTTCCTTCAAAACATTGAATGACTTCTTCTGAAAGTGCGTATTTTCCGACATCAATATCATAGGTATCTTTAATAATTTTTGCATCCTTATTAATAATAAGAATCCGACCATTATAGATTGCCGACAACATCGAAAGTTCTCCATTGATCACATCGGAATCCGGCTCTCTTAAATAATTTTCTTTCATCAGCTGATTCCCCAGAATATCACACTGATTTTTGAGATTGACTTCCCGTATGGAAACTGCTCTTGTCTCGTAACTATTTACAACTACATTTTTTACAATAAAACTTGGGACAATTCCGATTACCACTAAAATCACCATAATCCGGAATCTTAAACTCTTAAAAAAAGTAAATTTTATTTTTTCCTTCACGTCTTATGCCCTCGTCAGAATTTATTTTGTCAGTTGAAAATAATAGCCGACTCCCCATTTTGTATGCACATATTTAGGATTACTTGGAGTTGTTTCAATTTTTTCACGAAGTCTCCGAATATGTACATCCACTGTGCGCACATCTCCCGGATATTCATATCCCCATACAAGATTTAACAGATTTTCTCTACTGTAAACTTTATTTGGATTTTTTACAAGCAATTCTAACACATCAAACTCTTTTGCAGTCAGATTAATTTCTTTTCCTGCAATAAAAATTCTACGACCTTCGCAGTCTAAACGCATATCACCTGCCTCTAATGTATTCGAGCGTTCTTCTTGTTTTTTTTCTTTCTGCGTTCTTCGCATGATTGCTTTGATACGTGCTTTTACCTCAAGGATATTAAATGGTTTGGTAATATAGTCATCTGCTCCATATTCAAGACCTAAAATCTTGTCCATATCCTCTCCCTTTGCGGTCAGCATAATAATCGGAACAGAAGAAAATTCCCGAATCTGCTGACACACTTCAAGACCGGTCATTTTAGGGAGCATGATATCAAGGAGAATCATATCATACTGATTTTCTTTTGCTTTATTTAACGCTTCTTCTCCATCATAAGCACAATCTACTTCCATTCCTTCCTGTTCCAGACTGAAACGGATCCCCTTTACAATCAGTTTTTCATCATCTACTACCAATACTTTTTTACTCATCGATTCTCTCCTTGCTTTTTTTTCATCCTGCCGTTAGATAAGGCTGTATTTTTTCAAAGGTTTTCCCCTTGATTCCTGGTACATTCTGTATCTCTTCTGTGCTTTTAAACTCCCCCTGCACTTCCCTGTATTCAATGATCGCAGCCGCCTTTGCTGCTCCAATTCCGGGTATCGTCTGAAGTTCCTCTGCAGATGCAGTATTGATATTTACCTTTCCTGCATCTTGTGTCTGATTTTGCTGATTCGTTTCCACACTTTTCTCTGCTGTCCCGCTTTCCTCTTTCATTCCGGCTTCCTGCATTTTTTGTGTTTTCTCTTTTGAATAAATCCGAACCTTATCTCCATCTGACAAAATCTCAGCCTGATTAAGCCATCCGGTATCGGCTTCTTCCAAAAAACCTCCTGCTGCTTCTACCGCTTCATAAAGTCTGGCATTTATATTCAAATAATAGACCCCTGGATTTCTTACAAATCCACAGACAAAAACACAAATCTGTTCCTGACCGGCACTTTTGTTTTCCCGGTCTTCTGTTTCAGATTCTTCTGACTCTTTTGGCTTTGATTCCTTTTCCACTTCCGTCTCGTTCGTTTTTTCTGTCTCTTCTGAAAGTTCCTCTTTTTGCTCCAAAAATACCGTCTCATCTTCCTGTCCGCATCCAAGACAAAAATAAATCATACAAAACAACACACACACAATCATACCATATTTATTTTTTAATTTTATTATTTTTTTCATTGCATCACTCCTTTACAGCTTCCGCTATAAGGTCCCCGTATGCATATCCATTATTTTATCGAATTTTTTGAGAGAATACAATATCTAATCCTTCAAGTTTTTTAATAACTTTTTATAGTTTTTGGTTACTTTTGCTTATCATTGCACTTATCTTTAAAAAATGCTATGATAATTACAAGATTTTAACCTCAGATTTTACCTCAGATTAAGGAGTTTTTCTTATGTTTTATAAATACCATAAGGTTTTATTCTTTCTTCTTTTTTTTAATCTCTTATGGGTTTTATTTCCTCTGACTGCTTGCTCTTCCGGCAAATCTTCTTCTGGTACAACAAAGGAAAATTCTTCTTCCGCAAAAACTGTCCGTCCAAATGAACCGGATTTACATATTCCAAAAGCCTCCGGTACTTCTGTAATCGGACAAGAGCCTTTGTTAATTGACATATCCCATTTGGACCAGGGCTATGTGATGGCTTACTATTCGGGAACATCCGAAAAAGCAAATATCCAGTTAATTGGACCGGATGAAATTGAATATAAATATTTCATAAAACCGGAAGATGGATATGTAACCCTGCCGATTACAAGCGGTAACGGCACCTATACCGTCAAGACTTATGAAAATATTTCCGGAACACAGTATGCTTCTCTTTATACTGAAAACATTGAAGTCACTCTGGAAAATGATTATGTTCCTTATCTTTATCCAAACCAGTATGTGAATTTTTCCAAAGAAAGCAAGATTGTATCCAAAGCTTCTGATATCGTAAAAAATGCCACTTCAGATCTCGATGCGGTTTCTTCTATCTATCATTATGTGATCAATAACATCACTTATGATACAAAAAAAGCAGAAACGGTCGAAAACGGATATCTGCCGGATGTCGATGAAACTCTGGAAACCCAAAAAGGAATTTGCTTTGATTACGCCGCATTAATGACCTCAATGCTTCGCTCTCAGGGAATCCCAACAAAGCTTCAAATTGGCTATGCAGGCAAAGTTTATCATGCCTGGATTAGTGTCTATCTTGAGGAAACAGGATGGATTGACGATATCATCCAATTTGACGGCAAACACTGGGAACGAATGGATCCAACCTTTGCCTCTGCAAATGCTAACAGTAAAAAAATTTTAAACTATATTGGCGATGGAGACAATTATGTGACACGATATACTCGTTAATCTTACTCTGCTATCCTTATCCTATTTTACTTTACGAAAGGAGCCATATTAATTATGAAGCCTTTATCCAACAATGAACTTTCTATGTTCTGTGGGCAGATGTCAATGATTCTTCATTCCGGCATTTC
>ULYY01022724.1_pt1 | contig 17305 bp, 12 predicted proteins | sample 1962601 | NCBI WGS metagenome assembly ULYY01 (sample SAMEA4835875, study PRJEB28245) | human gut metagenome | biome: gut microbiome; material: fecal sample | place: Denmark | collected 2008 | reverse complement strand
CTAAAACACCTTCTTTGTTTAATGGATCATCACTTGTTACAACATAAGCCTTATCACTTAACACTTTAGCAGCAAGACTGCCTCCATACGTTGAAGTTAAATTACTAGAAAAATTAGATAAAGATTCAGATTCACTGAAATATTTACTCATACTTGTTTCAGGATCATCACTCTCACTCTTTGCAGTAAACATTGCAGAACCTTTACCAGTTGGCGTTGTATAATTTGCAACTGATACTTTATTATTGAATAAACCATTAATTAAATTTCCGAATTTATTAGATGAAACCTCATCATTTTTTACTGTTTCAGAATTTACTAATGATTCACTATCACTTACAGATACAGAAGTAGATTCATTTTCTGAAGTACTAGTTAATTGAGATTCACTAAGACTTACAGAATCAGAAATCGAATTGCTTTCAACAATTGAATTATTTTCTGATTCAACTGTTGAATCAGATGCACTTGCTAGTACAGAAGCATTTGTACTATTTTCAATACTTGCATAATCTACAGTAGTCGAATCACTTTGAGATAATGATTCAGACATATATGTAGATGTAGAAACTTGAGATTCACTAAGGCTACTAACTTGTGTCTCATCACCTACTTCTGCAGCATAAACCGCATTGTTACCCGCAAAGATAGTTCCGCCACCTACAACAGCACCAGCAGCAGCTACACCCTTTAAAAGATTGTTCGATTTTTTTCTTCTAACATTTTTCTTTTTCGACATATACACTCATTCCTTCCCTTAAACTTTTTTACTTTATACGAAGCCCTTCAAATTAAAAACAAAAAAATCAAGCAGAGTACACAAAAAGAATGCACTCTTCCCTTACTAGATTTAATAGTAAACGGAAAGCTTGATTTATTCAAGTAAAATTATTGATTTCTAACCACTTTTTTATTATAAATATACTTTTGTTAATATACATACATATATAACAAAATAGGCATCTAAATAATATAACCACTATGATAACCAGAGTAATATTTGAACAAACTAATCTAGTCTAAAGCCATGATTGCATCAACAAACAATTTCTTAGTAAAATAGCCATTATTTATTAAATATTGTATTTGTTTCAGATTCGAAACCATTTGATTATAATTATCTTCTGTACAATTTTTAATTATCTCATCCACCTCATCTAAACTCGAAACAACATACCCAATTCCCTTTTCTTTTACAAAATCTGCATTTGATAAATAATCAGGAACTATAACCGGTATGCCTGCTGATAAATAAGAAGCCAACTTATATGAACAATTCATTTTATAGTACACTTTTTCATCTTTTGGATTTTCTGATGTTCCCCAAACCAATCCAAAGCCCCCCTTAGATAATTCCAGTAACAATTCTGGCTTATTTAACCAACCTCCAAAATGCACTTTAGAATAATCATAATCTGGTTGATGGACACCAAAACAATACAACGGAGTAACGCATTTCCAATCTTGAATATGAGGAAATCTTGATATATCACCTAAAAAATAGAGTTTTCTTTCAAAAGAAGGCGTGTGTAAATCCATACGAACATTAAAATCCCACATCTTCTGTACTACATATTTTTTAACAGTTAACCCTTCATCTACAAGTCTTTGATACATTCTTTCAGAAGGAACAATAACCATTTCTGCCTTATTGTACATATCAATAAAATAAGGCATCAAAAAATAGTTGTTTTCAAATTGAATAGGAGGAACATCCTGAATAAAGAATACAACCCTTCCTCCATATGCCTTTATTTTATCAACTAAACCGTTATCCCAATCCACACCATTCCATGTAGGTGATTGGAAAATAACCACATCTCCTGGTGTGACTCGCGCTATGATTCCATCATATCTTGAGGATAATTCATTTTTTGGCTCATTTTCATTTAAATATGCATACAATCCAATTTCACTATCACTTAAATCTTTTAAGATATCTATTACTTCATGCTGAGATTGTAAAACTGTACTTGTAGGACTAAATCCATAAACATTCGTTACATGTATTCTCATAGTATTTTTCTCCATTTCTCACTAATTTTTGATAACAAAAATTCATTCGCAATTTTATAAGAATATGCCTTAAATTCATTGATTTTTTTATAATCCGCGAAAAAAGCAACTATTTTATTTGCAATATTCTTAACCAATTCATTTTCATACTCTCTTGTACAATCATAATTATAATCTACCAAATATCCATTTTTACCATCCTCTATGAAAGTAACATTTCCATATGGCACATTTAAACCAATCAAAGCACATCCAGATGAAGCCGCTTCTAACAATGTTAATCCAAACGTTTCAAAATTTGATGTTGTAATATATAATTCATAATTTTGGTATACATCATCTAATCGTTGAAATCCCATAAAGCGAATATAATCAGATGCATTATTATTTTGAATAATTTGCATTAATTCGTTTTGTAAAAAAGAATCGTCTTCCCCATATATATCTAATGATATATCACCATTTGTTTTATGTGCTTCAATGACAGCTCGTATTAATAAATCAATTCTTTTTCCTTTTACAATTCTCGATGCAGTAAGAATCGATTTATGCTTTCTGTTATTTGATACACGCAATCCTTCAATAGCTCCTACAGGAATTACTTCTATTTTTGGAATGTCATATTCATACTTAGTAAGTACATTAATTAAATCATTCTTTTGGCTTTCTGTTGAGACTACAAACGAATCCATATATTTGGAATACTTAAACCAATAAAAATATTCATAGTTTAAATATAATGCATATGTGGATTGATTTGGTTCAAAATAATGCCCTGAATGAATAATGCATATTTTTTTACATGACAATCTATTTTCAAAAATCACATCATTAAAATTTAAATTAAATGCACGATCCAAAATTAAAGTATCGGTTTCAGACAATTTTAACAAATCAATAAATAAGTTTAACAAATCATAAGAATTCAACCTTTTTCCATTATTAAGAAAATAATCACCCCCAATTTGTTCAAGACAAATTTCTCCATTTTTCTTATAAAAAGATCTTTTTACTGTTTTTGCATAAAGATTCCCATTTTCATTTTTTGCAGTGATATAGTAATCTGAACAAACTAATCCGCTAGAATAAAATTCTTTCTTTAGCAAACAATTTTCCTTAAAATATAACACCTTATAGAAACGGCTTTGATCAAATGGCAACGTGTGAATCTCACACATCAAATAACCATTATTCCAAAACTGTACACTATTTTCTAAATGCACCATTTCAGATATATTCAAATTTCCTTTAATTGTTTGTATCATAGACTCAGTATTATCCGTAAAATCAAAACAATCTCTTCCAGTTAACTTTAAATGTGGATTTATCATTTTATTTACAGGAATACCTACATTTTTATATAGCATAATATCTCTCATATCAGGAAATTCAGTAAATACATATTTACTATCTATTCCGATTTGATCAAACATTTTTTCTCGGTACCCTTGAGCATTATCAATTCCATTTGGATTAAATCCAACTAATAAATTAAATACATATACTGTCATAATTTACCTTCTTATTATACTTTCTACATCTTGAACAAACTCTTTATAAGAACAAAATACTTTTGTTTTATCATTTAAATTCACTATGAAAGCCTCATTTCGATGATGAATCGTTAATATTTCTTTATTTTCATCCGTAAAAAAAGATGTCATCAACAAGCCCATATTTTGATCATAATACTCTGTAAAAAACTTTAATCCATATAAATCATAATAATCTGTTTTATAATTAAACCCATTATTTAACCATTCTACTTTATGAACATTTCTTTTAATTATAGGCTCCTTAAATAAAATATTAGCTTTCTTTTCACCATGATAAATAATTTGGCCATTATCCCACTCCGGATAAACATACCAAAACTCAGGTATATCTAAATTGTTATAAAACAAATCTGAATATTCATGCTGATATTTATTATAATGATTAATTATTGCTCTATACGGAGATAAAATGGTTTTCTGTCCATCCTCATGACCAAAAATATATTCACTATCTGGGAAACTAACAAATTCATCTTTATAACATTCTTCTAATAATAACTTCATACTCCGCAACTCCTAACAAAAAATGGACATGACCTCAACACATCCATTCTATCACTATATCCAAGTTTTTGATTTACAAATTTTGAATATATTCATTTATATCCTTTATCATATTGTCTACATCGTCATCTTTATAAATCTTATTCAATCCAGAATTATCATGATTAGTACATTCAAAAGAATATACAGGTTTACCTGCTTTATGAACTCTTTCGATAATATTGTCAACTTCACCTTCATGATTAATATCCAAGTAAATATCCATATTATTAAATACCTCTTTATCTTTTAAAGTGTCAAAACATGGATATAGAAAAACATTCATATATTTCTCAAGCAAAATAATTTTTTGACCAAAAAAAGAATGAGCTAAAATATGAAAACATACATTAGGCAAGCGCTTAACTAACGTCTCAATCTCATGCAAATCTTGCGTATTCGTATAAACAACCGCATTATACTTTGGTACATTAATTAAATTATTAAAATTATCATATACTCTTGCTTCATCCAATATAATCTTATCCCATGATATTCCATAGTAGAACCACCAGATATCTTTAAAACGAGTCATATTATACATAAGCCAAGGCTTGTGTGTATATGTATAATGAATTACTTTTGGAATACCATTAAATAAGTTATACCAACCAATATTACCAACCAAAATTTCTTGACTATCCGAACCCACCTGTAAATTATATGTTAATGATAATCTATACCATTTATCCTTAAATAATATATTTAATATTCCTTGATCACCATAAACTTTTTCATGATATTCAACCGTTAGTTTAATCAATCTGTTTAAAATATCATTTTCTTTCCAATATTTATTGTTAATTAATAGCACCCCAGAATTGAATCCATCATTTGTAGTTGGTAAATCAGGAACTGCCGCAACTGGATAATTTTTCAAGTCCAAGTTAAATAGACCATCTAAGCTTTCAGTCACTATAATATCACAATCTAAATAAAGTACCTTTTCTTCACTCACATAGTCCGGAATTAAATAACGAAAATATGCTTGATAATTTATGTGCTCTGAAGGACATCTAAACTTTTTAAAACTATCACCCGAAACCTTGATATTTAATATTTCCGAATTAAAATAAGACAATCTCTTTGTCATCAATCGAAACCACTCAATTGGCAGATCCTCATTTAAGATATAAAACTTAATATTCTTATTATGCGCACAAATAGATTTAATTGTTGTTTCCAACTTATCCATATAACTATTATCACACGCTAAAACAACCGCATTTTTCATTACCCTTTACCCCTCTATAAAAAATGGTCATGTCCTTAAACACATCCATTTTATCACACTATTCAATTAAGGTGACTCCCACTTTCCATATCTGATTCAAGAAATTCAAATTCAATGTAGCCAAGCGATTATGCTTATCATACTTAATAATATAATCATCCATATTTACAAGTGGACCTCTTGTCACATGAATCTTATTGTTTAGTAATACACCATAAGACATACGAAGAATCTTCTTGTCATCCATCAACATCGTAAGAATACGAATCTCTTCATCTGTTAATGCAGAAATATCCTCTTTATATTTTAATTCGTGAATAAAAACACTCTCCAAAGGAAACTTTCTAAAAATACGATCCACTTCTACCTGTGACAATTTACTCACCACAAATACATAGCCACCGAATAAAGTTCGCAATTGAATCTGTTTAGAAACCCTATGATAAAACTCCATCTTAGGACTAAACGCAAAAATACCTTCGTTTTCATTCAAGTATTTACATACTTCCTCTTCCTTCGAACGAATGGTTAATAATACATACCAATGCTCATTATTCATACTTAAAACCCTTTCAATACATATGAAAATTATAAAATGTATGTTAAGTTATGTCAATTTTATGACAAACAAAAGGATATGCACAAGGCATATCCTAATATCTACTATAAACTTTTCAATTCTTCTGTGATTGCACGGATAGCCTCATCGACCTTAGAAGCATCCTTACCACCGGCTTGAGCCATATCTGGCTTTCCACCACCATTGCCAGAACAAATTTGAGCCGCTTTCTTAACCAATTGACCCGCATGTACACCAGCCTTAACAGCCTCTTTACCTGCACCAGATACAAAGACAACCTTTTCTCCATTTGTGTTAACGAAGAATACAACCATCTTGTCATCACTAGCCTTTAAGTTAGAAACAATATCCTTCAATGCACCTGCATCCATTCCAGAAACAGATTTAATCAATACATTGACTTTTCCAAAATCTTTAGCCTCAGTAGCCCACTCTTTTGACTTCAAAGTAAAAATCTGGTTTTTCAAGTTATCGATTTCCTTTTGCATATCATGCATAGTCTTATAAGCAGCCTCAACCTTAGTATCAATATTCTTAATACCCTTTTGTTTCGCACTATCCGCAATATTTTCTAACATAGTGTGTTCTAGTGCAAAATCTTGGTAAGCCGCAAACTTAGTCTTAGCCGTAATACGACGAGAATCTGAACCAATACTTTCCTCACTAATGATCTTGCATAGACCAATCTGAGCTGTGTTTTCAACATGACATCCAGCACAGAATTCCTTAGATACATCACCCATTGTTACAACACGAACTGTATCTCCATACTTCTCATCAAATAGTGCTGTGGCACCAGACTTTTTAGCCTCTTCAATAGGCATTACTTCTTTTGTTACTGGATATGCCGCACTAATATATTCATTCACAATACGTTCTACTTCAGCCAATTGTTCAGCCGTAACCTTTTCATAGTGATTAAAGTCAAATCGCAAATATTCAGGACAGTTAAAAGATCCAGCCTGGTGAATATGATCACCCAATACCTTAACTAAAGCCGACTGCAACAAGTGTGTACAAGAGTGGTTTGCTGTCGTTGCCAAACGATCTTTGACATTCACTTCACCATGTAAAGACATACCCTTTTCTAATACACCACTATTGATTTTAACTGTATGGATATGCTGTTTATTACGCGTCTTTTGAACATCCAATACCTCTACTTCTACACCATCAGCTGTAAACATTCCCTTATCGGCAACCTGTCCACCACTTTCGGCATAGAAACAAGTTTCATCTAAAATGATCATACCTTCATCTTCTAAAGAATCAACCATTTTACCTTCTGCATTAAATAAGGCAATGATCTTACCATCACAAGATAAGTGGTCATAACCAATAAATTCACTTGGCTCATTGAAGTTCATCAACTCTTCATTTTGAGACGCAAAAGAATCCTTTACATTACGCGCATTACGAGCACGCTCTTTTTGTTTGTTCATCTCTGCATCAAACTCATCATGACTTACAGTAATTCCACTTTCCTCGGCAATTTCTTGTGTCAATTCAAATGGGAATCCATACGTATCATACAATTTGAAGACAACTTCACCACTAAGCTTACCATCCTTAGCCTTGCTGATCTCTTCGTCTAGTAATGCCTGACCAACCTTTAAAGTCTTCTTGAAAGTTTCTTCTTCCACCTTAATCAACTTCTGGTTGAACGCAACATGCTCCTGTAAATAAGGATAGAAATCCTGCATTAAATCCGCAACAACAGGAACTAGTTTATACAAGAATGGTTCATCCAAACCTAATTTTAAACCATAACGAACTGCACGACGAAGAACACGACGAAGTACATAACCGCGACCACTATTTGAGAAGTTAGCACCATCACTCAACGCAAAAGTCACTGTACGAACGTGGTCCGCAATAACACGGTAAGCCATCTTATATTCACCTTCATAAGGATGTTTCGCCATAGCTTCTGTTGCACGAATAATAGGTAAGAATAAATCGGTATCGAAGTTTGTTTCTCCATCCTGAACTAAGGCAACCAAACGCTCAAGACCCATACCTGTATCAATATTCTTCTGAGGAAGTTCCTTATAGTCTTTACGATCAATACTTGGATCACAATCATATTGAGAGAATACAACATTCCATACTTCTACATAACGATCATTTTCCATTTCATCAAAGAATAATTTTTCTCCCAAACCTTCAGGATCATATTTTTCTCCACGATCAAAGAAAATTTCACTGTCAGGTCCACCAGGTCCCTTACCAATTTCCCAGAAGTTATCATCTGTCTTTAAAATATGACTAGGATCTACACCACAAATTGTAGTCCATACTTCATAAGCACGCGCATCATCTGTATATACAGACACATACAATCTGTCCTTATCAATACCCATCCATTCTTCGCTTGTTAAAAATTCCCACGCAAACTGAATGGCCTCATCCTTGAAATAATCTCCAATCGAGAAGTTACCTAACATTTCAAAGAAAGTGTGGTGACGAGCCGTACGACCCACATTTTCAATATCATTTGTACGAATTGACTTCTGCGCATTCGCAATACGATTTGAAGCTGGTTTTTCACTACCATCAAAATATTTTTTCAAAGCCGCAACACCCGCATTGATCCATAATAATGTTGGGTCATTATGCGGAATCAAACTTGCGCCCGGCTCAATCATATGCCCTTTAGATTTAAAATAATCCAAGAACATCTGACGAATCTGATTACCAGTTAATTGTTTCATCTTTTCTTTCCTCCAATAAAAAAACGCTCCTATTTCTAGGAACGTATAATTACGCGGTACCATCCTAGTTCATTTTTCAAAATCGAAAAATGCCCTCAATTCACTCGTTAACGCCGACTACGTTTCAACTCCAAAGTAGCTTCAAACTAAAAATCTCGAAGAGCTTTCACCAAACGCCCTCTCTCTATACACAAGAACTTTTAATTCTACTTATCTTCTTCACTGTCGAATCGATAAAATTTTAACACTCTTTCCATATTTCTGCAAGACGAATCACACCATCTAACATCAATTCTTTACTCATACTCGCAAAAGACAATCCAATACGCCCATTTGAAATACTAACTGCGACACGATTCGATTCACACAAATCTCGAAAGCGTGATATATCCACATCTAAATTTAACCAATACGCCATATACGTCTCATCCAAAATATACGAACAACCAATATACGTGTCCAACAATTTCTTTAAATATAAATGTTTCTCCTTATACTCACGAACAAGCTTTCTTAAATGCTTCTGCAAATACCCATCCACAATATACTGTGTAAAAGCCACCTGCTCAATTTTACTCGTCGTTGGACCAAAATAAGAAGCACTATACTTACGCATATACTCCTCATTTAAAATCATATACCCAATACGAAGACTCGGTAATAATAGTCTTGAAAACGAAGAAAAGTAAATCACATTCTTACTTTTCGAACACAACGAAGTCTTGATTTTAGAAGCATACACAAGCTCCCCATTATAATCATCCTCAAGAATCAAAACATTCTCTAAGGAAACTAATTCCTCACGAATTCTTTCACTCATAGACTGTCTATTAGACGTAAAACAAGTCGTATTCACATAGACAACATCCACATTCAACCTTTGAATATCCTTCACAAAAGAATCTGGATTTAAATATTCAACATGAAAACCATACGACAAAAACACCTGCTTAGCCTGATCATCTACTAAAGTACTTAAACCAATCACCTTTGACTTATCTAACATCCCACAAAATATATACAACAAAGACTGATAGTTTGAACCAATCACCATCTGCTCAGGAAAACACAAAATATTCCGATTCTGATATACATACTTACATAGAGCCTGTCTTAATCCATACTCACCCTGTGCTAGACCATAACTTGACATCAACCGCTTATCATTCAAAACACCCTTCATATATCGTTTCCAAATTGTCGTTTCAAACGAATCAAAAGAAACCGACTGAATCCGAAAATCATAATCATACGATTTTTCTATATGACTCGAACTATAATCCAAAATTTCCTGATGCAGTATGATACGCTCCGGATTCATACTCACTACATATCCCACTTTTTCTTGACTTGAAATAAACCCATCCAAAACCAACTTATTATATGCATTTTCCACCGTGGTCTTAGACACATTCATCTTCTTTACACATTCACGGATCGAATCCACACGATCCCCATACTTTAAAATTCCAGAAAGAATCGACTCCTTATACAAATCATAAATTACTTGATATTTCTTCATGTAACTGTCCCCTAATTATTTTTTATAATTGTATATTTTTTTATATACAGAAACAAGTATAATAATCATTAAGTTACAGAAAGAAGGAAAGATTATGAAAAACAAACAAACATATGAAATCGTACTAACCGGACTAGGTATGGCACTTGTATTTGTCGCAACCATGTTCATCAAAGTACCAAACGCATTAGACGGATACTTCAATCTAGGAGATGGCTTCATCCTATTATTCGCAAGCTTTTTAAATCCATTTGAAAGCTTCTTGATTGGAGGCTTAGGAAGCGCACTAGCCGATGTAGCCGGAGGATACGGACACTACTTCTTCTTTACTCTAATCATCAAAGGACTAGAAGCTATCGTAGTTTCCCTACTTATGAAAAACTACTCTAAACCGAAACAAATCTTAAGCTACGTATTCGGATCTGTCATTATGGTATTTGGATACTTCATTGCCAAATACATATTAAAAGGAAGCTGGATCGTAGCCGCAAGTGAAATTCCAGCCAACGTAGTCCAAGGAGCTGCAGGTATTGTGATTGCACTTATTGCCTATCCAATGGTAAAGAAAATCGTACAAGATAAATTAAAATAAATTAGGGCGTATATCATACGTCCCTTTTTCTATAATTCAATTGTAAGGTATTTTAATCCACCATATTTAACTTGATAACGATAAATATTATACATAAGTTCTAACCACTCTGTATCTGTAATCTGCTTATTGCAAATACAATCAATCATCATGTTTTCAGACTTTTTTAAACACTCCATATTCTGAACCCACTTTTTATAATTCTTACTATTCGGCTCTAGTGCCATGTCTATGAGATCATCATACTTCTCATTTACAGCCTTATATATAACCCGAATATTGTCAATTGTAGGCTTTTCGATAGTATCAATGTAATCAAAAAATCTCATATATTACCACTCCTTTGCATCGGACCACCCACATTATAAACCGCAAATGTATACCTTGTATAGAAAAAAGTGCCAATTAAGACACTTTTTTGAATAAGTTTATGATTTGATTTTCCAATGCATTCACATCAATTGGCTTAGAAATATGCCCATTCATACCTGCTTCCTTTGCCATTTTCTTATCTTCCTCAAACGCATTGGCCGTCATAGCTAGAATTGGAATACTTGCCTTTTTTAAATTTTTAAATTGACGAATTCTTCTTGTCGCCTCATATCCATTCACATTTGGCATTTGAATATCCATCAAAATCAAATCATACAAATCTGCATCCACTTCAGACAACCGATTTATACAAGCTAAACCATCCTCAACACGATCCAATATTAAACCACTCTGTTCAAGTATGGCCATCGCAATCTCGGCATTTAATTCATTATCTTCCACAAGTAATACATGCTTACCTTGTAAGACAGATTTTCCATCAAGAACATCTAATTCTTGATTCAATTCTATACATTCCTCATCCGCTATTCTATGCTCAAAAGTAACAGTGAAACAAGTCCCCTCACCCAGTTTACTCTTGACACAAATATCTCCATCCATCATATCCACAAGATTTTTGACAATCGCCATGCCTAGACCTGTACCCGAAACTTTTCCAATCGTTGTATTGTATTCTCTAGAAAAAGAATCAAACAAAGTTGGAAGATAGTCTTCACTCATACCAACACCCGTATCTTTGACTTGCGTTTGAATTCTGACATAACCCGATCTTGTACAATTCAATTCCTTGACATCAATCGCAATATGACCACCCTCAGGCGTATACTTAAACGCATTTCCCACGAGATTCATTAAGATTTCACGAACCTTAAAGCCATCCCACAACACATGTGTATGATCAACATCCACACTCGTTGTAAATACGATATTCTTTTCTTGTGCACTCGATTCGAATACGTTCTCGATTTCTTCGACTACAAGCCCGATTTGCTCGGCTCTTTCTTCGACTACCATCTTACCACTCTCAATACGCGACATATCCAGCACATTATTAATGATAGAAAGTAATAGCTTACCACTCTGCTCAATCTTATGTTGATAATCCACTAGGATTGGATCCGTCAAGTACTGTTTCATCAACTCATTGTAGCCAAGAATCACATTCATAGGCGTACGAATATCATGCGACATATTGTTTAAGAAATCTGTTTTTGCCTTATTCGCCTCTTCCGCCACAATATACGCCTCTTTTAGTTTTGCCTCCTGCATACGTTCCTTCTTAATCAAATCATCAATGTTTCTTGTACCAATCACTGCCACACGACTACGATCTTTTTTATAAACATACACAATACGTGTCTGATGATAAATAATACGATTACCCATTTTAAATTCATAGGTCATTGAAAAATCATCTTGATTTGAACATAACGCATCTAACGAAAGCTGATCTAAGAAATTCTCACGACTTTCATCCGTCACAATCTCATCGGCATAAGCCGGCAAGAATGCACACCACTGATTTTCATATTTACGACAAAAATCCGCAATACACTTACCATTCTCCCCCACTTCACGATAAGAAAAGATTTGACCACTATCCAATTCCAACAATAATATGGAAAAATATTCTTTACCAAGGCCCTCAATAATCTCTCTTTGAAGTTCTAATACTTTTTCTCTCTTTACAATTTCATCAATTGGACGAAAACCCATTATAATCTTAAAATGGTTCAAATCCTCATATAGAAATACTGCCCTTGCCCCTAAATTCGATACTCCATTCTCATCTGGGATAATTTGTAACTGCCATTCTAAAGAACCCTGTTCCTTTAATGTACGCATTAAAGAAGCATTCGATAAAAGATCCATATAATTTGGACAAGAATCCTTCATCAGTACATTATCATAGAAATAATTTAAACTTTCACTATAACTATGCCCATTCATTTCAGCACAACTCGCATCCTGCTTAATCACTTCCACTGTATCTTGTTTCAAGTCACAAAGCACTAAAGAAGTATAATCCATAGTCAAGGCCGATAAGATATTATTCTGTTCCTTTTCACGAATAAACTCTGTCACATCCGAAATGTTTCCATGCAGTATAGAATCCCCCTCTATATCTATACTCTCACTCACATAGTGATATCCATCTTTTCCTAACAAACGAAAGACAGAATGAAAAAGATCAAGATTACGATCTTCTGGATGCACCATATTCATTAATTTATTATCAAATCGAGTTTCAATCTCTTCTTTTGACCAACCAAAAATCTCTTGAAATTTTAAACTCACATATAAAAAGGGATATCCATCCCCCAATGAACACCGATGATATCCACCAATACGCCCACACACTTCTTGAATTGTCAAATCATTATCTATTATCTTCATAAAAAATCCCCTAATATCCATTACTCTATCAAACTCTCAATCCTATTTCAATCCATTAAAAACTATGGTTATATTCTCATTAAAAAAAAGTAAACTAATTTGACTATATAGTAACATAAATTACGTTTAAGTTATATGTATGCGTTTTCACTCGATTAAAAAGTACAAATTGTACTAAAAAGTGCAAATAAAAAAAGGTACATAAAGTACCTTAATTGCTTCTAAGCTTTTTACGACTATAAATATTCTTAGATACACTACGAATATTTAAAATTGGAGCCAAGAAAATGATAATTGGATAGATTTCCAAACGACCAATCAACATCGCAAAAGATAAGACGATCTTCGAAAAATCCGAGAACATGGAAAAGTTTCCCATTGGACTACAAAGACCATATCCTGGACCTACATTGCCAATACAAGTCGTAACGGATGTAACTGTAGTCTCAAAATCAAAGGTATTAAATGAAACCAAGAACAACAAGATACCGACAATACTAATGAAACTACAGAAATAAGCCATGATCTGATTGACCACCTCTGTATCCACTACCTTACCATCTATTGTGATGGCTTCTACTTTTTGTGGATGCAGTAACTTTTGAATATCCAATTTGATCTTCTTCACAATAATCAAAAGACGACTGACCTTAAAACCACCACCAGTCGAACCAGCACTCGCACCACAGACTGTTAACAAGAAGAGAACCATATTACTAAGTTGTGGCCAGACACTATAATCACAACTCGAATGTCCCGTTGTCGTTATAATTTTAAACCCACTTGAAAACTTGCCAAACGAATGGCTTTGAATACATCAAAATTATACATGGATAAAATATTCAATGTGATACAAGAAATATGTTCAATCTTCTTGCATTTTCAATTCATAGTGATATACTAGGCAATACTGGTTAATCAAATTACCCTTTTACCGCTTATCCAGCGTTTCCTATTTCTTGAGCTGATTTACCCGATCAGCTCTTTTCTTCGTTTTAACAATCGAGTATAATGCCCTTAGAAAGGTGCATGATTATATTTTTAAATTGCACTACCTCACCCGCGTCTTTCTATAGACGCTTTTTTTAAGGAGGGTTATCATGAATCCACAAATACTTGAAGCTTTATGTACAGATTTTACGGCCATATATCAATGCGACCTCATCCAAGATACTATCGATATCATCCGCTTTGACAAAGGAACCCATACCGATATGGCCATACAAACCATGGATCCCTATACACTTCACTCCTTTCATAAAATGATTCAATATTTTGAAAATCTTTATATTCAAGATTCCGCACAAGAAAGCTTATGGAAAGAATTTGAACCCCATGCATTAATGGAAAAACTAAAAGACAACCCCATCTATTGCTACCATTGTCGTTTAAAACCAAATCAAAATGGCAATGAGTACCATTCTTTTCGAGCCATTAAAACTAACGCATCCACATCCAGCTTTGAAGTTGTGATTGGTGTCAAAGTCATGGATGATCTCATGGAAAAACAATATAAGAATGAAAAGCGCCTTCAACAACTCCTTGAAGAAAAGAAACATCAAAAAAAAGAATTAGAAATTGCCTATAAACAAGCTTCTGAAGAAGACTCCATATTATTGGCATTATGCAATGACTATAGCGTTGTCTATGTATGCGATTTAGAAAAAGACGATTTAAAAGTCATCAAAGATACCAATCCACATATCGCATCCGGTTCTGAATTTAAATATTCAACAACCCTAGATATATATAGTAAGATACAAGCAATTTATAAAGGCAATGAATCCTATGTTGAAAAGTTAGAGCGAAACAATCTAATACAAGCCATGAAAGATAGGGATGAACTTTCTTTACAATTTTGTATCAATAAAGACCAAGCCAATCCATCCTATATGGAAACGCGTGTTGTGAAAATCAAATCCGATACTGGCTTTAAAATCATTCTAGGCTCACGTCATATTGATGATATTGTCAAAGAACGTGAAGAACAAAACAAACAATTGAATGAAGCCCTAAAAAAAGAGCGCACATATAACGAAATCATTCATGCGATTGGTTCAATTTATAAAAGTATCGCCACCATTGATCTAAAGAAACAAACCTATACCGTACTATCCTACAATAGTTCAGACAAGAAAATTACAGAAACCGATTTTAAAGGAAGTATGAACCAATTAAAGCAATACTTTTTAGATAAAAACAGCACATCCCCATTTGTAGATGAAGTTTTAGAATTTATTGATCTAGACACAATCCCTGAGCGTATGAAAGGAAAAAACATTCTTACTCTAGAAATGAAAGGCCAAGATGGAAAATGGCATGCCTGCTCCATCATCCCACAAACCTATGACAAGAATCATAATTTGACTAATGTATTGATGACTCTATCTGATATTGATGATTTCAAGAAAAGAGAGCTAGAAGCCAAAGAAAAACTAAAAGAAGCCGCTATTGAAGCTAAGCAAGCAAATCTTGCCAAGACAAACTTCTTACGAAGAATCTCCCACGACATACGTACACCATTAAATGGCATCGTAGGGATGATCAACCTATCTGAAAGATATTCAAATGACACAGATAAGCTCTATGAATGTAAAGAAAAAGTATTGACTTCACTCGACTATTTGTTGTCTTTGATCAATGATATTCTAGATATGAATAAAGTAGAATCCGGTACACTTGTTTTAGAAAACAAACCATTCAACCTAATTGATATTATAAATAGAATTATTGCGATTATTGAAACAAACTGTGAACAACACAACATTCAATTCTTTGGCGGTAAAGATATGAGCAAGATCATCCATCGCAATTTTGTGGGTAGTGGTGAATATTTAAACCGCCTATTGATGAATATCGCAAGCAACGCCATTAAATACAACCGTGAAGGTGGTTCTGTTACATTATATTGCACCGAATTATCGAGTGATGATACACATGCCCTATATGAATTTGTATGTAAAGATACAGGTCTTGGTATGAGTGAAGAATTCCAAAAACACGCCTTTGAACCATTTACCTGCGAAGGTAAACCAACCACAACCGGATATAATGGTACAGGATTAGGTCTTTCCATTGTCAAAGACATTGTAGAAATGATGCATGGTACGATTCAAATGGAAAGTAAAGAAAATGTGGGTACAACCTTTAGGATACTTCTTCCTTTACAGATAGATCCAAACCCACAAATCATAAAACCCATTCAAACTAAGCCATTAAATCTTACAAATAAAAAAGCACTCCTTGTTGAAGACAATGATATCAACCTAGAAATCGCAACCATTTTGTTGCAAGATCTAGGGCTTGATGTATCGACTGCTCGAAATGGACAAGAAGCCATTGATCAATTCAAAAAATCTAAACTTTACACTTTTGATTATATTTTTATGGATATTATGATGCCAGTTAAAGATGGATTAGAAGCAACAAAAGAAATACGTGCCTTACCAAGAAGTGATGCGAAAAGCGTACATATTCTTGCGATGAGTGCCAATGCATTTGAAAGTGATATTCAAGAATGCCTAAAAGCAGGTATGGATGGACATATCGCAAAACCAATCACTATGGAATTATTAAAAGAAAAATTAGCGAAATGAAAAGGGTGAGATATCACCCTTTTAGTCTGCATATGGCTTTAAATAATCTGCATTCAAAATTAAAATCTTATTGTCGACTATACGAATTACATTCTCTTCTCTTAATCCACGCAAAATACGGTTGACGCTGTTTCTGGTAGAAATACCACAGAATCCTGCAATATCATCATTTGTGACCTGCATATCAATCAATATACCTTCCTTGATTTCTTTTCCAAACAA
>ULYY01024698.1_pt1 | contig 17316 bp, 15 predicted proteins | sample 1962601 | NCBI WGS metagenome assembly ULYY01 (sample SAMEA4835875, study PRJEB28245) | human gut metagenome | biome: gut microbiome; material: fecal sample | place: Denmark | collected 2008 | reverse complement strand
GCTGGATGGGCCGCTCCGCAGCCCGGGTTCATAGGGTTCAGAGGGGAAGGTTCTTAAGATGGACCGGCCCGTTGGGCCGGAGGGTTTGTAAGTTTGGCGGCCTTTCAGGCCAAGGGTGGTGGTGGCGGCTTCGCCGCAAGTTTTATAAGGCCGCCTTCGGCGGCCCCCCCTCCACCACTTCGTGGTCCCCCTCCCCCCGACGAGCGGTGGGAGGCAAGTGATAAGGGCGTAGTTTCCTTCCCTATCCATGAGGAGGAAAGGTTTAAGAAAAGCCACTCATTTCCCCATGGTCTGCATGAGGGAGATCAGGGACGGCAGGAGTACTACTACGAAGATGGCGGGGAAAATGCAGAACACCAGAGGGAAAACCATTTTCACCGGGGCCTTCATGGCCTGGGTTCTGGCTCTCTGGCGGCGCAGGTCCCGCATGTTGTCGGCCTGGATGACCAGGGTGTCGGACATGGAAGCGCCCAGGCGCTCGGACTGCACCACAGACATGACGAAGAGGTATACGTCCTGCACGTCGCAGCGTTTCGCCATGAGCTGCATGGAGCGGCGGCGGGTCATACCCATTCGGGTATCCCGAAGCATGCGGCGGAATTCGTCAATCAGGGGGCCTTCCATCCGTTCCACCACTTTACGCATGGCACCGTCCAGAGAAAGGCCGGCCTGAACGGAAATGGAAAGGAGGTCAAGCACGTCCGGCAGCTGGCGGACGATCAGGTCCTGTCTCTTTCTGATGATATGGTTAAATATGCCGAAAGGAAGGAGAGCGCCGAAGAGGAAGCTGCCCCACACCACACAGAGGCCATGGAGGGTGTCCATGGGATTTTTGGCGGTGTAATAAAAGCCCAGAAGGCCGAAGAAAACCATGGAGAAGAACCAGAGTCCCACCACGGTCCTCACCTTCCATATGCCCTGTTTCCCTGCCAGCATGATACGCTGTTCCATGAGCCTGGGCATGGAGGAGGGAGCAAAATGGGAAAGAAATTCCATCAGGTGCGCCAGCAGCCGTCCTACGGTACGCTGGTAGAGAGGAATCTTTTTCAGATCATCTTCCCCGGGTTCCTCTTCTTCCTCCGTTTCTTCGCGGAAACTGTCCAGACGGCGTTTCATTTCCTGGCCATTAAACTGTTTCACCGCCAGCACCACTAGAGCCAGGAAAAAGAAGAGGGCCAAGGCAATGGATAAGGAAAGAGCCAGCATGGTTAGTCACCGTCCTCCCACTGGCCGACTCCGGCCTGCTGCATGAATTTCGGAAATTCCACATTGTGGGCTTTGAACTTGGACAGGAACTGGGGCTGGAGGCCTGTGGGCATGAACTGGCCCAGGGCTTTGCCGTTTTCATCAAATCCGGTCTGTTTATAGCGGAAGAGGTCCTGGAGAACGATGACGTCCCCTTCCATTTTCTGTACTTCTGTAATATAGGTGATTTTACGGGAGCCGTCCTGGATGCGTTCCTGGTGGATAATGAGGTCCAGGGCCGAAGAAATCTGGTCTCTGATGGCCCGCACCGGAAGGTCCAGACCGCTCATGAGCACCATGGTTTCCAGACGGGACAGCACGTCCCTGGGGCTGTTGGCATGGGCCGTCGTCAGGGAGCCGTCGTGGCCGGTATTCATGGCCTGCAGCATATCCAGGGCTTCGCCGCCTCTGACTTCGCCTACGATAATGCGGTCCGGGCGCATACGAAGGGAGTTCTTTACCAGGTCCCGGATAGTGACTGCCCCTTTTCCTTCGATGTTGGCCGGACGAGCTTCCAATGTCACCACATGGGGCTGCTCCAGACGAAGTTCCGCCGCATCTTCGATGGTGACGATACGTTCATCATGGGGAATAAAGGAAGACAGCACGTTCAGACTGGTGGTTTTACCGGAGCCGGTACCGCCGCTGACCATGATATTCAGCTTCGCCTTCACGCAGGCACGGAGGAAAATAGCCATCTGCTCCGACAGGGTGCCGAAGGAAATGAGATTTTCCACGGAAAATGGCGTTTTGGAAAACTTTCGGATCGTCACGCAGGGTCCGATGAGGGACAGCGGCGGAATGACGATATTGACACGGGAACCGTCAGGCAGGCGGGCATCCACCAGAGGAGATGCTTCATCTACATGACGGCCGATGGGGGTGACGATTTTGTCGATAATGGACATTAAGTGCGCATTATCATGGAACTGGGCCCCTGTCAAATGGAGTTTCCCCATCCGCTCCACATAAATCTTCTTCGGCCCGTTCACCATGACTTCGGTGACAGAGTCATCTTTCAGGAATGGTTCGATAGGGCCGTAGCCCAGGATTTCATCGCAGATATCCGACACCAGCCGGGCCCTTTCGCCCCGGGGCACCACAAAGGGATTGTGCTCCAGCACCCGCTGCACGTAGCCGGAAATTACATTCTCAATATCCTGGCGGCTGCGGTTCGTACCGTCCAGGATTTTCTGCTGTTCCGAAGTCATTTCTTCTACAATGGCCCGGTGTACATCAAGCTTCAGTGCCTGGTATTCCTCTTCCTTCGCATCCACCGCCCGCCCGGCGAATATATTCTCTTCCTTGACCTCGGTCTTGCCCTTCTCTTCACGGCGCCCCAGACGTTCCAGCAGTGTCACGGTTTACATCCCCTTTGTATTGAAATAATAGTCAGCTGTTGCTTCCTGCTTTATTTTCATTGTACATGATATATGTAATTTCATACCCATCAAGCAAGGATACCCCATATCCGGAAAGTACATACGTAAAAGCATAGGCTGGATTCATTTTAGTCTTTATTATCACGATAACCGATCCTTTATCAGAGTTTCCATCAGGATTCTTCGGGAGATTAACTTTCTGCAATGACTGCAGGAGTTCATTCTTACTAGTGTATGTCCTTTCCACTTTTTTGTCTTCTGATATCAGCATGCCGTCAAAAATATAAAGATTCGTCAACATACCGTTATTTTCTATGGCATCCTTATAGTCATTCACCAAAGTTTGATAGTAGTCTTTTACAGCTTTGTCCTGATTCTCTTGTGTTTCATCTTTATCAAATTTTATGGAGTCAACACCGATAACCGCCTCTCTTGCGACCGAACGAGCTTCATTATTTAAAGTGATATAATCACCAAAGGCAAATCCACAGTACATAATGCCAAAAATAAATATGAAAAAAAGAGGCATCAACAGTGCAAATTCTACAAGGTCCTGGCCTCTTTGATTTTTCATGTTGATTCCCCTTTCATCCCAGAAGCCCTTTGGATGAGATAACATAACCTGTTATCCCATCCAAAGAACTTCTGTAAAAACAGAAGTTCTTTGAACAACGGATAAACTGATTCAATAAAATTATGTTCCTGACTACGAATTGGAATTGGAAGCAGCTAGGGAAGTAACTGAAGAAGCATTTTGGAAAATAGTCTTCAGACTCGTTTGCAAGCCCGCCTGATTCCAAATTACCCAGCCAATGCCTACAATGATAGCCAGAAGCAGCGCATATTCTACCAGGTCCTGCCCTTTTTCACCGAGGTATGGTTTTACATAGTAATCATACATCTGAGAAGCGAGAGACATCATAGGAATTCACCTCCTTCCATGGTAATCCATCACAAAAAATATATAAAAAGCCGGAGGGCTTTTTACCAAGGTATTAAATCTTAATATCCACAATTTTGTGAATAATAAAGAAACCGATGATTTCAAGTATAAGAGCCCCACCGATGGCCAAATGGCCAATAGTGGTCGTAATAAGCGGCTGGATAAATCCAGGCGAAAAAAAATAGAAAAACAGAAATAACGCCGTAGGAATAGAGGCAAGAATAATGCCGGTAGCCCGCCCCTGGGCAGTAAGTGTTCCGATTTCACGGCGAAGTCGGATACGCTCTGAAATGGTTTCCCTGATCGTATCCAGGATAGTAGCCAGATTGCCGCCTACCTGCTGCTGAATCAGTACCGCCGTCACCACAAGGGAGAAGTCGGCACTGCCCACTCTTTCATCCATATCATGAAGCGCTTCATCCAACGATTTTCCAAGGCTCGTATCCCGCATGACCCGTTCAAACTCCGTGGACATGGGCGGTTCCATTTCCCGGGAAATAATTTCCATGGTCTGCAGGAAGGAAAAGCCGGCCCTTAAAGAATTGGCCACCAGGGATAGACAGTCCGCCAGCTGGCGCTGGAAACTGTTAAGCCGCCTGCTGACTCTCCGCTGCACAAACACAAAGTCTGCCGCCAGGAAAAGAAAGGCTGCCAGAAGACCAGTCACTGGATTAAAGGTTGCCAGAGCAAAAATAATAAATACAAAAAGCGAAAGTCCTGCTGAAATAGCCAGAAACTCGGAGCCCAGAAGAGGCAGCCCTGCCCGGACCATCATCAGATCCAGACGGCTGCGGCGGGAAGTACCGCCCGTCCTTCTGTCTTTCTCTGCAAAAATCTCATGAAGGCGGCTCCGCAGTATCTCAAAAACAGAAGCCCTGCGCACCACCGATGGCTGGTATCCCGAAAACATCTGGATACGCTCCGCCATCTCCCTCTTCCGCCGCAGCAGCACCTGCAGCCCAAGAAAGAGAAGAAGGAAGAACAGAAAGGCGAAAAGCAATGAAATTAAAAGTATCATCTGACTCTCTCCTTTCTATCTGCATTATAACATGTGCATGAGAATAAATTAAGTGGAAATGCTATAAGTAAGTGACACAATGCCCAGCGTCCATAGTGCCCCCAGCGAAGCTGGGGGAAAGGTGGTGCCGACAGGCACCAAAGGGGGCCGCCGGAAGGCGGCATTCATACTGGCGCGTAGACGCCTTCCGCCCTGCCGCGAAGCGGCGCCCCTTCCACCACTCACGTGGTCCCCCTCCCCCATAGATGGGGGAGGCAAGTTTTTAGAATGGGGAAGGCACGTTTTTAGGAAAGGTCTGTCAATCCTTATCGTCCAGGCACTATCTCGTCTGCCATTTTCTCTACAGCCTGGGAGAAGGGGTTATGAGGGTCCTGGTCTATGAGGAGCCGGCCATTGTCGGCGGCCGATGAGACAGCCAGGTATTCATTAGGAAGAATATGAGCCACCGGGAAGCCCAGGGCTTTGGTGAAGACTGCCTTTTCCTCTTCCGTGCAGGGAGATACACGGGTGAAGACAGGACGGACTCTTTCTTTGTAGTCATCCCAGCTGCGGAAGATTTCAAGGGCCCGTTTCATATGCTCCACTTCGTAGCCGCCGTTCACCATGGCCATGAGCACCGTTTTATCAGAGAGCTCACAGGCCGTGCAGGATATGTCGGAGAAGCCGGAAGACAGATCCAGAAGGACGTAGCGGAAAATGCTTCGTGCCATATTGATGAGGCTGGTCATGCCTTCCATGGTCACCGTTTCCGCCAGGTCCGGCTTGGCGGCGCCGCAGAGAATGGACAGATGGTCATTCACAGGGACGAAGTAGGATTTAAGGGTCACCGGAGAAAGGAAGGAAATATCCCGCACCGCTTCCACGATGGTACTCTGGGGCGTGAGGTTGAAGAAGACGGACATATCGCCGAACTGGAGATCTCCGTCTATAATGGCCACCGATTCTCCCGTTTTTTGGGCCAGGGCGGCGCCCAGGTTTGAAATGAGGGTGGTTTTTCCGCTTTTCCCTTTAGGACTGAAGAAGGACACCACCTCTGAATGATGGGCAGCCGCAGCGTTGCCCAGATTCTGAATGGTTTCACGGAGCTCTTCCCCGGTAAAGGGCTTAATCATGAAGCCGCCGGCACCGGAGCGCATGAGGCGGGACTGGGCTTCGGAATCCCATTTCCGGCTCATCCCGATAATGGCGGTATGGGGATAGGATTTCTTCAAGTCCGGCAGAAGAGCGCCATTTCTTTCATTATCAATATCCAGAAGGATGAGCTCCGGCTTAAAGGCCTGCATCTGTCCCAGGGCATCGCCGGCATTCCGGTAACGGGCACTTAAGACAAAGCCCAGCGTATTTTTGATCACGCTGGAAAGCCTTTCCATCATGACCTGATTCTCTTCAATAAGGACGGTTCTGTATGCCAAAATCCTTCACCTCCTTCAGGAAAACAGGCGGGAAAGCCAGCCGCCATGGTCCTCTGCTTTTTCTTCTTTCTTGTCCGCGCCTGGCCGGACATAGCCGTCTACAATGGAAACCAGTTCCTTTGCCAGTGGCGTATGCCGGGCTTCCAACACGAAAGGAACCCCGGTCCTGATGGAATTCTGGGCGGTTTGGAAATCGTTGGGAAGGACATAGTCGAAATGCTTTCCCAGAATCGATTCCACATCTTCCACATCAATGCGGGTTTTCGCATTGCTTCGGTTCAGTAAATACCGGATTTTGCTGTCATCATAGCCCAGCTCCTTCAGCGTATCGCTGCCCCGCTTCATATTTTTAATGGTAGGTATGAAATCCACAATGCCCACGAAGTTAATCAGGGTGGACAGGTCCATAATGGACAGGTTCAAAGCGCTGAAGGTAGAGGTCGTATCCACGATGACATAATCATATTCCAGCTGCAGCTGCTGCACCAGAGAGCGGATGATGCCATTGTCCATATTGTAAGCCTCTTCCATGAACTTTGGATTGGTGAGCACATCAAAGGAAACGCCGCCGGCCTTGTACTTCGTCAGATATTCCACCGCCACCGTATCCTGGGGATTCTCCTTCATGGCCCGCTGGGCATCGGCAATGGTCTTCTTCGGATTGAGCTTCAGGTAGTAGCAGATATCCCCAAACTGCAGATCCAGGTCCACCAGGCACACCCGCATCCCCTGCTTCGCCAGCTCCGCCGCAATATTAACAGCAATCAGCGACTTCCCCACAGCATAAGCCGTACTGAAAACAGTAAATATAGTCCCTTTCCTGCCTTCCATGTGATGCCTCCATTTGCGTCAAATCTATAAACAACATTGTGTATCATAAGTGCGTAAGGGGCAAAAAGGTTGTGTGACACCTCGTTCCTCGGTGTCAGGGTTGTGTAGAAGGGGGCATAAAATTATCCATATCCCCATATTCCTCCACTTCTTCCCTTGCAGCTGTAGACTTTTCGCCCATTTTATTTTCTAAAGAAACTATCAGCTTTTTTAACAGCCAAATCACTTTTTTCACATGATAAATAATGTGATTTGCTGTTTCTTCAGATATAAAACGCCTGCGTGCACAAATAATTAACTGGGTTTCCACCTCATATGCTGACCCCTTGGCATTATATAGAAAATGAATGTAATCTTTCAGGGTACCTCGTCCTGCTCCTTCCGCTATATTGGAGCCAATGGAAATGACTGCACGCCTGAGCTGATTGGAAAGAGCAAAAGTTTCATAATCAGGAAGACTCATGGCTACATCATATACTTCATCTATCAAAATTAAAGTTTCCTGCCATACAAGCAGCTTCTTATAGTTGCTCATAAGTCAATAGCCCTCCAGATTATTTATAAACCTGCGGCGAAGCCGCGCCCCCCTTTACCTGACCGCTGCCACGCCCATGATGCGCCGATGTGTCATCTCACAAAAATGAGATCCTGCGGTGCTTTTTACTTGTGCACCGCCACCTTCATCTTGAGCGCAAGCGAACACAACCTTTTTACACAACCCACCGCGTCAGCGGCCATAACCTGCAGCGAAGCCGCACCCCCCCTTTGCCTGATCGCTGCCACGCCCATGATGCGCCGATGTGTCATCTCACAAAAATGAGATCCTGCGGTGCTTTTTTACTTGTGCACCGCCACCTTTACCTTGAGCGCAAGCGAACACAACCTTTTTACACACTCCGCCGCGTCAGCGGCCATAACCTGCGGCGAAGCCGCATCCCCTTTACCTGACCGCTGCCACGCCCATAATGCGCCGATGTGTCATCTCACAAAAATGATTTCCTGCGGTGATTTTTTACTTGTGCACCGCCACCTTCACCTTGAGCGCAAGCGAACACAACCTTTTTACACAACCCGCCGCGTCAGAGGCCATAACCTGCGGCGAAGCCGCACCCCTTTTCGGACTGCTGTCACGCATAAAGTGTATCAGTGTGCCAAAGTGCAAAAATTATATTTTGCGGCGCTTCTTTACTTGTGCGCCGCCACCTTCCCCTTGAGCGCAAGCGAACACAACCCTTTTACACAACCCGCCGCGCTAGCGGCCATAACCTGCGGCGAAGCCGCGCCCCTTTCTACCTGGAGTACCCATCCATCACGGCCCTTACTCTATCACGGATGTCTGTCTTTTCTTTATCCACCGCAGATGTGTCTACGGGGTGTTCTACTTTTTCCCGTTTGACCACTGGTACTTTTTCTGCTCCTTCAGGGACGGGGGGCTTTTCTACTCCTACTACCTGGAGGTTGTTTTTCTCTTTGGCGTAGTCTTCTTCTGTCATGGGGACGTAGACGGTTTCGCCTTTTTCATCGGTGGTGCGAAGGATATGGGAGGGACCCTGTTTTTTGGGCTTTTCTTCCAGGATCACCGTATCTCCATCATCATCGCCGGGCTTGCCGCCGAAGATGTCTGTTTCCTGCTTTTCTGTTCCCGGTTTGACTGGCGTATTTACGTTGACTCTTTCTGCATTTCTGAGGTACCGTTCATTGTCCTCGAAGCTTCCCTTCATACGCTGGCTCATGGCTACCGGCGTGTCGTCGGATACCAGGGTGGGGGTGATGAGGATGAGGAGTTCCCGGTTATCCCTTGTTTTCTGGGTATGGCGGAAGAACTGGCCGATAATGGGAATATCTCCCAGAAGAGGAATCTTTGTCACTGTTTTGCCGTCCTGAGAGTTCAGGAGGCCGCCGATGGCCATGGTCATGCCGGAGCGGACGTTAATGACGGCATCCGCTTCTCTGGAGGCAATGGCAGGAATGGAAAAATCATTTTCTGTCACGCTGTGACCATAGTCCAGAGTGGACACTTCTGCATGCACCTTGGAGGTGATTTTATTTTCTGCATCTACCACCGGTTCAATGTTCAGCTTGATACCGTATTCCCGCCAGTCGATGGCGATCTGGCCGTCACCGGCAGAGGTAGGAATGGGGATACGGCCGCCGATGAGGATGTTTGCCTTCTGACCGCTCATGGTGGTAATGGAAGGACGGGACAGGATCCTGGCCTTCCCTTCTGTCACCAGGGCCTGAAGGGAGGCATTGATATTGGAAAAATGGCTTCCCAGCCAGCCGAAGCTGCCACGGCTGTTCTTAAAGTTTTCTCCTGCATAAAAGAGTCCGGACGAACCGCGGGTCAGGTCATCATTTCCGGAATCAGAACCGGAACCGGTACTGCTGCCGATGGTGCGAGACCAGTACTGGATACCCAGATTCCTTTCAGCAGACGTATTGATTTCTATAATCTGCGCTTCCAGCCGCACCTGGCTGGGGTTTGTCATATCCAGAAGATCAATGATATTGGAATCGGTAACTGCCCCCTGTCCTTCGCCATTGGCAGAAGCGGAAGAAGCAGCGCCACCGCCGCTTCCCAGGTAGAGCTGGGCTACTTTCACTGCAGAATCATGCTCATACTGGTTCTTCACTTTGCCCCGAAGCAGGAGCTTGCCATTCATCATCTGCACCTTGACGCCGGGATAGCCGATGGCTTTCTGGATGGCCTTTTCCGTGCCTTCATCATCGCCGGAAACATATACATTGTATTCCTGCCGACCATGATTGGACCACACCAGAAGGGAAGTGGAGCCTGCTTTCTTACCAACCACCAGGTAATCGTTATTGGAAAGGAGACGGATATCCGCAATGTCCGGATTTCCCACTGCCAGCCGGGTAATGCCGGAATCTTCCATGTACCGGGACCCGTTTACAGATACATTGAGAATATCGGCAGCAAACACATGGCCTGCTGCGCCAATCATGGCCGCCGTAACCAGGAGGCCCAACCGTTTTAACTGTTTATTCATTATCACTGCCCCCTGCTCACATTAGTACCACGAATGACTTCAATACCGGAAAGGCCGCCCGATGCGCCGCCGGAAGAAATGGAAACTGCCGGAGCAGAAGCGGGCTGCGGCGCTGTGTAGACAGGCTGCGGAGCCGTCTGCGGTGCCGCCTTGGGTGCTTCCGCCTTAGGGAGCGGAATCACGTAGTAGCCTACATAATGATCTCCATCATCATTAGATGGGCGAAGCAGCATCTGCAGCTGACCGATCTGGGTGGATGCAATGAGCTTGGCCGCATCGTAGGGCGTCAAGGCTACCGTCACCACCGACGGCGTGCCGATGGAAGAGGTATTTGAAGAGCTCTGCCTCGGCGCACTGCTATCGGGCAGGCCCTTGCCATCCTTATCCGTTTTCTGGGGCTGGGGCTGCGGCGTACCGCTGCTCTTGTTCACTGCCAGGATGAGCACATCTTTCAGAAGGATTTTCGACGTAATCCGGTCCACTCCCTCTCTGGAAGTGACCAGCAGGATATCCACCTTGTCTCCCGGTTTGGCAAAGCCGGAAACGCCGGTGACATCATTCACGGAAAAGGATACCGCCCTCATACCGTCAGGAATGAGCCCCACAAAGCCGTCTGCTTTCTGGGACAGCTTTCTGGTAGTAATCACGTCGCCTTCCATAATGGATGTACCGGCCTTCTTTCCCACCACCGCCATCTTATCTGTGAGAGCGCCGGAAGGAACAAGATTGGAAGATACCTCTACTGCTTTCACCATATCCTCGGTAATTACGGTTTGGGGCTCAATATCCCGAGAGGCCTCAATCACAGGAACCATGGCCGCCGCTGCCGGCTTCTCTTCCTTCTTATCTGAGAAAACAGAAGACAGGATCAAATAAATAATCAAAAATACGAGAATCGCCGCCAGACCACAAAGCGCAAGCAGCTTTTTCGGAGACATTCTCTCAATGGCGCCGGATATCTTGTCTGAAAGTTTCAACTCCGCTCCCCTTCGTGCAGTAAACAATGGGTGAATCAAAAAATGGCAGAACCTGCTGTATCTTTCTGCCCGATTTCATACTATGCCATTCATCCCCAACTCCCCCAAGTACCAGGTAGATGAAAAAAATATATTCTTGGCATTATTTTAGCATAACACAGAATCTACTGCTACTGAAAAGCAGTTTGAAGACAAGGTAAAAGTTGTAAAACAGGAAGAAAAAGGATATAAGACTTTTTTATAGTAAGTAAATAAAAATCTTGCCTATTATTCATCCGTATCTGCCAGACGAACACCTCTAATATGATAATACCTGGCAAAGGACACGTTTTTCCAATCGCTTTCATTCTTTGAAAAAGCACTGCTTCCTAAATGGAAGCCGCTGAGGGCACCGTAACGGCCGTCTTCATAGATAGGAGATGACTGCACTTCCAAAATCTGGTCAGGAGGCGCACTTTCTGCCATAGAGATGACAGATTTTTCCCATACATAATTCTCGTGATACCACCAAAGTGAAAATCCGGCAGTCCAGATAAAATAAACCACTCCCAAAAGAGCAGCCACCCTTTCCAGAGATTTCTGCACCACATAGGCATGATTAATTTCTGCACAGCGCGAAATCAGCATCACCGCCGTCAGAAGGAAAACCAGATTGGGGAATGTGCTTCGTGCCGGCATGATAGGCGATAAAAACATAATCAGGTTAAAAAGAACGCTTACTCCTGCAAACCAGGAAGCCAGGCTAAAATAAGGATGATGCGATTCAGCAGTCTGAAATTTCCACTTCCAGCGATACCCCTTCCAAAGATAGAACCAGAGAAAATTCTGAAAAATAAGACTTATCCACATAATTGCCATATGGTCAAAAGCGGATTCTTTCATTCCTATATCATTTGATAATCGCACAAAATTTCCCGGCGCCAGCATGAGAAGCATAAAGCCCACGGCCAGTCCGATAAATCCGGAAATCATCCAGGATCGAAGCATTCCTCTCTTCCAAACGTGGTATAGATAAAAAAGTCCGGTCAAACCAATCCATCCAATCGTATTTTCATTGGAATTTCCGGCCCAAAACCCCAGTACTGCCATGGCAGGTACCATCCACGACGGATAGGAGACCCCTCCTTTTGTAAAATAATGGCGCACATAGGGAATGAGAAAAAGAAGAAGAAATACGGAAGTCCACAAGTAATTGCAGGATCCTGCCATCCAGAGCATGACACCGGAAAAATTAAAGGTAAAAGCCCAGATACAGAAAAAGGTAAGTGCCAGTTTCCTAACTGAAATCTCAAATGTTATTCTTCCTTCATTGGCAATCCATTGAATGCAGAAGCAGAGCAGTACCACCATAGCTGCATTCACGATATTGAACCAGAATTTTCCGGCCCAAAGGAAAAACATAAGGGAAAAATGGGCCACCAGCCGGCCGCTCCAGGTCATGTAATGACACCCCAGAGAAGTAAATATATCAGAAAAACTTTGAATCCGTACTGCATCTTCTGATAAAGGCACACCAATGGCATGTCCCTCCCAGATGAAGGAATACACATAGTCATCACCGGGGAAAGGAAAGCAAAAATGATTCAATAAAAACATAAAAAGCCAAATACCAAAAGCAAATAATATATATATTATTTGTCTTCTTACTGCTCCTGCAAAATTCATATTATTATGTCACCCAGCATATCTATATAAAATCTATTTCAATTCAATTCTAATACCTGCAATTTCATAATATTTAGCAAACGCCACGTTCCGCCAGTTTCCTTCATCTTCCCAAAATTCAGTGTAGATTCCATGAAATCCGGTCTTAAAGCTCCAATCCTCCTGATTAGGCCGGTAACGAATCACCAGTATATCCCTGTTTCCCCGCATTGCTTCCGCTTCCCGGATAACCTGCCCCATATATTGATGAAATCCATAGTAATTATAGGCAGTCATTCCATAGGTAAAGCAGAAATATAAAATTGCAATTCCATATCCGACTTTCACCAGTTTTCTTTCTATAATCCGTCCGTCACACAGGTAAGACAATCGCATAACAATCATCACGGCAGTTATAACAAAAATAATATTTGGGAAGGTACTGCGCGGATAAAAGGCAGGAGACGGCAGCATTATCAAAATAAAAAGAACAGCCAGCACCGTCATCCAAAAAGCCAGGTGAAAATACTTCCGTTTTTCCAGCCTCGAAACATTCCTCTTCCGGCTCCATTGATAGGCCTTAATCAGATAAAACCACAATAAACTTTGAATCAAAAAGCTAAGCCAAATCAATGTAACATGAATAGTGAAACTGTCCCTGTAATCATCCGCAAGCCTGACAAAATTTCCCGGTGATAAAATAAGCAGCCCATATCCAATAGAAAGTCCCATAAAACCAGCAATCATCCAGGGCTTAAGCGTTCGATTTTTATAGCATTTCCATAAATAGAATAATCCCGAAAGCCCTATCCAGCAGATTGTATTTTCATTGGTGTCCCCTGCTGCCAGCCCAAGGAGAAACATAACCGGTGTAAGCCAGCTTTTATAATTCACATTTCCATTCATAAAATAATGACGTACATAGGGCAGAAGGAATAAAAGCAGCAGCACCGACGCCCAGAGATAATTGCAGGCCCCAGACAGCCAAATAATGGTATGGCACCAGTCAAAATTAAAGGCCCAGAGACAGAAAAACGCAAGGGCCACATGGCCGGCCCTGATGTCCATGGTGATTCTCCCTTCGTGAGCAATCCACTGCATTTCCAGCAAGAGAAGGACCACCATAAAAGAATTGGCTATATCAAACCAGAACTTTCCCACCCACATGAAAAGCATGACAAAGAAATGGGCCACCATCCGTCCGCCCCAAGTAAAGTAATGGCTATAAAGAGATTGAAAAATATCGGAAAAGCTCTGGATACGGCGGGCACCTTCCGGAAGGGGCGTAAATATATCCTTTCCCTGCCACATGAAAGCATACACATAATCATCACCAAGAAAAGGATAATTCAATAAATTCAAAATCAGAACACTGAGAAAAATACCACTCAATACCATAGCTTTCCAATTTATTTTTATAATCATCGCCTTGACTCCCCTATACATTTATTGATTATCATTTCTTTCTGATAAAATATAAGGCTACTAATATTCAACATGAACTTTTTTTATCCGATAATATCTAGCAAATGAAACATTTCGCCAATCATCATCAACCGGTGAAAATTCAGTGTAAGCTATATGAAATCCAGAAATATACATCCAATCTGAATGCTTAGGCCTATCATGAACAACTACCCCCTGACCGGTCCCCTGTAGAAAAGCCGCTTCATAAATGAGACTGTTGAAATACCTGTAAGCATCTACGTAAAAACATGTTGTGACACCATAAGTGAAGCCGTAATATAAAATAGCCACAGCGCACATGGATTGGACCATCTTTTTTCCAACAATGCACACACGATATAATGACGTCATTCTTACAATCAAAACGACTGCAATAATTACAAACACACTGTTCGGAAATGTGCATCGAGGATAAAAAGCAGGCGATGCCAGCATAATCAAATTAAACAATACACCCATTCCAGCAAACCAGTTAGATAAATAGAAATATTTATTTATACTCGGGCACGCATTACTATTTCGCTTAAACCATTCATGAGCTACAAACAAATATATCCATAGAAAAAGCTGGATAAAAAAGCTGAGGCCAACATTTGTAGTAAAATCAACTATTCCTGTTGTCAAATCATGCTGTCTACGTATCCAATTTCCTGGTGCAAAGATTAATAAAGCATACCCTAAAGAAAGGCCAATAAATCCGGCTATCATCCAGGTATTTAAAGTCTTTTTTCTATAGCAATACCATAGATAAAAAATTCCCGAGAGCCCTATCCAGCAGATGGTATTTTCGTTGGTATCTCCTGCCACCAGGCCCAGGACAAACACAGTCGGCGTCATCCAGCTATTATATTTCATTTCGCCATTCGTAAAATAGTGGCGGATATAGGGCAGAAGAAATAAAAGCAGCAGCACCGACGCCCACAGATAATTGCAGGCCCCTGCCAGCCAGAGTATCGTGTGTCCCCAGTCAAAATGAAACGCCCAAAGGCAGAAAAAAGCAAGTGCCACATGGCCGGCTTTGATATCCATGGTGATTCTTCCTTCATGGGCTATCCACTGCATTTCCAGCATGAGAAGGACCACCATAAAAGAATTGGCTATATCAAACCAGAACTTTCCCACCCACATGAAAAACATGACAAAGAAATGAGCCACCATCCGTCCGCCCCAAGTAAAGTAGTGGCTGTAGAGAGATTGAAAAATATCAGAAAAACTCTGGATGCGGCGGGCATTTTCCGGAAGTGGCGTAATTAGGTCTTTCCCCTGCCACATGAAAGCATATACGTAATCATCACCGAGATAAGGATGATTCAATAGATTTAAAATCAGGACACAGATAAAAATGCCACCCAGTGCCAAATATAATCTTATTCTTCTATTAACTATTCCATTCATTATCTGTACCCCTGTACTTCTCGACTATACTTATATATGTTTCATATTATATACTATTGCAGGATTTTATCCTATGAAAATGATAAAATAAATATATCACTGAGAGATTTACATCCGTTACTATTCCAGAGGTTCCTATGAAAATATCCTTAATCGTACCGGTATTGAACGAGGAGGAAGCCATTCCTGTTTTCTACCGCACCGTCCGCTCTTTTCCCGCTTTTCAGGGGCAGGACGTGGAAATCCTTTTTATCAATGACGGCAGCATCGACCGCACAGAAGCTATCATCGACGAGCTGGCAGAAAAGGACAGCCTGGTTACACCCATTTCCTTTACCCGCCACTTCGGCAAAGAGGCCGGCATTATGTGCGGCCTCCATTACGCCACCGGTGATGTGGTGATTCCCATTGATGTAGATCTGCAGGATCCCATCGAAGTGATTCCGGCCATGCTGGACAAATGGGCTGACGGAGCAGACATGGTACTGGCCAAACGCATCGACCGCTCCAGTGACAGCTTCCTGAAGCGGCTGACGGCGAAGCTCTTCTACAAGTTGAATAACCTCATCAGCGACCTGAAATTGGAAGAAAACGTAGGCGATTTCCGCCTTTTGGATCGAAGCATAGTGGATGAGCTAAAGCAGCTGCCGGAGCGGAACCTTTTCATGAAAGGCATCCTTTCCTGGGCCGGCGGCCGCACCGCCATCGTCACCTATAAGAGGGCGCCCAGAAGCGCAGGAAAATCCAAGTTCAACGGGTGGAAACTGTGGAACCTGGCCATGGAAGGCTTCACCTCCTTCTCCACCGTCCTTCTCCGCATCTGGGGCTATATTGGCATGGCCGTGGCAGGCTTTGCCTTCCTTTACGGTCTCTTCATGATTGGCCAGAAGCTCATTCTGGGCAATGACGTTCCCGGCTATCCCTCCATGATGGTAACCATGCTCTTCCTTGGCGGCATCGAACTCATGGGTATCGGCGTGCTGGGCGAGTATATAGGTAGAATTTATATAGAGACCAAACACCGCCCCCGCTATGTGGTCAAGGACATGAATGCCCAAGAAAAGCGGCGTGCTTTATGGGAAGGGAAAGGAAAATAAGGAGTTTCCTACTGTTATTTCGACTACAGCGGAGCAAAGTGGCAAAATCTCACGCCCCATTGCTTCAGGCCACACTGAGGCCACTCCCCCTCCCCATGGTCATTTCAAAAATCCCAGCGAAGAAAAATAGAAATCATTCAAAAAGCCTGCTGCAGTGCATAGCAGCAGGCTTTCTTTAGTATAATAAAGAAACTTTTCCTAAAAATTTTGGATGCAGACCTTCACATTTTTGAATCTCGCGTTATTTATATAGTAGAGGGATGTGAAAGACCTGAGGAATGGAAAGACGCTCATCATATTTTCCCAAGATGGCCATAGGGAATGGAATTATGAGGAGCAGGCGTCCATGGGTTAACCTCTTTCACTCCCCGCCTGATCAGGCAAAAAGCCAAAAATCACAGGGAAATCCGGAAATGCAGTCCAAATCCTGCAGAAATGACGGGAGACTCGTGTATGGCGCGCGCCGTCGTACCTCGTACAGCAGCGGCCGTAGACCATGCAGACACCGAACTCATTGGGCAGTCAGGACGCCGGATTTCCTTGTGGTGTTTTTTATTGGCATTTTTTGTCATTTCGACTGTCGGTCAGCCGCCAACAGGAAAGTCCTTCTGCATTTCTCGTTTTCCCTTGAGGGAAAGTGCCACGAAGTGGCAAAAGGGTGTACGAGGGTAATAATGATACTGATACTCCATTGCTGCTCTACGCTCGGCCAACTTCGGCTGACTTGGAGGCTCTATGCAGAGTCTCCACAGAGTGGGGAAATCTCATCCCCCAGTAGCACAAGCCACATTGTGGCATGAGGTCTCTCGACTCGGAGTTTCAATAGCACCGGTCACATTTATCCCCATACCGGCCTGCCGCTCCGCTCGAGATGACGGGTGCCGGGCAGCTTAC
>ULYY01033856.1_pt1 | contig 18108 bp, 13 predicted proteins | sample 1962601 | NCBI WGS metagenome assembly ULYY01 (sample SAMEA4835875, study PRJEB28245) | human gut metagenome | biome: gut microbiome; material: fecal sample | place: Denmark | collected 2008 | reverse complement strand
AGTCAGTCCGCAGGTAAGCAGAAGCTTTTCCACACGGTTCCTGGTTTCCTTCTTACTTATCCCCATATTCCGGAGACTTTCCCCGATTCCGTCCCCAAGAGTGCATCTGGGGTCAAAGGATTCTGCCGGTGTCTGAAAAATCATCTGCATTTCCCGGTAGATTTCCCGGAGATTTTTTCCCCTTGCATGTGTGATATCCTTTTCCATGAGAAAAATTTCTCCGGCGGTGGGTTCTGTCAGATGTGTGATCATCTTCGCCACAGTGCTTTTTCCTGAGCCGGATTCACCTACGATTCCTAATACTTCCCCCGTTTTCAGAGAAAAGCTTACGTCTTCTACAGCCGTGAAGGATTTTTTACCGGTGGTGAAGCTTTTTTTCAAATGATGCACTTCCAGAATGTTTTTGTTTTCTGCCATCATCTGCCTCCATTTCCGGTGCCTGTACGTCTCAGACGAGGTACCGAACTCATAAGCTCTTTTGTATAGGGATCCTCCGGAGCTGTCAGAACCTGAGCTGTTTTTCCGTATTCCCTCACCTTTCCGTTTTTCAGTACCAGAACCTTATCTGCCATTTTTTCCACCACACCGATGTTGTGTGTGACAACGATCATGGCTGTTCCGTATTCCTTACGCATCAGCAACATTTCCTCAACTACCTGTTTCTGTATGGTTACATCCAGGGCACTGGTAGGCTCATCTGCCAGAAGAAGCGACGGATTCTGCAGCATGGAAATACAGATTCCCACACGCTGATTCATACCGCCGGACAATTCAAATGGGTAGCTTTGCAAAACACGTTCCCCATCCTTGAGGCCAATCTTAGCCATCATCCGGACGGCACGCTCCGCACATTCCTTACGGCTGATCCTTTCATGCTCCCGCATACTCTCATAGATCTGATCGCCTACGGTGCGGATGGGACAAAGGGCTGCCCCTGAATCCTGAAAGACCATGGCGATCTCAGGACCCAGAAGTCTGCGTAATTCTTTTTCCGGCATATCCACCACATTTTTTCCTTTGTACCAGATATCCCCTTCTGTCACCATGCCTTCATTTCCCAGAAGTCCCATGATTGCCTTGATGATGGTACTTTTTCCGCTTCCGGATTCGCCTACCACCCCCAGGATCTCCCCTTTATTCAGTTCCAGATCCACATCATGTACAACCGGCTCTCCGTTGTAGCAGATCGTCACATGCTCAAGCTTCAACAATGATTCCATCTTATTTCACTTCCAGATCTGCCGTGATCTCGTAATAATCACATGGGTGAGCAGTCAGCCCTGATACATTTGACTTTGACACAAGTCCCATATTCAAATGAGAAACAAAGAAATACGCATCATCATCCAGAATGGTCTGCTGTGCTTCCACAGCAAGCTTGCCTCTCTCATCTGTATCGAAGGTCTCATGCAGCTTTGCTACGATATCATCCAGATCCGAATTGCTGTATTTGCCATAATTTTTGGCTGCGTCAGATACAACTGTACTTGTGAAGAAATATTCCGGATCACCGGTAGGTGCAGTTGTAAGCGAGCTTACATATACATCAAATTCTCCGTTCTTCGCATACGTCGCATGATCTGCTGTATTGTTAACATTGACCTCAATTCCGATGTCCTTTAAAGTGGACTGTGCATATTCTGCAAGCTTAGGCTGTTCCAGACGGGTTGGATAGGTCAGCCATGTGATGGACAGCTTCTTTCCGTCCTTATCTGCATAGCCATCTCCATCCGTATCTGTCCATCCGGATTCTTCCAGAAGCTTTTTCGCCTCTTCCGGATCATAGGACGGTGCCTTTACTGCATCGTTTCCATAGGAAAAGCTGCTTGGGAAGGCTCCCACTGCCGGAACACCTCGTCCTTCCATGATCACACTGCAGAAGCCGTCCTTATCGATTCCCATCTCAATGGCTTTTCTCACATTCTGATCCTGCATCAGTTCAGACTTCATATTAAATTGTCCGAAGAAACAGCGGCTTGTTGCTACAGAGCTGATCTGATAGTCCGGATTTCCGTCAAAAAGCGCATAGTTATCATACTGAAGTCCATAGGTTCCCTGTATATCGCCTGTCTGCAATGCCGCTGTCAGAGCACTTCCGTCTGAGAAGGATTTTACGATAACGTTGTCTACCTTTACATCTCCGCCCCAGTAATCCTCATTTTTTACCAGCTTAATCTCTGTTGGAGATACCTCTTTTGCAACATAAGGGCCTGTTCCTGCCACATTTGCAGAGCCGCCCTCTCCCTGTACGCCATAATCCATATCAATGATAGCACCATACGGATCACCGAGGTAATTGATCAGTGCCGGACATGGTTCGGAAGTATGGATCGTTACTGTCATTCCATCTGCTTCGATCTTATCGATCTTCATATCGTAAGGTGCACGGTCATGGTTTGCGATCAGATCATCCAGGCATTCCTTTACCGCTTCTCCATCCATGGTCCTTCCGCTGGAAAATTTCACACCGTCACGAAGGGTGATCTTTACTGTATTATCGTCTGTAAATTCATAGTCTGTAGCAAGCCATGGCTCTACCTCCATGTTGTCATTGTACTTAAACAGTGTTTCTCCTACGCCATAACGAAGACAGCTCCATCCGGAATAATTGTCGTGAGGGTTTAATCCTGCATCTCCCATTTCTTCACTATATCCGGTAGTTCCATAAACAAAGGTAGTTCCTTCACTCTTTTCTTTGCTTTTTGCTGCTGCCGAAACTCCTGTCATGCTCATGACCATTGCCGCTGCAAGCACTGCTGCCAGAATCTTTTTCTTCATAATCTCCGCTCTCACTTTCTGTGTTATGCTTATTTATAAGTGCCTGTTATCCTCTTCTCCTGTTTCGTTCCTTCGGATCCATATAATCCCGGATCGTATCTCCCAAAAGATTAAAGATCATTACTGTAATAAAAATCGCCAGTCCCGGCGCAAGTACCATCCATGGTGAAATCTGCAGCATACTTCTTCCATCGTTGATCATACTTCCCCATTCTGCCATTGGAGGCTTTACCCCAAGCCCGAGAAAGGAAAGTCCTGCCAGCTCCATCATCATGGTTCCGATATCAAGAACTGACGTAACAAGGATGGGGCCTGCGATATTGGGAAGGATATGTTTGAGCAGAAGTTTTCCTGTACTGCTTCCGGAAAGCTTCGCCGCCATAAGATATGCAGAGTCCTTCTGAGTCAGAGTAAGCCCTCTGGCAAGTCTCGCAAACTTCGGCCAGCTGATCACTGCCAGGGCAATGATCGCATTCTGGATACCGCCTCCCAGAACACCTGCTACTGCCAGGGCAAATACCAGTCCCGGAAAAGCCAGGAACAGATCGGAGATACGCATCAGAACGGTATCTGCTTTGCCGCCCTTCCAGCCACAGAAAATACCAATAGCCGTTCCCGCCACAGTGATCACCGCAACCAGGAGCAGCGTTGCATAAATACTGGTCGTACTTCCTATGATCACACGGGAAAGCATATCTCTTCCATAACGGTCTGTCCCGAACAGATGCTCCGGTCCCGGCGGTTTCTGGGCAAGTGCCAGATTCTGGGCATAAGGATCATAAGGGCAGAGATATTTTGCAAATGCCGCTACAAACAGAAGCAATGCTGTAAGCACAAGAAAAAAGACAAGCTTTGCTTTTGTATGATTTTTCCGGATCTTCTGCTTCCGGACTGTGATATTATTTTTTCCACTCATGCTCTGTCACCTCCAAGTCGTACTCTCGGATCCAGATAGTGGTAAATAATATCTGTCACCAAATTTACCAGAACATAAATAACCGCCATCCAGGCCACATAAGCCTGGATGATCGGATAGTCACGCATGGTGATCGCATCTACCGCCAGTTTTCCGACACCATCCCACATAAAGATATTTTCCACAATGGCAGTTCCTCCCAGAAGATTACCGATGGACAGAGCCAGCAGTGTGATGATCGTCAGCATGGAAGCCTTCATTACACTCTTCCAGATGATCACACGACTGCGGATCCCTCTTGCCCGGGCTCCGGTCACATAATCCTTATTCAGTTCTTCCAGAACCGTGGCACGCACCTGTCTGGTATATTTTGCAGCCATGGAGATCGCCAGTGTCAGTGTCGGCAGAATGATACTCTGTCCGAGATCTGTATTTGTGACTACCGGTAAAACGCCCAGCCTGATGGACAGAAAATACATCAGGACCATGGCAGCAAAAAAATTCGGCATGGAATTGCCGATAAAGCTTAAAAATCTTATTAGATAATCTACCCATTTGTTGTGCTTTACTGCTGACAGGATTCCCAACGGGATCGCAAGAACAATTGTAAGAAGGATCGATGACAGAGTCAGCATCATCGTTGCCGGAAGCTTTGAAATAAAGGTTTCATAGACATCTTTGTGAGACACATAGCTCTCTCCCATATCTCCGGTTACCATTCCCGCAAACCAGGCAGCATATTGTACAAGGAATGGTTTATCAAGGCCATATTCTGCCTTTGCCTTATCAATGACCTCCTGGGATACTGCAGAGCCTGCATTTTCATACATATAAGTTACTGCATCTCCGCCGGCAAGCCGCATCATGGCAAAAGAAAGAAATGTGATCCCGATCAGGACCGGGATCAACTGCAGCAACCGTTTTATTATATATTTTCCCATATTTTCCTCTCCGCACTTTGTTTCTCAGTATTTCGAATAACAAAAGTTTAACAACACGGCTGTTCTGCCACAACCCCGGCGGGGGGATTTTACATATTCCATTTTGTCATGCATATGTATTCCATCATGTTCTTATATTCTCACACAGTGACATGCGGATAATTCTTTCCAGCCCTCTCCAAGAGACTGTGGCTCTTCATACTCGATCAGCCTCCGTTTTCTCTCTTCCAGCGGATCCGGGATATGGATCGCAGAAAGCAGGGACTGTGTATAAGGATGCTGCGGATTTTCAAAAAGCTCTTTTGTAGGTGCCATTTCTACCAGCTTTCCGTTTTTCATCACGCCTGTTGTATCACTTAAAAAACGTACCATGGACAGATCATGGGCAATAAAAAGAAAAGAAAATCTTTTTTCCTGCTGAAGCTTTTTAAAAAGCATGACGATCTGTGCCTGGATAGAAATGTCCAACGATGCGATCGGTTCATCTGCAATGATAAGACGTGGTTCCATGAGAAGGCTTCTTCCTATGGCAACTCTCTGTCTCTGTCCGCCGGAAAGCTCTCCCGGCTTTTTCGACAGAATGCTTTCATCCAGTCCTGTCTCCTTCAGGATTTCCCGAAGCCTGTTCTCCAGCATTTCTCTGTCACGGATCCTGCGGCTGATCTTTACAGGCTCCAGCATGATCTGCCGTATGCTCATTCGGGGATTCAGTGCAGCGCCCGAATCCTGAAAGATCATCTGGATCTCCGTCTGCATTTTCTTCCGCATTCCGAAAGGATCCTTTTTATCCGGCACTCTTTCTCCCTGATAAAAGATTTCCCCGCCTGTAGGCCGGTAGATTCCTGCAAGCGTTCTGGCTGTTGTGGATTTTCCGCATCCGGTCTCTCCCACCAGTGCCATGATCTCACCTTCCCGGATACTGAAGGAAACATCATCCACTGCATGGATCGTATAATCGGAACGGATACGGAAATGCTGCTTCAGATTTCTGGCTTCGATCAGTACAGGCGCCTGTTTCTGTTCTGTTTTCTGTAAAAATGACGTTTCCTTTTTATCCGGTTTCTGTTTACGGCCGCTGTTTTCCTGTAATCTGTCCTTCAAAATGGAAGGCTTTTCTATTTTCGGAGCTCTTTCATCCAGAAGCCATGTGGCTGCATAATGCGTATCACTGACTTTAAACATCGGAGGAGTCTGTTCATAATCGATTGCCAGCGCCTGAGGATTCCGAACGGCAAACGCATCTCCCGGCGGAGGATCCAAAAGAGAGGGCGGCATTCCGGGGATCGGATTCAGATTCCCTTTTTCACCTGCAAATACAGGCAGAGAAGACAGAAGTCCCCAGGTATAAGGATGCCGGGGATCATAATAAACCTCTTCTGCTGTCCCGATCTCAATGATCTTTCCTGCATACATAACTGCAACTCTGTCTGCGATCCTTGCAACAGCTCCCAGATCATGAGATATGAACACAATACTGATCCCTGTTTTTTCTCTCAGCTCAAGAAGCAGATCCAGAATCTTTGCTTCCACGGTTGCATCCAGTGCTGTAGTCGCCTCATCGGCAAATAATATTTCCGGATCACAGGCCAGTGCAATAGCCAGCACACAACGCTGACGCATTCCTCCGGAAAAAAAATGAGGCTGCAGGCCATAGCGCTGTTCTGCATCCGGAATCCCTACCAGCTTCAGCATTTCCACAGCTCTTTTTTTCGCCTCATCCCTGGATACTTTCTGATTTTTGATAATAGCCTCTGTGATCTGTTTGCCAACCGGGATCGTCGGATTCAGCGTCAGCATAGGATCCTGGAACACCATGCTTACCTTACTTCCGCACAGCTTTTCCATTTTTTTTCTTTTATAGGCTGTGATATTCTCTCCGCAGAGACTGATCTCTCCGCTTTTTACATGTGCATTCGGTGGCAAAAGCTTCATCACGCTACGGCACATAACGGTTTTTCCACATCCGGACTCACCTACGATACAAAGTATCTCTCCTTTTTTTACCGTGAGATCAACATTCCGGACGGCCTGTACCTCGCCGTCCGGTGTGTCAAAGCTTACCGAATAGTTTTTTAATTCCAAAACGGTTTCCTGCATGATCTTTTCCTTATTTTGTAATGGTCCAGTCTTCAATATTCCACATAACACCTACGGAATGATGTCCCAGAACACGTGTGGTATCCAGTCCGTCAAGTCCGGAAACGCCTACATAATCTCCCTGAAGATAAGCAACCAGAAGGATTCCAGGTGCCTCGGCATATGCCTTTTCGAATTCACTATATGCTTCTTTTCTAGCTTCCTCAGTCTCACCGTGACGGCCTTCCTCAAGATATTTGTCCACATCTGCATTGGAATAATGCATGTTGTTTCCACTTGCGTCGGTTACAAAGTTTACATATGCCATATCCGGGTCAAACTGTGTTGAATAGCCGGCAAGAAATCCATTGTATCCTGCATCCCAGTCAAATTTGGTAACAAGCTTTACTTCCATTTCCACACCAGCCTGCTTCAGCATATCAGACATGACATTGGCAATATCCACACGCTCTTCTTCGTAATCACGTACCTGGATGGTAAAGTGGAATTTCTGTCCGTTTCTCTCATAGATCCCATCATCACCTTTTTTCCATCCCAGCTCTTCCATCTTCTTTGCAAAGGTATCCAGATCATAGGAGTAGATATTGGCTTCCTTATCTGTTCCGAGAGGGTTTCTCTGGATCGGGCTGTATGCCGGCTCTCCCTGTCCTGCAAGAACACCTGCAATAATGGAATCCTTATCCAGCGCATAATTCAGAACGCCGATAGAATCTCCGTTTTCCTTCCAGAAATCTGTGCTCATATCCATGGCTGCTCCACGGTAATCTGCTGTGGTGAACTCCCAGTAATTATATCCGTCCTTATCCTTGAACTGAGAAGCATAGTTGGAATTCAGCCATGCAAGATCCGCCTCACCGGACTGGAGCATGGTTGCCTTTGTAGTCTCATCCGATACTGTACGATATACAACGGTTTCAATATTCGGAACCTTTCCGTAATAATCTTCATTTCGTTTCAGTGTGATCATTCCACCGGTAGCATCCCAGTCTTCAAATTTATAACGGCCTGTTCCCACCGGATTCTGGTTAAAGGATGTGGTATTCACGTCCTCTCCTTCCAGAAGATGCTCAGGAAGGATTCCCATGGTAAAGTAATCCAGCATGGCAGCATCATACTGATCCAGTGTAAAGATCACAGTCTGATCATCCGGTGCCTCAATACTTGTGATGTCCTGATAGTTGCTGGTGATGCTGACTCCCAGGGTTTCATCCTCTGTAAGCTCCTTATAGGTGTATACAACATCCTCTGCATTAAAATCTTCTCCATCATGCCACTTAACACCCTCTCGAAGCTTAAAAGTATAGGTATTGGTATCCTTATCAAAGGTATAGCTCTCTGCAAGATCCTCTACCGGCTTTCCATTGGCATCATATTTCATCAGTCCTGAAAAAATAAGATCCGGAAGTTCATCATGGTTATTCAGAAGGGGATTGATCGTACTTTCTGACTCACCCGCATATACCAGGGTTTTGTTTTCTTCTGCTGCAGCTACGGTTACCGCACTGCCTGCCGATGCTCCTGTGCATGCTGCGGTCACTGCTGCCAGTGTTATCGCCGCATATTTTCTTCCATAGTTGTTTCCTGTTCTCTTTTTCATTCTGTTTTCCTCATCTTTCCTTATTTTCAAACCGGTTATCCACACTACGGAATGTTTTATCACGGTTTGCGTCCAAATATTTTTTTCTGACTGCATCAGAGATTGCTGTAATGATTATTTACCTCACTTCTCACAAAGCTACCCATACTGGTAATGCACATTAAAGTAATGACCAGAAAAACTCCTGGGATCACGATCACCCACCAGGTATTCATGATCAGTGCTTTATTTGCCAGTGAGAGCATACTTCCCCAGGAGACTACATTTGCCGGAAGCCCGAGACCAAGAAAGCTTAAAGTAGATTCCATGGTAATACAGCTGCTTATCGAAGAGATCACCACAAACATGATCGCCGAAACAAAATTCGGGATCAGATGGTGATACATCACATATCCAAAACTTCCTCCGCAGAGTCTTGCATACATCACATAATCACTGTTCCTTATCTGCCGCACTTCACTTCTTACAATACGGGCCAGTGCAAACCATCCGGTAATACCGATGATCACAGATATGCTGATCACATCATCGGCCTGAAGGACTGCTGACAGGATCAGGATCAGCAGAAGCGTCGGAATACTTCCGCACATTTCCGTAAACCGCATCAGAACCGAGTCCACCTTTGGCCCTGCTGTTCCGCTGATGCATCCGTAGGTAACACCGATCACAGTAATGATCGCAGCTCCCAGAAGCCCGATCACCAGAGAAACCCTTCCGCCATACCAGATCAGTGAATAAATATCTCTTCCAAGCGAATCCGTTCCAAAGATAAATTCCTTTCCCGGCGGTGTATTCAGATTCTGGAGATAAAAACCTGAGGGATCATGATTTGCCACAACATTTGCAAATACACAGCCCAAAACGATCAGAAAAAGCAGAAACGCAGAAAATACCGGTTTCCCCTTCAGCTTTTCCTGAAATGTTTTTTTCCGTTTTTCAGATTCTTGCTGCTTCCACCCGGCACCAACTACCTGAAAAAGCTCAGCTTCTGAAAGCTTCCGGTCAACTACCATACCCTCACCTCCGAATCCTTCATTCTTGGATCGATCTCTTCATTGACAGTCTGTGCAACAAAGCTGCTTAAAAATACGATAAATCCCGTGATCAGCACATCGATCATCAGCAGATTATAATCATGATATTTTGCAGATTCCACTGCAAGGTTTCCAATTCCCGCATAATTGAAAACAGCTTCCACAGTTACAGTCCCACCGGTTACATGGGGTACCGAAACTGCCATGATACTCACGATCGTCGGCATTACATTTCGAAGACAATGCTTCCACAGGATCTTTCTTTTGGAAAGTCCCTTGGATCTGGCAAGAAGTACATAATCCTTCCGCACCTCATCCAGGAATTTGTTACGTATCATATATGCGTAATACCAGAGATGGCTGAAGATCATTACTACCAGCGGAAGGATCATATGCTTCATACGATTGCCGATACTGTCTGCCATTCCCACATCATAGGCACCGCTGCTTGGGAACCATCCAAGATTTACACTGAAGATCAGGATCAGTACCACACCAAGCCAGAAAGCCGGCACATAATAGGCTGCTGTTCCGATCTTGCAGATCAGCCGGTCGATCCACTGATCCTCATGGAGCGTACAGAATATGGCGATCAGAACTGCCAGTATAAAGATCACAATGTAAGCAATTCCTCCCAGCACCAGAGTATTTCCGATCAGCGGTTTGATCACATTCATAACCGGCTGCCTGTATTTCAGCGACAATCCGAAATCACCATGGATTACATTGGTAAACCACCTTACATACTGTACCCCGATCCCCTGATCCAGTCCTAGTCTCGTTCTGGCCGCAGCCACTTCCTCGCTGGTCATCATTTCCAGGGAATCTCCGTAAAAGGACTGCAGGGGATCTCCCGGTGCCAGTCTCGCCAGCCAGAACACCACCACAGACAGCAGAAACATAACCACAGCAAGCAGAAGGATCCGCTTCAGGATCCGGATGACCAGTTTATTTTCTTTGTTCATAATTTTCCTTTCCCACTGCCCTTTACAGTTCAGACAGACATTCGCATTCCGCTCTGCTGCATGCTCATGAACACAAATCGTGGAGCGATTTGTGTTCATATTTCAAAAGCAGTTATGGCATCCAAAACCATAACTGCTTTTGAAAGGGTCGTGTTATTATTCGACAAAACATTTGTATGCACAAATAGGAGTGCGCGGAGGTTATGTGCATCACAGTGTTTTTATATTCAGCACGCGGAGTGTGCTGCTGATATTATTTTATCATTTAACAGCTTTCGGACAACCCCGGTACGGGGATATTGGACAGTCGGTTTTAGCATGGATGTGTATTCCATATAAAAAACGGGACTTTTCTGTATCAGGAACCTGTGTCCCGTGCAGAAAAATCCCGTCTGGTCTTTTGCTTTATTCTTTTATCACTTTCCGGAAATCTGAAGTCTTTCCTTCACGAATCCCAGAAAATCCTTTCCCTGTTCACTGAGCTCTTCACCTCTCCGGCAGATGCACCCGTAAACAAGTTTCTGGCCTTCTCCCGGAAATGTATATTTCACGGAGGAATATCCCGGATCACGGCCGGAAAGATCCGCACCACTGATATTACACAACTCTCCGGACCCAAGAAGACGTTCCACGATATAATCACTGTTTGTTACGACTACAGTCTCTGCCTCCACTGCGGAATGACCGTTTTCCTCTACAAGGTTCCGGTAATTATCCGGGGAAAATTCATCGGGAAATCTCTGGATCAGCCTGAGCTGGGACATATTAAAATCTCCCTCATCTGCTTTCCCTTTCCCGGTATAAATATTTACCTCGGTTTCCGTCAGCAGCTCAAATTCCAGGTAATTCCGGGAAAGAAAATACTGGAACGCCGCCAGCTGATTCTGCATCACATAGGCGAATCCCATATCATCCTGTCTGCCTTTCACACGTTTTATGATCTCATGGGTATCTGCTGCGTAAACCTGATAATGAAGATCATCGCACTTATGTGCTTCATAATACGTTACGAAGATATCCGCAAACCAGGAGCTGGGATGAAAGCATACACACAGGCTGCTTTTTGCAAGTGGCTGTGCCTGCATTTCCAGTTCATCTATATTTTCCAGGATCCTCTGCACATGGATAAATGCACGCTCTCCTTCCGGTGTCAGCTCTATGCCCTTTGCATGGCGGACAAACAGCTGGGTACGCATATCGTCTTCCATGGAACGGATCACCTTGCTTACATTTGACTGCGTGGTAAAAAGCAGTTCTGCTGCCTGGCTGAAGGAGCCTGTTTTGGCACAGGCTGCAAAATACTGTATCTGTTTTATATTGAGCATGATCCTACCTCTGTTTCTTCGCAAAGATCAAAAACATCGGAGTCGGATTGTAAAACTCGTCTTTTTCTATATAAATACGTTTGCTGATACCAAGGTCAAAGGAAAATTCTTCCACACCTATACGGCTCAGCGTTTCCAGATCCCATGCCGGACGCAGAAAAGAACTGATGGGCAGCTGCCGCTTGATATCCTCGCATTCCTGCATCAGCTCATCCTGGATCTGATGATGAGCATGATTCTCCGGAAGATCCGCAGTGTCCGCAAAGTCTGCTGCTCCGTAGTTTGCATCCAGATTTATCATCACTCCGCCCGGTTTCAGTACGCGGAACCATTCCTGATAAGCATGCTCCGCGTCCGGAAGTGTCCAGGTAAGGTTTCGTGATACGATCACATCAAATTCCTCATCCGGAAAATCCGGAGCTTCTGCATCCATCACCATAAACCGGCAGTCTGCTTTTTCTTCCTCCGCCAGCTCCTTTGCATGAGTGATCATATCCGGCGTCAGATCGATCCCGGTTACCTGATGGCCTTCCTTTGCAAGAAGAATGGTAAAAAATCCGGTTCCGCAGCCTACATCCAGGATCCGGAGATTCTTTTTCTCAGGCAGATACTTCTTAAGCTCAGCCATCCAGCGGCCTGCAAGTGCACTGTGAAGCTCTGCTCTTCTCTGTTCCAGAAAGCTGTCGCTGCGCCTGGTCCAGTACTGGGCGATCCTTGTTTTCCGCTCGTCTTTTTCTCTTACGATATTTCCGTAGGTGATCACAGGGCCGCCTTCCACAACCTGAAGGCTTGATACCTGATAAAGGATCACACCATCCATGTCTGCACGACAGATTTCCTGTACATTTCCCTCATAATCACGGATCTCTCCAAGATACTCATCCTGATGAACGATATCGCCTGGTTTCTTCACCGGATACCAGAGACCGTTGACACTGGCGCACTGATAACGCACATCATCCATTTTCAGCGGATAGTACGTACTGTGGGAACGGATTCCGTTATAGGCTCCGATGCTGCAGAGGATATTTCTTACATCTCTTCGCATGGAATCCACTTCCTCCCGTTCCCAGGTTCCCATACAGCCGCGTTCCAGAAGGACCGCCGGAATATGGAAGGTACTTGCCGCATAATTGTAGGCGCCGCCTGTACTCACATTTGACTGTACCATATATGGGACATCAACCTGCTCTGCCATTTTTCGGGAAGCTTCCACGATCTCCGGCTTTGCCACGCCTGCAAAATATACATACGGAGTCAGTTCCTCATAATCATCACCGCCGTGAAGATCGATATAATAATCTGCCTTCCGGATCAGGGATTCTGTGATGGCCGCTGCCAGTCGTTCCATTTTTGTGCCATCTTTTCTGCCAGGGAAAACACGGTTCAGATTTTTTCCGTCTTCCCAGCTGATGCTGCCTGCACGCTTCTCAAAGTCTTCCCGGTTCAGCACCTTTACCAGAACCAGCTGACCCTTTACCTTTTCCGGCTTCAGCCGCTTCGACAGCTCGATCAGAGTCTGGATCCCCACATACTCTCCTGCATGAAGACCTGCTGTGACGAGAACGGTTTTTCCAGGATCTTTTCCACGGATGATGGTTGCAGGAAGGACAAATTCTCCATCTCCGAGCTCAAGAAAGCCTTCTGTTTTTTCTCCTGCCGCAACCGGAAGATTCAGGAAATGATCCGGCTTTACACCAGTTACCATAAACATTGGTGTGGACTGATAATTTAATCTCTCCTCCTCACTCCAGACCGTTTTCCATATTTCTGTGTCTGTGCGGATTCCAAGAAGTCCTGCTTCTCTGAGAGTTTTTACATCCCACTGGGGACGACTGATCTTTGACAGCGGTACCTGGAGGGCGATCCGCTCCATGCGCTCAATATCCGTACAGAGATAGTGATCATCCAGGCTGTTGTTTTCCACATTTTTCCGGTCGTTTTCGTAGGCCTTACGCTGCTCTTCCTCATAAAGATAACCGTACCAGTTGGCATCAAAATTCAGAAGTCTTCCTCCTACCTTCAGTACACGGACCCACTCTCTATAAGCAACATCAGGATGCTCCAGATTCCAGGTAAGATTTCGGGAAATGACCACGTCAAAGGTATTATCCTCAAAATCCAGCTTCTGTGCATCCATCCTCAAAAAGCGGATATTCCGGCAAAGGTCTCCTGCATTTTCCTTTGCCTTTTCCAGCATTCCTTCCGTATAATCCACTGCATCTACATGATATCCGGCTTCTGCCAGGATCACAGGAAAAAATCCGGGGCCTGTTCCGATATCCAGGATACGGATCTCTTCCTTGGGTTTGTCCGGAAACTGACTGGTCAGCACCTTAAGCCATGCGTTTTTCTGCGTTCCTGCAAGCTCTTTATGATTCACTTCGGAGTACCCTTCTGTACGGGTGCTCCAGTAAGATTCGATTTCATCGAGAAGTTTTTCCACGTTGATTCCTCCGCACTTTTCTATTCACGTGAGGGAGATCAGGTCCCTCACAGGTCACGTTTAATGTACCAAATTGTCAGGGTATTAACAAGCCCCTGGGGGGGATTCCAAAAATTGCTCTGCTGATAAAATTCCAAATGCCACACACTGCTTCTGTACTCCTGTCCACCTTGTAATTCTCCGAATGCTGTGGTATCATCCTGGCTGTAGTAATTCAGTAATATAACCGAAATTGAAAGGATGGTTCATATACAAATGACAACACAGGAACTGGCCTATGAAGTTATCAGCCGTTTAAAAAAGGAATATCCGGATGCAGACTGTACACTGGATTATGATGATGCCTGGAAGCTTCTTGTAAGTGTCCGTCTGGCAGCTCAGTGCACCGATGCCCGGGTCAATGTAGTTGTTCAGGATCTCTATGCAAAATACCCGGATGTGGCAGCCCTGGCAGCAGCAGAGCCGGAAGCGATCGAATCCATTGTACGTCCCTGCGGCCTTGGAAAAAGCAAAGCCCGGGACATCAGCGCCTGTATGCGCATTCTCCACGAACAGTATCACGACAAGGTGCCGGAAGACTTTAACGCACTTCTGAAGCTTCCCGGTGTGGGCCGAAAAAGCGCAAACCTGATCATGGGGGACGTATTCGGCAAGCCCGCCATTGTAACAGATACTCACTGTATCCGCCTTTCCAACCGCATCGGCCTTGTCCATGACATGAAGGATCCGAAAAAGGTGGAAATGGCTCTCTGGAAGATCATCCCTCCGGAAGAAGGCAATGATCTCTGCCACCGTCTTGTCAATCATGGAAGAGAAGTCTGTACAGCGCGGACAAAACCTTACTGTGACCGCTGCTGTCTCAATGATATCTGCGAAAAAAATGGGATCTGAATGTATGCAGTTCAATAAACCTTCAGACCTCGGAAAGGAAAAACATAATGAATTTCAAAAAACTGGAAAATAATCTCCTGGATATGATCCAGGAACAACAGGTAAAGATCGGATACATGAGCGGAGTTACCCGTTTTTATTATCCGCTGCAGTCTCTGAACCGCCTTCTTGGCACAGAGCTTACGGAAGAAGAAATGCAGCATGCAATGGAAAAATTCTCAGATCATGCCTGTGACCGTCTTGGAAAAGTAACGGCTTCTTCCAAAAACGGGCGTTTCTGCATCACCCTGCCGCCTCAGGCCTCGGACTACGTTCACGAAAACCGGAAGCCGAGTGAATTTCTGGTACGCTTTATAGGCACGGTTGCCCGTCATGGCTGTACTCTGGATGAAGTGATGGACGTTTTTCATGCTTATTCCGAACATGTACACATGGAAAAAACAACCGGAACCGGATTTGATTATCTCGTATATTTCGAAGACGGGATCCCGGATGACTACCGGTATTGTCTGTCCCTGGAGGGTGAGCATATGATCTATCATAAGTTTACACCGGAGGACTATGAGGACTTCGGATTCTGATCTCCGAACATCGGGCAAGTTTCCCCCACTGCTTATTGCTTTTCGCAACCCTGCAGGAGACTCCCTTGATTTGATCAAAAAACCGCCGGTCTGCAGACAGATCTTCAAAAAATCCTCTGCAGATCGACGGTTATTTTTATTTTCTATGCCCGGAACTTCTTCTGCATCTCCCGCACCATATCTTTCCTCTTAAACAGGAACAGCCATATCAGCATCAAGAAACTGACGCATATGCAGATCAGCGACGGATACAGCACCGTTACCACACCGGCAGCCAACAGGATCACAGGGATCACTCCTCCAAAAGCTCCTGCTTCCAGAAGATAGATCATATATTCCGCCACCTCCAGCTTCTGTACCGCAGTGATCACCCACATGGAGCAGATCACAGCAAGCGAAGCCAGAGGAAGCAGATAATCCACAGACCAGCCACGCCAGCCGGTAAACACATCCCAAAGCACTCCTGCAACAGCTGCGATCACCAGCTGCCACATCTCATTCTTCAGAAGATTCCGCCGCTTCACATAAGCCACTGAAACCATCAGCCAGGTGCAGAACGCCCCTGCAGTCACAAACCAGGCCCAGCCTATATGACCATCCAGCAGATAATCGATCAGATTACATACCACAGCCAGCACAATACACAGAAATGTAAAGCTCTCAAAAAGCTTCATCTGCTGTTTCTGCTCCTCTTTTTGTCCCGGAAGATCATTCTCCCGAATTGTACAGGATACCTGCTCATTTTTCAGTCTCTCCACAAAATTCCGCTCAATATTTCCATTGGGGATCTTGGACGTAAAGCTTAAAACCATCTCATCTCCAAAAGAACAGGAACACAGCTGCAGACTGTCTGTGCTTGCAAAAAGTCCGAATCTCTGAATATATTTCCGATATTCCTCCGGCATCCGGATGATCCCCACATTGGAATAGATCGCCGTGATAGACCTCCCTCCGAGAGTCGTCCCGGCAAGAAGGAACGGGGTTTTGATCTCCAGTGGTACCAGACGCAGGATCGGATTCTTCTCCAGGCTTACCAGATCATTCAGCTTTGCTTCGATCACGTCCTTACTCAGTTCCTTTGCAAACTGCTCCTTTACGGAGCTCAGAATATCCTCAAAGGCTGTATCAGGCTGAAAATAACAGCTGATCTCGATCCATCCGAAAAAATTTGCCATAGACCGGGACGGAAAATAATTTCTCAAATTTACCGGGATCATCAGACCAATGGGCTTTTTCGCCTGATTCTGAGGCACTTCTTCATGGATCGCCCAGATAAGTGCTGCCGTAAGAAAAACCGTGATCGATACACCGGCCGCTTTTGCACGGGCGTGGATCTCTTTTACCGGAACACAGACTTCCGTGATATTCATATCCTCCTGCCTGAGCTTCTCGCCTTTTAACTGGAAGGCAGGCTTCTTGGACTCTCTCTTTCTTGGCGCGTCGGAGGAATAATACTGGGAAAAGCTGTCCTCCTCCATATCCCTGCCCGTAATGTTTTCATCCGGAAAAAGCTCCGGAAGCTCTGCGGATGGGTGCGTCTCCTGAAGATAATTTTTCACCAGCTCCATCAGAAAATGCATGGCTCCCGTTCCATCCGTCAGCGCATGAAATACCTCGAAATTGATCCTGTTCTTATAATAGCTCACCCGAAAAAGAAGCGTTTTTTTGTCCGGAATATAAAGTCCGCTGCAGGGTGCACCTGCTTCTTTCTTTACCACTGCCGGAATATCACGTCTCTCCAGATAAAACCAGAACAGTCCCTTTCTTAAAACTGCACGGAAAAGAGGATATTTTTCCAGTGTCCTCTCCAGGGCTTCCTGCAGGTTTTCTTCTTTTATCTCTTCTTTCAGTTCACAGTAAAAACGAAATACCCTGGTGTCATTCTTTCCTGTCACCGCCGGGAACGCCAGCGCCGCATTGTCAAGTTTTCTCCACTGTGCATATTCGTTCTTCATGATGCTTTCCTTCTTCCTGTTCCTCTGTTTCCAGAAAACGATTTACATATGCAAAGCTCTCCTGCACATGCAGAAATTTGATCCCCAGTGCAAAATACCCATGAAACGCACCTGCGATCCTGTGCACTTCCACACGATTTCCCGCTTCCTTCAGTTTTTCGCCAAATGCCTCACCTTCATCTCGAAGAGGATCGAACTCAGCGGTAAGTATCAGTGTATCCGGCATATTTCTAAGATCCTTCTCCAGGATCGGTGCAAAATAGGGGTTCCTCCTGTCTTCCGGACAACTCTCATAGAGTTTCAGATAGTCTTCCATCTTCTCCGCTGTGAGAAGATAGCCGGTCCCGTTTGTTTTTACGGATTCAAAAGGAGATTCTTCCGTATAACAGTTGTTCAATGCCGGATAAATAAGGATCTGTTTTTTTGGAAAAAATTCTCTGCGGTCTCTGGCCATCATACATACAGCCGCTGCCAGATTTCCGCCTGCACTATCTCCCATAATGGTGATACGATCCGGATCCGTATTCAGAAGAAAACGATTGGTGTAAAAAGTCTTCGCAGCTGCATAACAATCCATCAGTC
>ULYY01029988.1_pt1 | contig 19006 bp, 19 predicted proteins | sample 1962601 | NCBI WGS metagenome assembly ULYY01 (sample SAMEA4835875, study PRJEB28245) | human gut metagenome | biome: gut microbiome; material: fecal sample | place: Denmark | collected 2008 | reverse complement strand
CTGCCATTATGGAAAACTATCAGCAGGCCGACGGAACCATCAAAGTTCCGGAAGCTCTTGTCCCCTACATGGGCGGTATCACCGTTATCGGCAAGAGAAACGGTTTCCCCAGCTCCAAACCTGCTGCAAAAGAAAATAAATAAAATGCAGAAATGAAAAATCCCTGCCTTCGGGCGGGGGTTTTTTAATACAAGTTGAGTATAAGGCGGCAGCAGGCGCCTTTGAATGAAGAAACCGACTATGCGGCCTGCATCCGTGTCAAATGCTATACAAAAAAGGGGCTGTGAAAAAATGTTCAATCATTTCTTCACAGCCTTTTTTGGATCTATCAACTATTTATCATTGTAAATAGATTCCAGTGTCATAGGCAAATCGTTATTCACACCTTTGCTCAGAATGAACTGGCCCACATCCAGTACGCCGGTGCGGAAGCCTGATTCACAGCCTCTCAGGTAAATATCCCAGAGCCGTTTGAATTTTTCGTCATACACAGGCGGCAGGCTGTCCTTGTGGGCGTTGAATGCTTCAGCCCAGCAATGGAGTGTCTTGGCGTAATGGCGGCGAAGGCTTTCGAAGGCAATCAGCCGAAGGCCGAAGAGGGGGAAGGTGGATACGGTTTCACGAATGCCGGGAACGTAGCCGCCGGGGAAGATGTACTTGGTCATCCAGTTATTCGTCTGTTTTTCCTGGGGATCCATGTTGAGAATGGAGTGGAGCATGAAGAGTCCGCCGGGCTTTAAAAGGTTGGACACTTTATTAAAATAGAGAGGCAGGTACTTCTTACCTACGTGTTCGAACATGCCGATGGATACGATTTTGTCGAACTGGTATGCATCACTGTCCAGATCCAGGTAGTTTTCCAGAATAACTTCTGCTTTACCGTCCAGTCCTTCTTTATGAATCCGTTCTTTAGCTGTTTTGTACTGATCTTCCGACAGGGTAATGCCGTAGGCATGAACGCCGTATTTCTTGGCAGCATAGATAATGAGTTCTCCCCAGCCGCAGCCGATATCCAGAAGGGTTTCTCCCGGCTTCAGAAACAGCTTTCTGAGGGACAGGTCAATTTTATTCATCTGGGCTTCATACAGATGGTTACACTTACTCGATAAAAATGGTTATGGCAGGACAGCAGCAGTGTATAGTATAATTTAAACAGGAAAAGAATTATTTTCTCTACTATCCATAGAATAAGGAGGTGGGGCCATGAAACAGCATTTTAAAACTTTGCTTTTCCTCCTGCCCTTTTTTCTTTCTTTCGTAATGCCGGTTTCTGCCTTTGACGGTGCTGATGCTGCGGGGCTGATTAAAAACCCCATCATTGAAACGGTGCTGGCGGCGGTGATTCTGATTTCCATTGCTGCTGAAATTAAAACGGCCGGCTTTTCCGGCGGTGCCCTGGCGGCTGCCATTGCCGGATGCATTCTCATCGGGGCCAACTGGTATGAGGAAGAAAGTTTCTTTTGGGAATTTATTCTTTATTTTGGGGGCCTTGTATTAATTTTTCTGGATATTTTCCTCCTCATGTCCGGCGCCGGCATATTATGCGGGCTGGTACTGGTCTTGGGCGGCCTTTTCCTCACCTTCGGCGGAGACACGAAAGCTCTTTATATTCTGTCCTTTTCCATTCTGGCATCGGCAGTGGGTCTCTATTTCATTCTGGGCCATCTGGAAGGCAGCCGTTTATGGAAGAAATTGACTCTTCATACGGAACTGAGAGGAAGCAGGGGATTCGTCTCTTCCTCCGGCAGCCTGAAGGGGCTGGTGGGGAAAAAAGGCACAGCCTTTTCTGTACTCCGGCCTTCCGGGAAAGTGAATGTGGAAGGACAGATGGTGGATGCCCTGTCGGAAGGCACTTTTATTCCCGCCGGAAGGGCTGTCATGGTCGTTAAGGCAGAATCCGGCTATGTGGTGGTGAAAGAAGTATAACCGGTCCATGAAATTTAATTTCATTATATAAATCAGGAGGCATATATGGAACTCATGATATTTCCTTTTTTGATTCTCGTTATAGCTGCGGCTGCTCTTTCAGTATTTCTTCACTTCGTACCTCTGGGGCTGTGGATTTCCGCCCTGGCCGCAGGAGTCAATATTTCCCTCTTCAATCTGGTGGGCATGCGTATCCGCCGGGTGGAACCGCGGATGATCGTGCTGCCCCTCATCAAGGGGACCAAGGCAGGACTGGACTTGAATGTGAATCAGCTGGAAGCCCATTACCTGGCCGGCGGCAACGTGGATAATGTGGTGGATGCCCTGATTGCGGCCCACCGTGCCCAGATTGATTTGTCCTTTGAGCAGGCCGCTGCCATTGATCTGGCAGGAAGAAACGTGCTCGAAGCCGTGCAGATGAGCGTAAATCCCAAGGTCATTGAAACGCCCACCATTTCTGCAGTAGCTAAGAATGGCATTGAGCTGAAGGTGCGCGCCCGGGTTACAGTGCGGGCCAACATTGACCGCCTGGTAGGCGGTGCCGGAGAAGCGACCATTATTGCCCGGGTAGGGGAAGGAATTGTCACCACCGTAGGTTCCGCTGAAAAGCATACGGATGTGCTGGAAAATCCGGACCATATTTCCCAGACAGTACTGGAAAAGGGGCTGGATTCGGGCACTGCTTTTGAAATTCTTTCCATTGATATTGCCGATGTGGATGTAGGCAGAAATATAGGTGCCCAGCTGCAGACGGATCAGGCGGAAGCTGACAAGCAGATCGCCCAGGCAAGAGCGGAAGAAAGAAGAGCCATGGCTGTGGCTAAGGAACAGGAAATGAAAGCCTATACCCAGGAAATGCAGGCCAAAGTAGTGGAATCGGAAGCTGAAGTGCCGAAAGCCATGGCCGAAGCTCTGCGGAGCGGCCGCCTGGGAGTGATGGATTATTACAACCTGAAAAATATAGAGGCTGATACGGATATGCGGGGCAGCATTGCCGGACATGAAGTGAAAGGAAACAGTGATTAATTTATTGAACCTGCTTTCACAGGAATCTATTGACACAGGGGCGTCATGGCATTCCTTAAGCAGCCTCTGTCTCTGCCATCCCAGTCCTGCTGCCTGAAAATCCATCTATCACTGCAGTCAATGAACTGCATCCTTTCTTTCACCGGGAAGAAGTCTGTCATAAGGAGGACCTATGGAACATCCAGATCTCAAAGGGTATGATTATGAAAAGGTAAGGGAAAAGATGCTCCTTTCCTGGGGAAAGACCACCGGAGCAGTCCCTGAAAAGAAAGAGAAAACAGACAATGAGGATCAGCCTGAAAAGAAATTCTTTAAAGTTAAAAATAAATCTGTTAAAATAAAGACAGGAAGTAATGATTTAACGACAGGAAGCGAAAACCTCGCCGGGGAAAAGAGGAAAACTTTCTCTGCTAAAAAGCAGGAATTGAAAGGAAGAAATTCTTCCGTCTTCACTTCTTCCTTTAAACAGAGTTTAAAGCAGGGGAATACCGGAATGAAAGAACATGCCGGTGCCACTGAAAAAGCCGCTTTTCCTGGTTCCATTCCGGATCCCAGGCAATGGGTCATCTATGATGCCCTGTTTGGTCCGGCCCGGTGCAGAAGGCCATGGAAGCCGTTTAAATAAAAGAGAAAGAGTTGATTGCGTTGGATACCTATAAAGAAAAATTATACGGGAAAATACTATGGGAATGTTACCGGTCAAAGCTGTATATCATTTTTTTGTCTCTCGTTTATGTGCTTATCAGTGCAGCCGCTGTGATTTTTGCCATATCTCACAACACCAATCATGGGCTGATATTCTACTTTATTGCTGCCCTGGTGGTTGCGTTCTCCCTTTGGCGTATCAATCGCGTCCACAATCCGGTGGCCCTCATCTGCGAGAAAAAACTGCTGGTAGCGGTGCCATGGTCTTTCATAAACTCCGATTATCATATTTCTTTCCGTGCTTTCTATATGCCTGTAGAATATAACGAAGTGGCCGGCGTTTCTCATAACTGGAGCCAGCTTTATATCGGTGCCCGGATTACCGGTGGTCTGGTGGCCCTTCCGGTACAGCTTTCCTACGTTTCCCTGGGCGATAAGGCAGACTTCCAGAATTGGGTGGAACGGAAACAGGAAGAAGTCATGGAAAATACATAGAGGTAAGAAAAGGAGCTCGGAATTGGCCGGCTCCTTTTTAATTGTAGTTCGCGGATGCTGCGGTCGAAGACATCCGCAATCCGCCGCGTTCTTTTTTATCAGAGAACCGAAGCAGTCCTGATATCCCTGGCGAAGGATCCTTTTCATCCCTTTACTTTCCACTGTCCGTATGATAGGATAGTCCTAGTTTATGACTAATGAGGTGATTGATAAATGGCTGCAAAGATTACGTATACCATTCAGGATGTATTAGGTGATTTGTCCGTGGCTGCCAATGGCTGGAAAAAAGAGCTGACCTACACGAGTTGGAACAACCGGGACGAGAAGTTTGATCTTCGCTCTTGGAACCCGGACCATTCAGCTATGACCAAAGGAATTACCCTGACAAAGGAAGAAATTCTGAAGCTGAAAGACATTCTGAATGACATAGATTTTGATAAGTATTGATAGTCAAATAACTGCGTTCCATGGAAGGAAGGCTCTCCGAAAGGGGAGTCTTTTGGTATATATGGGATATTTTAGGTACTCCTTTTTTGATTTAGAAAGCATGCAAATCCAGAAAATACTGATTTTCTGAACATACACAAACTTTCAAGAGGTGAATTTTTCTATGACATTTCTATTTTCCGGTCCTAACGGGGACAGAACTAAAAGAGCTTTTATGGCAGGACTGGTGGGCCTTCTGGTGAACCTTATGCTGGGTGTCTTCAAAATACTGGCAGGCTGGCAGAGTGGTTTCCTTTCCGTCATGGGCGATGGATTCAATAATATTACCGACATGGGTTCGGTGGTGCTTCTCATGATGACCTTTTACTATGCCGCCAAACCGTCGGATAAAGAACATCCTTTTGGACATGGCAGGCTGGAGTATATCAACTCCACTGTCATGGCGGCAGTGATCCTCTATGTAGGAATCACCCTTCTGGTGGAATCGGTACAGAAGATTATTCATCCCAGAAATACGGAATTTACTGTTTTTGTCGCCATTATTCTTGTCATTGGCCTTCTGGCCAAATTGTTTCTGGCCTGGTGGTATAAAAGGGCAGGGGAGAAGATAGGCTCTAAAGCCTTCGAAGCCTACAGTGCCGACTCTCTATCCGACACCCTTTCCACCAGCGGCGTACTGGTGGCCACACTGGCGGAATATTTCTTCGGCATCCGGATCGATGGTGTTATGGGCTGTCTCATGTCCCTTTTCATTCTGTGGACGGGATACAGTATCATGAAAAATGCGGTGAACTCCATCCTTGGCGCTACTCCAGACAAGGAAGTTTACAGGAAAATTAAGGAATGCATTCTTTCCTGCCCCGGCGTGTATGGTGTCCATGACCTGATCGTTCATGATTACGGCCCGGAAAACCACTTCGCCACGGCCCATGTGGAGCTTGACAGCAGCCTGAACCTGGTAGAAAGCCATGAACTGGCAGAAAACGTAATGACTACCCTGCGGGATAAACTGAATGTACAGGCTACCATTCACGCAGACCCGAAAGCCGTATCCAATCCAAGGGAAGCAGAGTACAGAAGAGACCTGGAATCGGCCATTTACAGAACAAGGCTTCCTCTTTCCTATCATGATTTCTTTGTGGAAGAAAAGAAGGGAGAAATCCACCTGTCCTTCGAACTGGCATTGACAGGCCCCTGCAAATTGAAAGATAAAGAGATTTATGATGAAATCTGCAGCCATCTGAAGGCCATCAACCCCGAATATACTGTGGAAACCATGGTAGACAGAAACTTCATCAGCGGCAAAGTATATGGATGGGATGAAAAAGAAGTCAAAGAAATTGCGGACAGAAATAAGGAAAAGTAAGGGGATAGGGACCTGTAGAAGTGACATATTCAGAAACCGCGACGGTAAATCCTTTAGAACCATCCTTTGCACTCTCTCCATCTTTTTTCAAATGAAGCTCCCTCCCTGCTGCCTGATAGGGGAAACTTTCCTTTTTCAGAAATTTTTCATGATTTCTGTATAAATTATGTATGCAATTTGGTATAATAATTATTACGAAAAGTTTGTTATGAGCCCATAAGCGGCAGATCGTCTTATACCGGAGGCCAATTCCGGGTAAAAGTGGGATTCAAGAGAGTATATAAAGAGGGATTTATAAGATGCCGGAAAAAATTTTAAGAGGAATATTCATATTGCTCTTTACTGTTCTTGGCATCGTTCTTTCCAGGCAGGGAGAAACCGTTCTGGCGGCGCTTCTTCCAAATTCAGTGTTAACGGAAACCATTCTGGGCGTAACGTTCATGTCTCTGGGAGCGATGCTGGTAGGAGGGATACTGGGAGCCATTGTGGGCTGCTTTATTTCTCCCTATCTGAACAGGAGCCTTTTTGCCTTTACTTCCAGGGTAGAAAAATCCCTGTCCTCCATGTCGGTACAGGACCTGGTGGCTGGCACCCTGGGCCTTTTCCTGGGCCTTATCATTGCCAACCTGGTAGGTTTGGCTTTTATCAGTGTGCCTTATATCGGACCTTATGTATCGGTGGCCCTGAGCATCATCCTCGGTTACCTGGGTATGCATCTGGCGGTAAGCAAGAAATCGGAAATGGCCAGCTGGTTCCATTTCCATTCAGAACCGGAACGGAAAAAGAATAAGGATAAAAAAGACGGAAAGCTTCTGGATACCAATGTGATTATCGACGGCAGGGTGGCGGATATTTATCGCACCGGCTTTCTGGAAGGTCCTATTTATGTGCCTGTTTTTGTACTGGAAGAACTGCAGAAAATTGCGGACTCTTCTGATGTGCTGAAAAGGAACCGGGGCCGCCGGGGACTGGATATACTGAACCACATGAAAAAGAACAGCAGGGACTTCCATATCATTACCGATGATTTCGAGGAAATGAACGAGGTGGATTCCAAGCTGGTCAAGCTGGCCCGGGCCAAAGGATATAAAATCGTAACCAATGATTACAACCTGAACAAGGTGGCGGAGCTGCAGGGGGTCAGTGTACTGAACATCAATGACCTGGCCATTGCAGTGAAGCCTGCCGTGATTCCCGGTGAACAGCTCTTTGTGCAGCTGGTCAAGCAGGGAAAGGAAGAAGGCCAGGGCGTAGCTTACCTGGAAGACGGTACCATGATTGTTGTGGAAAACGGCAGCTCCTGCATCGGCAGGGAAGTGCCCGTTATTATTACATCAGTCCTGCAGACCTCTGCAGGCAAAATGATTTTTGCAAAGCTGGACTCCAATGATTAATTCGCTCATACTGGTGGCTGCGGGAAACGGAAGCCGTATGCAGGCATCCTTGAATAAGCTGCTTCTTTCCTGCGCAGGCCATCCTCTCATTTATTACACCTTAAAAAATGTATTCCAGAGCCGTCTTCTTTCGGAATTGGTTATTGTGACCAAGCCCGAGGAAAAGCCGGTTTTTGAATCCATTGTCGATTCCATTCCCCATTCCATCCGTGTCATGTTTGCTCCCGGCGGCAGTGACAGGGCAGGGTCCGTGAGGAATGGATTTCACATGATTTCAAAAAAATCAGATAAAGTTCTTGTCCATGACGGCGCCCGCCCGCTGGTAGATGGTAAGACCATCGATGATGCCTTTACTGCCATCAGCCGGGAAAATCCGGCGGTGGCCGTAGGCGTTCCCTGCATTGATACCATTAAAAAGGTAGAGGGAAATACCATTGTGGAAACGCCGGAGCGGAGCAGTCTTTTCCGTGCCCAGACGCCCCAGGGCGCTTTGACCGGACTTTTCCACCGGGCGGTGGAATTTCTTTCCCGGGGCGGCAGCTTCACCGATGATGCTTCCGTGCTGGAACAGCTCGGCGTACCGGTGAAACTCATTCCGGGGAAGGAGCGGTTTTTTAAAGTGACGACGCCGGACGATATGGATCGTCTGGAGCAGGCTCTCCGGAAAGGCCGCTGCCCTTTCCGCATCGGGCAGGGCTATGACGTGCACCGCTTTGACGAAGAAAGGCCCCTGATTTTGGGGGGCGTCCGCATTTCCGAAAAAGGAGGCCTTCTTGGCCACTCCGATGCCGACGTACTTCTTCATGCCATTATGGATTCTCTTCTCGGCGCCTGCGGCCTTCCGGATATTGGTCATTATTTTCCCGATACCGATGACCGGTTTACAGGAGCTGACAGCAGCCGCCTTCTTATGGAAGTGAAGAGGATCATTGAAGATGAAGGGTACATGGTGGGGAACATCGACAGTACCGTCATCGCTGAAAAACCAAAACTGGCCAAATACATACCGGCCATGAAAGAAAAGATTGCCGGTATTTTGGATATCTTGCCTGGTGATATAGGCATCAAAGCAACAACCAATGAAAAGATGGGAGCCATCGGCCGCTGTGAAGGCATAGCCGCCATGGCATCATCCATCGTATGCAGGAGGAGTTAATTTATGGAAAAGAAACTGAAAGTTCGTTTTGCTCCAAGCCCCACAGGCCCGTTCCACATCGGCGGCGCCCGTTCCGCTTTATTCAACTGGCTGGTAGCCCGCCATGCAGGCGGCACCTTCCTGGTTCGCATTGAAGATACAGACCTGAAACGTTCCTCCCGGGAATCGGAAGAGAATATTAAAGACTCCCTGAAATGGCTGGGCCTTACCTGGGATGAAGGCATTGATGTGGGCGGAGAAAACGGTCCTTATCGCCAGACCGAACGCCTTGATATTTACAAGAAAGAAGTACAGCGTCTCCTTGACGAAGGAAAGGCCTACTACTGCTACTGCACCGAAGAAGAACTGGAAGAAAGCCGCAAAAAGCAGGTGGCTGCAGGACAAACACCGGTGTATGACGACCACTGCCGCCACCTGACGGAAGAACAGATCGCTCAGTACAAAGCAGAAGGCAGAAAACCGGTTATCCGCCTCAAAGTCAGAAAAGACGGCGTCTTTGCCTTTGACGATATGGTGAGAGGCCATGTGGAATTCCAGGCATCCGGCGTAGGTGATTTCATTATTGTCAAATCCGATGGCATTCCGGTGTACAACTTTGCCGTGGTGATCGATGATTCCCTCATGGGCGTAACCCACGTTATCCGTGCCGAAGAACACCTGTCCAACACTCCTCGTCAGCTCGCTATTTATGAAGCGCTGGGCTATCCGATTCCGAAATTCGGCCATATTTCCCTTATTCTTGGCGCCGATCACAAGAAAATGAGCAAGCGCCACGGTGCTACCTCCGTAACGGAATACAGAAATATGGGCTACCTGCCTGATGCCATGGTAAACTACCTGGCCCTCCTTGGCTGGGCTCCCAAGGGCGAACAGGAAATCTTTACCAGGGACGAACTGATTAAACAGTTCTCCATGAAACGGGTTTCCTCCAACGATGCCGTTTTCGATATCGAAAAACTGAACTGGATTAACTTCCAGTATATGAAGAAACTCTCTCCGGAACAGCTGCTTGACCTGACCCTGCCTTTCATTGAAAAAGCAGGCTACGTAAAAACGCCGCTGTCTCCTGAACAGAAAGACTGGCTTACCAGGGTAGTCTGGTACGTCCGCGATCATCTTTACTACGGCGCCCAGGCTCCGGAAAATGTCAAACTCTTCTTTGAAGACCTGCCGGAAGTGACCGACGAAGAAACCCTGTCCATTATGAAACAGGAAACCAGCGGCAAAATCATTACCGCCTTCGCCGATGCACTGGAAAAGCTGGAAACCTTTGACGAAGCATCCATCAAGAAATGCTTCTCCTCTCTCATGAAAGAAACCGGCATCAAAGGCAAGGCAGCCTTTGAACCGGTGAGAATCGCTTTGACCGGTGTCACCCACGGACCGGGCCTTTATGACATGATCGCCCTCTTCGGACGGGAAAAGACCCTCTCCCGCTTGAGAGACAGCCTCAAATACTGCTGAAATCCATAAGAAAAGCTCCGGATTTTCCGGGGCTTTTTTGTTGTGGGGATAGCGGCCCGACTGTCAGGCAATCAGACTGCAGATGTCCTCCGGGAAGGGTAGTACAGCTGCCACTGCTTCACAGAATGCAAAAGGCCCCTTTTTTCTCCGCAAATCCACTTTCCCCTGTGACTCCAGCTTCCTTTAGGAGATAAGGGAAATGCAGAGACCCTTCCCTCTACCTTTAAACCTTCTGAAGCCTCTATCATAATATGGTATAATAAAGCCGATAACTCAAAATACGAGGAAAGTGTTGGACTATGAATATAAAAAGATCAAAACTCATACTGGCCGCCGGTCTCCTGGGGGCGTCCCTTCTCTTTGCCGGCTGCGGAAACAGTCTGGATGACCAGTTTGTCTTCGGACGGAACCGCATTCACTGTGATAACCAGACCATTACCGTATCCACTCCTTTCGAGCTTGTTTCCAACGGAAAGCAGGTGGATCTGGGGGATAAGGGAGCTTCTGTGGTGAAGGCGGAGGGCCATAACGGCCATCTGCAGATTCTTGTGACCGGAGAAAAAGTGACTGCCGACATGAATGAAAAGGTTCTCATCTCCCAGGCCCGGAATGTGCTGAAAAGCAATTCTTCTCTTTCCAATGTAAAGTTTGACAGCCAGGATGTGAAGATTGGAAATCTGGATGGTAAGAAACTGACCTTTACCTTTACGGAAACGAGCAGGGGCAAGAGTACGGATCTCACGGTGGATGAGTATATTTTTACCCAGAAGAATACGGTATGGCGGGTCATTTACCAGTATCGCACCGCCGATTCCATCGGAAAGGCCCTGGCTGAAAGAGTGGCTGGGAAAATCGCCCTGGGAAGCGAGTTCTGAAACCATGAGTTTCAAGGCACCTGAGGAATGTTTCCGCTTTTCTGCAGGCTGCTGGAGACAGGGCGGCGGGCTTAGTCACTCTGACTTTGTGATTTTTACCGCTAGCCCCGAATTTTCCCCGGGACCGTCAAACTTTGGAATCTTCGCAGCCGAAGGCTTGGAAGATCCGATCACCTTTAATCTATAGGAGCTGTTACCATGCATTTTTCCAAGGGATTTTTCCCGCTTCTTCTTTTTCTGGCAGCCGGTGCTTTAATCGGCGGCATTCTGGGCCAGGTCATGGAAGGAGTTAATTTTGTGGGCCTTATGCCTTATCTGACCCAGACTTTTGAAATTTTCGATTTGAAGGATATCTTCCTGAATCTGGGTATCATCCAGTTTCATTTCGGCCTCCGGTTTGCACCGAATTTGATCAGTATTGCCGGTATTTTGATAGCTGCATGGCTGTACAAGAAATTTTAATTTCATAAGCATATCAATGATTATTCCGCAATGAGGTGAAAATCATGTTGATACGGGAAATGCGAAGCGAAGATAAACCAAGAGAACGGTTCCAGATTTCTCCCCGCCTTGCCAGTAATACGGATCTGGTAGCCATTCTTCTGCGTACCGGCAGGCAGGGCCATTCGGTCATGGAAATTGCGAAAGAAGTGGTAGATCTTCTGGAGCGGGAAACGGGTATCAACGGCTATGAAGACCTGAACTGGCGGGATCTCACTGATATCAAGGGCATAGGGCCTGATAAGGCTGTCACCATCTGCGCTGCGGTGGAACTGGGGCGCCGGCTTTCTCTTATCTGTGATAAGCGGAAGCTGGTCAGTTTCAGCGCGCCGGATAAAGTGGCAGCCTTTTTTATGGAAAAACTGCGTCACGAGAATCAGGAACATTTCGTCACGGCCTATGTGAATGTGAAGAACCGCCTTCTGGGATATCGCATGATTACGAAGGGAAATCTGAACGCTGCGCCGGTGGATATCAAGGAAGCCCTGAAGTGGGGCATACGGTACAAGGCTTATGGTCTCATCCTGGTTCATAATCACCCTTCCGGCTATCCTGAACCTTCCGAGGAGGACCTGGATATCACCAAAGCCTTTGCCGCCGCGGCCAAACTGCTGGACATGGAAGTATTGGACCATGTGATCATAGGTGACGGCACTTTCGTCAGCCTTCATGAAAGAGGATGCCTTTGATGGGGAAGGGCTGTGGCATCTCTGCTCTGTCTAAAACTTCCCTGCCATGCAGAAGCCAGTGAAAGATGTTATAATGTAGATGTAATATTTCAACTGTAAAGGACAGGTGTTTATTCATGGAAGAAATGGAAAAAGGGAAAAGATATTCTGCTGAATCTAAGGGTTATGACAGCACGATTTATGAAGTCCGGTTCACTCCTGTGATGGAACGGCCTGAATATCAGGAAGGGCCGACCAGGGAGGCCCTGGAGAAGCTGCAGAAGGCCATGGCGGAGAAGGATTTTGAAAAGTACGTGAATAACGGACTTATCCGCGTGACTTTTGACAGCGGACGGCTTCTTCTCATTGCGAAATCAGAAATCTACAGGACCATGCTTTACGGACCTTTCTTCGGCGTTATCTGCAAAGCTTTTGATGTAGATAATTTCCGCGTGGTAAGTCAGGTTAACGGATATTAATATCATCCATGCCAATGAGGGCCATAAAAGATGAAACCATCTTTTATGGCCTTCTTTATGTCCCGGAGAGGGGCGAAGGGGATATTTTTACCATCCATTTTTTTACCTGTCATTTATCATTTACGCCGGATATTCAATGAATTTTATGTTCCTCATATAACCACTTATTTATAAACACTGGCAAAAATGAACTGTAAATGGTATCATTAAACTTGTAGTGATGTGTATTTTTTATGGGAGAATGTTCATGAAAGCTTATATCCGTATCAAACATACCGGGGAGTTTTATGATCCCAGCTGTTATTATGCCTATACGGGCTGCAGGGAACTGGAAATTCCTGTGGTGAAGTACAAGGCGGTGTATTCTCTTACGGATAATGAGCCGGATGATCCGGTGGTGGGGACAGTTTCTGATGTGAAGGTGGCCCTTGAGCGGTTCGGCGTGAAGCTTGTGCCGCTGGATTATCCCGATGAGCTCCTTCCCTTTACAGGCCGCAAAATCTGGAAATCCACTCTCTTTACGATTACCAGCCATCCGGAGGACTGGCATGTGTTTGTGAAGCCTGTGGAGGATATCAAGCGGTTCCATGGCACGGTGCTTGATAAATCGGAGGACCTGATCAAGCTGGGCGGCGGTTTGGAAGATATTGATGTATGGTGCAGCGAGAAGGTGCATTTTATTTCAGAATGGCGTCTATGGGTGCTTCATGGGGAAATACAGGGCCTGAATCCTTATAAGGGCCGCTGGGATGTATTTCCTGATGTGAAGGTGCTTCGCGAGTCTGTGAAGGCCTATAAGTCGGCGCCTGCCGGTTATGCCATTGATTTTGGCGTAACGGAAGAGGGGAGGACTCTTCTGGTAGAGGTAAGCGATGGCTATTCTCTGGCCAGTTTTGGTTTGTCTCCCCGTGTATATATGAATATTCTGGCAGCCCGCTGGAAAGAACTGACTTCTGCAATGAAGTAGCAGCATCTTTTCCGGGCCTGCATTTGGCACCGATGAGTGAGTGATTTTATGTTTCTCTTTTCTGTCGGTGCTTTCTTACTCTATAGTAAAATGATCAATGTTTCCAGGGCAGAGGGAGGAGGATTATGGCTGCTTTTAATGAGTTTATTCAGCAGTTAAAAGAGAATATCAATCTGGCAGACCTTATTGGCTCCTATGTGCCATTGAAAAAGCATGGACGTTATTATATGGCTTCCTGCCCTTTTCATGGACCCGAGAGGACCCCTTCCTTTGCCGTTTCACCGGATAAGGGATTTTATTACTGCTTCGGCTGTCATGAGAGCGGCGATGCCATTACGTTCGTAGAAAAGATGGATCATCTCACCTTCATGGAAGCAGTGCGCCGCCTGGCCGATTATGCTCATATGGACATGCCGGAGCGGGAGGAATCGCCGGAGGGAAAAAGGCGGGCCGCCATGGCCCGCGAGCTCCAGTCGGTGACGGAGCTGGCCGGTTCCTATTTCCACAGCTGCCTTACCAGAACACAGATGGGGAAGGCCGGTCTTGCCTACTTTGATAAGCGCCATCTTTCCATGGAGACCATTGAAAAATTCAAGCTTGGATTTGCGCCGCCGGACTGGCAGAAGCTTTATCGAGATTTCACCACCAAGAAGAAGATCGGCGGAGATCTTCTGGTGGAAGCAGGACTCTGCGCTAATAAGAATGGTCGTTATTACGATGTATTCCGCAACCGCTGCATGTTTCCCATATGGAATCTTTCTGGAAAAATCGTAGCTTTCGGCGGCCGCGTCATGGATGACAGCAAACCCAAGTATCTGAACTCGCCGGAAAGTCCCATTTTTAACAAAAGAAGGCTTCTTTTTGCCATTTATCAGGCTCTGCCTGCCATTAAGGCCAAAAAACAGGCCATTATGGTAGAAGGATACATGGATGCCATTTCCCTTCATGCCCACGGCGTGACCAATGCGGTGGCTTCCCTTGGGACCGCCTTTACTATCGAGCAGGCCAGGCTTTTGAAAAAATATGCAGATGAAGTGGTTTTCAGTTACGATATGGATGCGGCCGGGCAGAATGCTACGAAGCGGGCTTTGGAAATCGCCGGCTCCGTTGGGCTGAAGCTCCGTGTAGTGCATCTCGGGGAGGGCAAGGACCCTGATGAATTTGTAAATCTCCATGGCGGCGACGCCTATCTGGAAGCGGTGAAACAGGCGGAACCGGCTATGGATTTCCTTTTCCATTCTCTTTTGAAACAGTATGACAGCACCACCCTTGACGGGCAGCACCATATTCTGGATGATATGTTTTCCGTCCTTCTGGCCACGGGCGATGCATTCCAGCTGAATGCTTTCATTAAGAAAATGGCCCGGGCCATGCACATGGATGAAGGCATGATTCGAAGCGAGGCCCTGATATATGCCAGGAAGAATAAATCCAATGTGTATATTTCCCAGAATATGCCGGTGGAGAAGGAAGAATTGGATTTGAATCCGTTAAAGAAAAGGCAGCGGCTTCTGGAAGCAGGTTTCCTTAATTACTGTCTCATTTACCATATGCTGCCAGAGGGCTATACAGAGCTTGACCGCTACCAGTTTGCCGATGAATTCCATGGAAGGCTCTTTGCTCTTTTGAAAGATATGAAGGCAAAAAATATGCCCCTTACGGAAGAAGCGGTAGAGGGCCAGCTGCCCAGGGAGGATATCAGCCGCCTGGCCAAGCTTCGTATGGAAGGAGAACAGCCGGGCTCTGTGCCCAGGGAAGAATACATCTGGCCTATGAAGAAAATTTATCTGCAGGAGGAATATCGCATACATACGAAAAAAGCGCAGGAACTAATCAGCAGCGACCCGGCTAAGGCCAGGGAAGAACAGCTGCTCTGCATCCAGCTCAGTAAAGAAATACTGGCATTAAAATAAAACAGAAGCATTCAGATGTTATCGGGGCGCCTGTGGAAACGCCGGAAGAGGTTCTTCTTCATCGGATGAGGGGTGATGAGGGGCTTTGGAAAGCCGGCCTTTTCCTAGCCTTTCTCAAGGGGGGATTATACTATGGCAGCTAGGGATGAAAGATTGGAACAGTGGATCAGTGAGCTCACTGCAAAAGCGGGGAGTGGGGTCATTTCCAATAAGGATATCATGGACCTTGTGACAGAAAAAAATTTGAGCGGCGATGACCTGTCCAACCTCTATGAAGCCCTTCATGATGATCATTATGAAGTGAATTTTGATGAAGATGTTTCTGAAGAGGACATAGACTTCCTGAAAGAGGAAGAGGAACTGGAAAAAGAAGTGGAAAAGGAGGAGAAGGAACCGGTTCCTGACATGGATAACAGCGTCACCATTGATGATCCTGTCAAAATGTATCTGAAGGAAATCGGCGCCCTGAAGCTTCTCGACAGCGAAGAAGAAATCGTGCTGGCCAAGCAGGTGGAAAAAGGCACTCTGCCTGATGCTTCTGATGAAGATAAAGCGGCGGCCAAGGCGGCAAAGAAGGAACTGGCAGACCGGAACCTTCGTCTCGTAGTTTCCATAGCCAAAAAGTATCTGGGCCGGGGACTCCAGTTTCTTGATCTCATCCAGGAAGGAAATCTGGGCCTTTTAAAGGCAGTGGATAAGTTTGACTACACAAAGGGATACAAATTCTCCACCTATGCCACCTGGTGGATTCGCCAGGCCATTACGAGAGCCATTGCGGACCAGGCAAGGACTATACGCGTTCCTGTGCACATGGTGGAAACCATTAACAAGCTGAACCGGATTTCCCGCCAGCTCCTCCAGGAAAAGGGCAGGGAAGCCACCAATGAAGAACTGGCCAGGGCCATGGGCGTTTCTGTAGGGAAAATCAGGGAAGTCAAAAAAATCGCCCAGGATCCTATTTCCCTGGAAACGCCTATTGGCGAAAAAGAAGACTCCCATCTGGGGGACTTCATTGAAGATCACGAGGCAGTGGCTCCTGATGATGCAGCCGGCTCCATTCTCCTCCGGGAGCAGATTGAAGAACTCCTTCAGGGGCTGACGGAAAGAGAAAGACAGGTGCTGGAACTGCGCTTCGGCCTGAAAGATGGAAAGACCAGGACCCTGGAAGAAGTGGGCCGTTACTTTGACGTGACCAGGGAAAGAATCCGGCAGATTGAAGGGAAAGCTTTGCAGAAACTTAAAAAGTCCGCACGGAACCTTATCATTAACCAGTAGAAAAGACGAAGGAAGCGGCACTTTCTTAAGGCAGAAAGGGCCGTTTCTTTTTTATGAAAATGATTGGAATCCCAGCCTCATTTCTGGTACCTGTGAGTTTACATTTCTGTCTGGCAATCTTCCTGCTCTGCTTTGAAACATCTTTTATGTTTCTTCCATCCGGCGTACTTCATGACGCGTTTCTCTGCTACTCCCTGACAGGCCGGCTGACAAGGGGACGGAAAAGGATGTAAGAAGTATGGAAAATGGGACAATGGGACACTTACCCGGGAATGATGGCATACTTGACGCCTGGGGCGTTAACTGATAAAATAGCATAAGTTGGTGATTGCGGGCCCATAGCTCAGTTGGTCAGAGCCGACGGCTCATAACCGTCTGGTCCCAGGTTCGAGCCCTGGTGGGCCCACCAATGATACTCCCGCTGAGCGAAAGCTCAGCTTTTTTTTATTTCCGGGAGGAATGATGATACAGTTGACAGCAAGGCTCCGCCATGTGGCGGACCTCATACCTTCCTGCCAATCCATGGCAGATATTGGGACGGACCATGCGTATCTGCCCCTTTTCCTTCTGGAGAAGGGAAAGGTTCAATGGGCCATAGCCTCAGATATTCACAAAGGGCCTCTGGAAAGGGCCAGGGCCCATTTGAAGGGACAGGAGAAAGGGGGAAACATAGAACTTCGTCTGGGCGGCGGCCTTTCGCCCCTTGAGGTGGGAGAAGTGGATGGGGCCGTTATGGCCGGCATGGGCGGCCTGATGATGAGAGATATACTGGAAGCAGATTTTCCCCAAGCCCAGGCTCTTTCCTGGCTGGTCCTGCAGCCCCAGAACCATGTGGCAGAGCTGAAGCAGTACCTGGCAGGTCATCATTTCATGATTATGCAGGAAGATATGGTCATGGAAGATCGGCGGCTTTACGAAATGATGCTGGTGAAGCCGGGTGCCATGAAGGGCATCTCCCTTCTGGAGGGGGAAATCGGCGTTACTGAAAACTACAGGCAGCACCCCCTTTTTCAGGAGCACCTGCGCCGGCTTATCAGGAAACGGGATTTCCTTATTCAGGGCGTGGCAGAAGATACGGACAATGAGAGAAACCGCAGGAGAAGAGAAAAAGCGGTGGAAGAAAAGAAAAGACTGGAGGCGTTCTTATGAATATCAAGGCTCAGGATTTGATGGATCTGATGGAAGAATGGGCACCGGCGGCACTGGCGGAAAGCTGGGACCATCCGGGGCTCCAGGTGGGAAATCCGGATAGGCCGGTGAAGAAAGTGATGGTTTCACTGGATCTTACAGAACAGAATGTAGACAGGGCCTGCAGAGAAGGGGTGTCCATGATTATTTCCCATCATCCCTTCCTCTTCAAATCTCTCCATAAAATCGATCTATCTACCTACAAGGGCAGGGTTATTGAAAAGCTCATCTGCCATCACATCCTTTCCTTTGCAGCCCACACGAATCTGGACACTGCCAGGGAAGGGGTGAATGACGCTCTGGCTGATGCATTGGAACTGACGGAGCGGCAAGGCTTGGTGACTGAAAAAAGAGAACCCCTCCTGAAGGTGGCGGCTTATGCAGAATTTGTGAAAGCCAGGGAATGTAAGGCCCTCCTAGAAAAGAAATACAAAGGAAGGGCCGGTCATTTCTACCTTTTGGGAGATGTCGATGACAGCAGCCGCATGGGGAAAATGGAATTTAATGCCCTCTCTTCTGCCATAGAGGAAATTATGGATGAGGTCAGGCGTATCTGCGGGGATGTACACTGTGATCTGTATGAACTGAAGAACGGCGCCTCCTTTGAATATATGGGCCGTGTGGGGAAGCTTCCCCGTCCCATGAAAGGAAAGGAAGCTCTTCTGTATATTAAGGAAAAGCTTGGCATCCCGGATCTTCGGTATGCAGGAAATACAGATATCATTGTTCATAAGGTGGCAGTCCTTGGCGGCGCAGGAAGTGAATTTGCCTCCCTTGCCAAAGCCAGGGGGGCGGACCTTTACCTGACGGGGGACCTGAAATATCATGAAGCCCAGGATGCGGCAGCTATGGGCCTTCTTATCGCTGACGGCGGCCACTTTTACACAGAAAGAGTGATTGTACCGAAACTGGCTGAAAGAATCAGGAAAGAAGCGGAAAAAAGGCACTGGGATCTGGAGGTACTGGAAGATACAGGAGCAGAAGATATCTTTTCCCATCTTTGAGGGATATGGCCTGAAAGGCCACGGAAAGGTACCTCTTCGGTGATGATGCACTACCTTATCCGGTGATATTTTTTCCTTTGGAGAATTTTTCGCAGGGGATAAGGGGTGTATTTTCACGGGGGCCGCCGATTGGCGGTCAGGAAATGATAGAGTGTCATATCTCTGCTCAGCCCTGTACACCCTTTTGCCACTACGTGGCATTTCCCCTCAAGGGGAA
>ULYY01055888.1_pt1 | contig 19082 bp, 19 predicted proteins | sample 1962601 | NCBI WGS metagenome assembly ULYY01 (sample SAMEA4835875, study PRJEB28245) | human gut metagenome | biome: gut microbiome; material: fecal sample | place: Denmark | collected 2008 | reverse complement strand
TTGACCACAATTTTGACCACAATGCCAAAGATTTTATCTGGTCAATCGCAGGGGCAAGTGGGCTTTTTTGACGCAACATCATCTGCTGCGATATGCGAGCCAGCGTTGATGCCAACGATTTGAAAAGCTGGCTCGCGATAATTCGTGCCGTTCCGTCCAATTTTCAGGCCGAAAACGCCTCGCTGAACAACTGGACCGCACTCTGCCGAATGGATTCCTGAACATGGAGATCATGCTCAGTCATCTCGGTATCGGCATGGCCTACGATGCTCTGGATGGTCTGGATATCCACGCCCAACGCCTGCATCGGCGATACAATTCCTTTTGTTTAATGGGCCTGTTTGACGGAGCATACAATCAAATTGTCGGGTTTTGGGCAATACTGTCGATTGCGTCAAACAATTTTTCCCCCCAAAAAAATTGGATTTTGGAGTGTTTTTCATTGACCGATTGCGGAATTAGCTGTAAAATCTAAAAAAGAATAGTGGCTGTAGAGTGGGGTACTCTACGATCTGCTCGATCTTTAAGTATTATGATAAGGATTACGCCAATGCGGTGCTGGAACTGCAGGCGGCCGTCCGGTTACAGGGAGCAGGTACTGAAAGCTATCGGGGGTCTTGCTATTGCACTTGCCAATGATGGAAAGCTGGAAGAGGCACAGCAGGAGCTGGATACATTGCAGAAAAAAGGCGCTTCCTTCGGTGACTGTGATCTGGTTGCGGCAGAGATTCTGTCCTTGCAAAAGAACTATGATCAGGCGCTTGCGCTTTACATAAAAGTGTTCAATGAGGTGGAGGACCCGCAGCTCCTGAGCCATGCTTACCTGTCAGCCGCAAATGCAGCGCTGAATCAGGACGATATGGAAAAGGCTGTGCGCATTCTGAAACAGGGATGCCAGAACCTTCCGGAAGGTCAGGCTGTGCTTCAAAAGGAGATGCTTGCGGATCTTATGATGCAGCAGGCAGCATCTGACAAAGAAAATGCAGAAGAATACTATGCTGAAGCGCAGCAACTGCTGGAGGAACTGGTGGACAGCGGCTACGATACTATTGCCACCCGGTTGAATCTGGCAACTGTACTGCAGGCATTGGATCAGTACAGTGAAGCTGAAAAGGTTTTGAAAGATCTGCAGGAGCAGTATCCATCGGATTATCGTTTTGATATGCAGATGGCCTATCTTCTGATCGACCAGCTCCGCACCAGCGGATGGCTCAAATAAGGAGGGAATACCTGCGTCTACCGGACAGATCTTTTTTGTGGTTGGAATCGTTGGCATGATCGTTTCGGCTGTTGCGGCAGTCGTTTCAGCATGGATCCTGCGCAGCAGGAAAAAAAGCTGAAGGAACAGATCTGGAACGAGTATCAATAAAAATCAATCGATTAAGGGGTATGAAAAAATGCTGAAAAAACTTAGTGTAACGGCTGTTATTCTTGCAATGTCGGCCATGCTTCTGGTGCCGACTGCATACGCGGTGCAGTCAGTAGACGCACCGGCACAGGTGGCTTTGTGACGATTGACGGCAAGCTGTATCATGTTTCGAAGAATGGCTATGCCATCGATCGGTACGCCAAGGGTTTGCACGAGATCGACGGAGGAATGTACTATGTCAAAGAGGATGGCTCGTTCCTGACGAACAGCGCGGTAGAATACCTTACTTTTGATGCGAATGGCCGCTATACCTCTGGCAATGCAACGCTGGACAGCTATGTGGATCAGGCACTGGCTGCGTGCACAAACTCTGGCATGACGAAGGCGCAAAAGCTGCGCGCCGCCTATTTGTATGTCCGGGATCACGGCGCATACCTTGCCCGTCCGCATCAGGCAAGAGGCACAACGGCTTGGGCAGAAGAGAGCGCTTTGTTCATGTTTGAACACAAAAAGGGCAACTGCTACTGCTTTGCAGGCCAGTTCCTTTATATGGCCCGGCGGCTGGGCTACAATGCCTATGTAGTGTCTGGCGGTGTGGGCCGCAAGGACTCGGACCATGCATGGGTCATGATCTGCGAGAACGGAGTTCCCTATATCTATGATGTGGAACTGGAGTGGGGCTATCGTGCCGGCAGATACGGCCATGCAGAATATAATATGTATAAAATGCCGCTGAATAAAACGGTGTTCAGCTACCAGTTTCCGTGATTGCTGAGGTAGCCGAAAAATGGTTTTTAGTTCCGTAATTTTCTTGTTTCTGTTTTTGCCCATCGTGCTGGGATGCTATTATCTTTTGCCCGGGCGGGAAGCAAAAAATCTCTGGCTCGTCGCAGCCAGTCTGCTGTTCTATGCCTTCAGCGGGCTGTGGTATGTTCTGCTGCTGTTGTTCTCTGTGTTCTGCAATTATCTGGCCGGTCTGTTCGTCTCCGGGCGAAAGAGCGTGCTCTATGCCGCTGTGGCCGTTAATCTGGGAATCTTGGGTATTTTCAAGTATCTGACTTTTCTGGTACAGACAGTAGACCGGCTGCCGGGCGTGACGATCCCGGTGCCTTCCATCGTTCTGCCGGTGGGTATCTTGTTCTTCACCTTTCAAGGGCTGAGTTATGTGATCGATGTATACCGGAATGAACGCCTGAAGAGCACTCATTTCCGGGATGTACTGCTGTACATTGCTCTGTTTCCACAGTTGGTGGCAGGACCGATCATCCGCTATGAGGACGTGGCAGATGAGATACATAGCCGCCGAAATACGCTGGAGCAGCTGGCAAAAGGCCTGCGCCGGTTTATTGTGGGCCTGAGCAAGAAGCTGCTGATCGCCGATATCTGCGGCAATGTTGTAGCACTGATCTACAACGCCGACCGCTCTGTGCTGGACAGCCGGACGGCTTGGCTGGCCGCGGTGTGCTATCTGATGCAGATCTATTTCGACTTCAGCGGATACAGCGATATGGCCATCGGCCTGGGCTTGTGCTTTGGGTTCCACTTCAAGGAAAACTTTAACTATCCGTACATCTCGGCCAGTATTCAGGAATTCTGGCGCAGATGGCATATCTCCCTTTCCACCTGGTTCCGGGAATACCTGTATATCCCATTGGGCGGCAACCGGAAGGGCAAGGCAAAGACTTACTGGAACAAGCTGATCGTGTTTTTCTGCACGGGGCTGTGGCATGGTGCAAACTGGACCTTTATCGTCTGGGGCCTATGGCATGGCTTCTTTATCGTGGCAGAGGACGCCGTTAAAAAGCTGTTCGGACTGGAAAAACATGGCAAAGGCGGGCGGAACCCTGCGTGTGCGGTGCTGAAACATTTGTACACCCTGCTTGTGGTGCTGGTTGGCTTTGTGATCTTCCGTGCAGACAACATGGGGCAGGCCTTCTCAATGATAGGAGCCATGTTTTCCGGGGGCTCTGCCTCTGCGCAGACAGGGCTGCTGCTGGCGCAGTGTCTGACCCCGCTGACCCTGTTTGCACTGGCGGTTGGCCTTGTGGGCAGTACGCCGGTTTTGCCGCTGGTCTGCCGTAAAGCAGAGCAGCAGACCGGAAGCGTGTATGCATGCCTTCAGGCACTGAGTTATGCAGGGGCGCTGGCGCTTTTGCTGGTGGATATCCTGCATCTGTCGGCTGCATCCTATGTGCCTTTTATCTATTTCCAGTTCTGAGGTGGAAAAATGCAAGTGAAAAAATTAGGATATATCCTGTTTGTGGGGGTCATTGCCACAATTTGCATTTTGCCTGTGGCTGTGATGCCTTGGCAGACGGAAAAAGCGGTGGGCAATGAGCAGCTTGCATCCTTTCCTGAATTACGGAAAGAGGATGGCAGCTTCAATACCGGTATCCTGAATGAGTTTTCGGATTATTTTGCGGATCATTTCGGGCTCCGTCATGAGATGATCACCTTGAACGATCAGCTTACCGGAACCGTGCTCAAAACGCTGGACAGCAGCAGTGTGCTGTTGGGAAAAGACGATTGGCTGTTCTATAAAAGCACCCTTGCGGACTATACCGGCGCAGAACCCTTTACAGCCCGGCAGAGTTATGCGGCCGCTCATGTACTGGGTCTGATGCAGGAATACTGCGAAGAGAACGGCATTGGATTCTGCTTTACCATCGCACCCAATAAAAATTCCCTGTATGGCGGTCAGATGCCGGCACGGTATACGGCAGCCTCCGTACGGAACGCCCAACTGCTTCAGCAGCAGATGGAACAGCAGAATGTCCGGTATGTGGATCTGTTCAAAACACTGTCTGACCACGAAGAGCAGCTGTATTACCGTCGGGACAGCCACTGGAATATGCGGGGCGCACAGCTGGCAGCACAGACTTTGCTGAAAGAACTGAAAGGCTCTGAAGCGGAGTTTGATTCCTGCATCAATGGAAAAACATCCCCGCATACCGGCGACCTGTATGAGATGGTGTACCCTGCCGGAAACGAGACGGAACAGGATACGGCATACGACTTTACCTATCAGTATGACGAAAAATTCCACTCGGCAGATGATATCACGATCCACACGGAAAATTCGGCGGCAGACGAAAGCATTTTTGTATACCGCGATTCCTTTGGCATCAATCTGCATCCTTTTCTGGCACAGAGCTACGGCAACGCCTGTTTCTCCCGGAATATGCCCTACCTTTTGACGGCTGTTACAGAAGAGCAGCCCGATGTGCTGCTGGTGGAACTGGTGAACGCAACCTGAACTGGCTGCTGGAACGCGCCCCGGAAATGCCTGCTCCGGAACGCACGGCAGTCCCGGCAGCAGATACCGGTACAAGTGCGAAGGCACAACGGAAGGACAGCCGAATGGAGGGGACTTTCTGCCTGACAGGCGATCTGAGCGGGCAGTGTGTGGATGACGACTCTCCGATCTACATTCTGGCAGAGACCGGAACCTACGAAGCCTCCCCCTGCGGAGAGGGAACACAGCCGTTTACGGCGTATCTTCCGCAGAATGTGCGGGAGCAGCAACTAAAAGCAGCATTTCTGTCGGACGGTGAATGGGTCTTCTGCGCCCTAGCCGACTGACTGAAAGAATAGAAAGAAGGAACAAACAAAATGAATGTAAACTATAAGATGATGGGTGTAGTGCTCTGCGGTGCGATATTTCTGGCATCGGGATGCGGGGCAAAAGCAGAAACGACCGCTTCCTCGGCTGTGGAATCCGAATCGGTTTCCGTTGTGGCATTGGAGGCTGCTTCGTCGGAGGCTGTGCCGGAAAGCGGGGCTGTCTCGGAGGCAGTTTCTGAAGCTTCTTCTGCGGTAAGCGAGGCGGCATCGGAGAAACCGGCCGAATCCAAGGCAGAGTCCAAGGCAGAATCCAAGGCCGAGACCGCGGCAAAATCTAAGCCTGCAAAGCAGGAGACGGCTGCTTCCTCCAAAGAAGAAAAGACGGAGCCTGTGGAAAGCAAGCCCGTTACAGAGACTGCTCCGGCAGAAACTGCCAGCCTGGAAACTGCCCTGAAGTATGTGGGCAAAGACGTTTCCAAGCTGTATGCCGCTATTGGCAAGCCGAACAGTTCGGAGTATGCTTCCAGCTGCATCGGTGATGGCGAGGACGGTCTGCTGTATTACAACGGCTTTACTGTGACGACCTACCGTGAAAACGATAAAGAGACGGTACAGGACGCCTATTAAACATGAAATTCGGCCTCTGGCATTCCACCGGGGGCTGAATCTTTATATGGGAAGATGAGAATGAAACGCCAGAAGATCAAACGATATCGGTTTAGCGTGACGCAGAATACGCGCAGAAGAAGGGCGGCAAGGCCGCTGAAAGCCGTCGGTGTAGTACTGGTGTGCCTGTGTCTGCTCACAGGGGTCGTTTTTGGAATTTACAAAGCGATCCAGAGTAAGACTACGGGGTGGCACGGCGAAGGACTCCATCGCTACTATATCTCGCCGACTACCGGCACCCGTGCGCAGGGGCTGTATGAGATCAACTATAAGCTCTACTATTTTGGCAGCAACAACTTTTTGAAGATCGGCTGGATCGAAGAGAACGGCTATGTCGGCTATGCCAACGCAGATGGAGAGCTCACCCAGGGTGAAGCGAAGATAGACGGAAAATACTACTATTTCCAACCGGAGACCGGCCAGTTGTACACCGGCTGGATCATGCTGGACGGAGTGCAGTACTGCTTTGACGAAACCGGACATCCGCGCACCGGTACTTATCAGGAGGACGGAAAGGTCTGGGAACTGGATAGTGATGGACGGGTCAAAAACCGACTGAACGGTTGGAAAAAAACGGACGGCGTCCTGAAATACTACGACAACAGCGGCGCACCGGCACAGGGCTGGACAGAGATCGATGGAAAGGATTATTTCTTTGTGGACGGTGTCAGTCAGGCCGGCTGGGTTGAAACGGATGCGGGCACGCGCTATTTGGACGGCAACGGAAATCAGATGACCGGGTGGTGTGTGATCGACGGCCAGCCCTATGCTTTTGGGACAAATGGTGAACTGAAGCAGGGATGGGATCATTCCCATGAAAAAAGCTACTATTTTATCAACGGCGTCAGTCAGTCGGGCACATTCGGGGAGGGCGCACTTAGCAGCAACCTGAACGGCAGCGGCAGTGTTCAGCCGGTTGGGGATCAGGCACCGGAGGACGATCTTGCAGAGGATGCCGAGGGCGAACCGCCGGAGGAAGAACTGCTGGAAGCGCAGCCGACACAGACCGAAACAACGGAAGCGGGGCAGACTGCCCCGGCGGCACAACAGCCGACGCAGTCGCCGGAGGAATCGGCGGCAGGGCAGGAGACCACATCGAAGGCACCGACAGCGCCGGAAACTCCGGCACAGGAACAGCAGGAAGAAGGGACGGAAAATACATGAAAACAACAAGACGTGATTTTCTGTGCCTTTCGGCCATGGCATGCGCATGGCTTCTGACGGGCTGCCAGAACCCCACAGTGGAAGAGCGGGCTGTCAGCTGGCAGCAGCAGGAAGTCAGTGATCCGGTCTCTGAAACCGGACCGATGTGGAATGCAGCACTGGACGACAATGCGGTTCTGCGGGATGGTATCCGCGTTCCCCAGAACTTCGAACTGCCGTTGGAAGGTTCAACAGGCTTTGCAGGGGCGGCTGTGATGCTGCTGTACGAGAGACCGGATGGGACCAGTACGGTATTGCGCAGACTTGCAGCGGGAGATATGTTTTATATCCGGCAGGAGTCTGGCGCATATTGGCAGGTCTGCCTGCTGGACGGCACCGTGGGCTGGTTGGAAAATGAACTGTGTATGATCAATCTGCCCGATGTTCTGCCTTCCATCGTATACGAAAACCCCAATGCCAAGGCATCGATTTTTAAAACCTGCGGAAAGGATATTGAAGGCATTACGGGACAGAAACTGTATGATGGCCTGTTCTACAACCAGCGCCTTGGGCGGGATGAGTATCTAATGCCTATCAATTACGCTATGGCAAAAAAGGTTGGTGCAGCGCAGAAAAATGCCTTGAAGGCGGGCGATTGCCTGAAGATCATAGAGACATTCCGGCCCTATGAGGTGCAGATGCTGGTAAAGGATGCAGTGTACGCCAAGGCAAGGACGGACAAGGAACTGATGACGGCGCTGAACAAGGGCGCGTGGAATATCGGCTGGTTTATTACAACGTCTCTTTCCAACCATCAGCGCGGTGTGGCAATGGACACGACCCTGCTGCGCATCACTGAGCAGACAGAGCACAGCATGGCGGGGTGTCCCTTTGTACAGGTGACCGGTGAGGAATACGCCATGCCCTCTGCCATGCACGAGCTGAGCAGTGCAGCGGCCTGCTTTACCGGCCCGGTAACTTCTAATTCGGCCACCGCATGGAAGCGGGCCACTGCATCGGCATCCATGACAGACGGTGCGCGGCGGCTGCAGGGGTACTGTACCAATGCAGGCATGACACCGCTGGCCTCGGAGTGGTGGCACTTTAACGATCTGGATGCACAGAATAAGGTGCGCATGACCTCTGGAAACGGAAAATTCTGGCTGGACGGCTGTGTCAGCTGGAAAATGTTTGAAGCATAACCTTGGGGTTGCGCTTTGGAGGAATACAAAATGTAGCAACTGAAAAAAGCAAAAAAGCGGTTACGGCAGCGGATAAGATCGAGTTGGGCTAGAAATATCTCACCGAACTGAACTACACCGAGGCTGTGGCGTCTTTTACGGAAGCTATCGGCCTTGACCCGGAACATATTCCGGCATACATGGGCCGTGCCGAGGTGAATGAACTGACGACTGCCAACGAGACCGCATGGGCAGACGTGAGCGAAGCCGAGAACGGCGCAGTTACCGCCGAAGCTCTGACTGCTGCTGCTCCCACTGCGGAAGAGATTGGTGCGGTATCCCTGAGCAAGCTCTATGTCTACTACGGCAACCACGAAAACCGCAGCCGTGAAGGCGAGGGCGTATGGTTCATCCTGAACCCCGGCAAAAAAGACCTGACCGCGTAAAGCCCTGCATCACCCGGAAATTGCGCAGCAGGTCATTCGGATCAAGGATGGGCAAACTCTGTTAGGAGGGCTTTATTATGAATACTACATTGCGGCGGGATGCGGATGAGATCATCTGTTCCAGCATTCAGGCGGTTCTGCCGGATAAAGCCGTGTGCCGCGCGCTGGAGGACTTTCAGCCCGGAGGCGGCAGAGTGCTGCTGGTGGCGGCAGGCAAGGCCGCTTGGCAGATGGCATACGCCGCCGTGCAGGCACTAGGGCGCGTGGACGGCGGCGTGGTGGTGACCAAGTACGGCCATGTGAAGGGCGAAATCCCCGGCATAAGCTGTTATGAGGCGGGTCATCCCGTGCCGGATGACAACAGCTTTGCAGCCACCGAAAAAGCTTTGGCGCTGGTGCAGGGGCTGACCGCAGAGGACACGGTGCTGTTTTTGCTTTCCGGCGGCGGCAGCGCCCTGTTTGAAAAGCCGCTTGTCCCCGGCGGAGAATTGCAGGACATTACAAATCAGCTCCTTGCCAGCGGAGCCGATATCGTGGAGATGAATACCATCCGCAAGCGGTTGTCCGCTGTCAAGGGCGGTCGGTTCGCACAGCACTGCGCGCCTGCAAGGGTGTTCAGCATCGTGCTCAGCGATATTCTGGGCGACCCGCTGGATATGATTGCCAGCGGCCCGGCGGTGCCGGATAGCTCCACCTGTGCGCAGGCTTTTGCCATTGCGGAAAAATACCGCCTGAACCTGTCAGAACAGGCAAAGGCGCTGCTGGCGCAGGAAACGCCGAAAGCCCTTGACAACGTGACCACACAGATCACCGGCAGCGTCCGAGAGCTGTGCACTGCTGCCGCTAAAGCCTGCCGGGAGCTGGGCTATGAGCCCATCCTCCTCACCGACCGGCTCTGCTGCGAGGCGCGGGAGGCAGGCAGCTTTCTGGGTGCCATCGCCCGCACCCATGCGGGACAAGGAAAAAAGCTGACCTTTATCGCGGGCGGGGAAAACGTGGTGCACCTGACCGGCAAAGGGCTGGGCGGACGCAATCAGGAGCTGGCGCTGGCCGCAGCTCCGGCACTGGCGGGACAAAACGCGGCGGTGTTCTCCGTGGGTAGTGACGGCACCGACGGCCCCACCGATGCCGCTGGTGGCTATGTGGACGGCGACACTGCCGCCGCCTTAGCAGAAAAGGGCTGGAACGTGTTCGATACCCTGCAAAACAACGATGCCTACCACGCCTTGCAGGCGGTGGAGGGGCTTATCATCACCGGTGCTACCGGTACCAACGTCAATGATGTTGCCGTGGTGCTGATCGGGGGAGAAGCGCAGGCAGACGCCTGAAACCCTGTCTGCCCGGTGCACCCATAATGCCTGACCCCGCTTTGTCCGCAGTATCCGGGCAGGCGGGGATTTTTTGTTGGAAGTACTTGACAATTTTTTTATAAAATGATATGATTTTGATATCACAAAGAAACGCTTCCGACCCTGATAAGGAGGGACTTGTTATGGAAGAGAAAATTTTGAATACCCGCAAAAACGGTATGGCCATGCTGCTGCTCACCTTGCTGGGCTATGTGGTGGCCATCGCCCTGTTCATTTACAGCATCACCCTGCTGAATGCAGACCGGATGCTTCTGGGCGTGCCGCTGCTGATTTTGTCCATTACCTATTGCATTGCAGGCATTTTCCTGTTCTGCGGTCTTAAGGTGTTAAAGCCGCAGGAGGCGCTGGTGCTCACCCTGTTTGGTGATTACATCGGCACCCTGAAGGGACAGGGTTTTTACTGGGTGAACCCCTTCTGTACCGCCGTCAACCCCGCTGCCGGCACCCGCCTGAGCCAGAGCGGAGACGTGAACAGCAAGGAAAACAGCGTGGCTGCGCTGTTTGGCAATAACGGCCAGAATGCTCAGATGAGCGTCGAGTCCATGAGCAAAAAGATCTCGCTCAAGATGATGACCCTGAACAACTCCCGCCAGAAGATCAACGATTGTCTGGGCAACCCGGTGGAGATCGGCATTGCGGTCATCTGGCGCGTGACCGATACCGCCAAGGCTGTGTTCAACGTGGATAACTACAAGGAATACCTCTCCCTGCAGTGCGACAGCGCCCTGCGCAACGTGGTGCGGGTGTACCCCTATGATGTTTCTCCCAACGTGGACACCACCGGCGACGGCGTAGCCGATGAGGGCAGCCTGCGCGGCTCTTCTGAGGTGGTGGCTGCCCGCATCCGAGACGAGATCCAGAAGAACGTGGCAGAGGCAGGTATCGAGGTGGTGGAGGCCCGCATCACCTATCTGGCCTATGCACCGGAAATTGCAGCGGTCATGCTGCAGCGCCAGCAGGCCAGCGCCATCATTGACGCCCGCAAGATGATCGTGGACGGCGCTGTGGGCATGGTGGAAATGGCGCTGGATCGTCTGAACGAGAACAAGGTAGTGGAACTGGACGATGAGCGCAAGGCGGCAATGGTATCCAATCTGCTGGTGGTGCTGTGCGGCAACCGCGATGCCCAGCCCATCGTGAACAGCGGTAGCCTGTACTGATGGCCGAGCCGAAAAAACAGGTGCCCCTGCGCCTGAACGCCAAGCTCTACGATGCCCTTGCCGCTTGGGCAGAGGATGACTTCCGCTCGGTGAACGGGCAGATCGAATATCTGCTTACCGAGTGTGTGCGTCAGCGCAAAAAGAATGGGAAATATGTCTCCGACCAGCTGGATGTCCCGCCGGAGCTGGATCTCCATTGAAGAACCCGTGAAAAAACGTTTGGAGCGCGCCGCAGAGCACGCCAAACGCAAATTATTCACAAGGCCGCTGCACAAGACCGGTGCAGCGGCCTTGTGTTTGTCGGGGAAAAGCCGTGCCTTCCGGCGGGAAGCGGGGACAAATGAGCGCTGATTTGATATATCAATTGAGCGCGCAATGCTCCGGTATTTCGTCGAAAAAGGCGACCGAAGCTGCGGAAATGACTTGAAGAGACAGGAGAAGATGGACAGATATCTGGGCGAAAACGTTTCTTTTTTGGGCTTTTCCGGAAAAAAACTTGCCTAAAAGTTTGCAGCGTGCTAAACTAACAGCGGGGAATTGTTTTGCGTAAGCAGATAGGGGGATGAAGCTATGAAAATACTGGTTGTGGATGACGGTCAGCTTGCGATCAATTCGCTGATCCGCATCCTGTGCCGGGTGGCACCGGACTGTGACTATATCAGTGCCATGACGACTGACGATGCCCTGACGTGGATGCGGCAGGGCCCAATGGATGCTGCCTTTTTGAACCTGGAAATGCCGGGCATGAATGGCCTTGCCCTTGCCCGCATGATCCAGAAATTGCAGCCCCGCTGCAATATCATCGTGGTCACCGAGCACCCGGAGTATGCACTGGAAGCATTGCAGATCTTCGTCAGCGGTTTTCTGCTCAAGCCCGCCAACGAGGCGGACGTGCGCAATGTGCTGGAAAATCTGCGCTACCCGCCGGAAACGGCACCTGTGGGCATCAAGATCCAGTGCTTCGGCAACTTCGAGATCTTTGTGGGCGGACGTCCGCTCTCCTTCAAGCGCAGCAAAAGCAAGGAGCTGCTGGCCTACCTTGTGGACCGCAACGGCGCCACCTGTACCAACGGCGAGATGCTGGCTGTCCTGTGGGAGGATAAGCCCGACACCGCCTCGCTGCACAGCCATCTGCGCAATTTGATCTTTGACCTCAGCCATACGCTGGAGGATGCAGGGGTCAACGGGCTGCTGGTACGCGGCCGCAGCACCTTGGCGCTGGATACCAGCAAGGTGGACTGCGATTATTATAACTTCCTGCGGGGAGACCGCTCGGCTTTCAACGCCTACCGGGGCGAGTATATGACCCAGTATTCCTGGGCAGAGGTTACCCGCTCGGCGCTGCGCCAGCAGGCCGCAGCTACGCCCAAAAGCGGGTCTATTCCAAGCTATTACGTCCCGCCCACGGGCTTTTAAAACTGCATAAAACACCAAAGGCTGCTGCGCAAACGATGCGCAGCAGCCTTTATCATTCTCTTAAAATCGTTCCAGTTCCAGCAGATATTCCTTGATCTCCAGTCCCTCGGCGTAGCCGGTCAGGCTGCCGTCTGCGCCGATGACCCGGTGGCAAGGCACCACGATGCACAGCGGGTTGCGGTGGCAGGCGCTGCCCACGGCGCGGCTTGCCTTGGGTTTGCCCAGCGCCGCCGCCAGCTGGCCGTAGGTGCGCACCTCCCCGTAGGGAATCTTGTGCAGCTGCGCCCATACCGCCTGCTGAAAGGGCGTGCCCTTTGCTGCCAGCGGCAGGTCGAACTCCCGGCGCACCCCGGCAAAATATTCATTCAGCTGCTCCTCGGCTTCCTGCAGCAGGGGCGTTTCCACCACCCTGCGGGGCAGAGGTTCCAGCTCCGGCGCACCGTCCGGGCAAAAATGTACCCCGCACAGCGCGTCGTTTTCCTCCTCCAGACAGATGGCACCAAGGATGCTGTTGATGTACCAGACGTTCAAAACCGGCCTCTTCCTTTCCTGTAAGAATGTGCTATACTGGTATTATCTTAACACAAAAGCTTCCATGAGGAAAGGGGCGTTTCAACTATGGTCAAGGCACTGGAAGACATCATTGCAAAAAGCAGCAGCATCGTCTTTTTTGGCGGCGCGGGCGTTTCTACGGAGAGCGGCATCCCGGATTTCCGCAGCGTGGACGGCCTGTACCACCAGAAATACGACTACCCGCCCGAAACCATCCTCAGCCATACCTTCTGGGAGGAAAACCCGGAGGAATTTTACCGTTTTTACCGCGACAAGCTGATCGTAAAGGGGGCAAAGCCCAACGCCGCCCATCTGCGGCTGGCAAAGCTGGAACAGCAGGGCAAGCTGCGGGCTGTGGTCACCCAGAACATTGACGGCCTGCATCAGGCGGCGGGCAGCAAAACGGTGTACGAGCTGCACGGCAGCACCTTGCGCAACTACTGCACCCGCTGCGGCAAGTTCTACGATGTGGATTTCATCGCAAACAGCACCGGCGTGCCCCGCTGTACCGAGTGTGGCGGCATCGTAAAGCCGGACGTGGTGCTTTACGAAGAGGGCTTGGACGAGGAGGTGCTGTCCGGCGCAGTGGATGCCATCCGCCATGCCGATACCCTTATCATCGGCGGCACCAGTCTGGTGGTGTACCCTGCCGCCGGGCTCATCCGGTATTTCCGGGGCGATAATTTGGTGGTCATCAACATGCAGCCCACCGGAGCGGATGCCTCTGCCGACCTGTGCATCGCAAAGCCCATCGGGCAGGTGCTGAGCGAGGACATCTCGCTGGACTGATTTTTGCACTGTAAGGCGCGCTGTTTCGCGCCGGTTCGCGCGCAGTTTTCCGTATGCTGATGGAAAGAACATCAGAACGGAGGAACTGCAAATGATCCAGGTATGTGACCCGCCGCGTCAGCGGCAGGTACGGCGGCTTTCCGCCGAGGAATTTTTTACATTGGTGCGCTGCGGTGGGGCGGGGTTTTACCGCCCCTGCTCCGAGGTGCTGCGGATGCTGACCGCAGGCGAGGCGTGGGGCACAGCCGGGGCAGCGCTGCTGGTGCTACCCCTTACCGCCGATACCGCCGCCGCAGCGGCACTGCGCAACTGGCTGGGACGTCGGCAGCTGGAGGGCGGCTGCCTGCTCACCCCGCCGGTAAATACCGGCGAGGAGCTGCCCGCCCGGCTGGTGGAAATTGCCGCAGCCCGGGCAGACCGGCTGCGCCGCAAGGGCACGGCATGGGCGGTGGTAGAGTGCACCGAAACGGCGGCAGCGCTGTTGCCGCTGTATTTTCGGCAGGGCTTCGGACTGCGGGCGCTGCGCCCGTTGGAAAGTCTTGCGCCCTGCTTTTTGCTGCGCACCGGCTGCGTGCCCGCCCGCACCGCGCCGGTGTGGGTGCCGCTGGAGGACAGGGTACAGCTGGCGCTGCTGCTGGCAAAGGGCTATGCTGCACTGGACAGCCGCCCCTACGGCGGCAGTCTTGCACTGGCGCTCTATCCGCTGAAAGAAACGGAATAACGTAAACCAGAGAGGGAATGGGAAATTATGAAGGCAGTGATTCTGGAAAGCTATGTGATGGAAGAAGGGGACTTGGACTGGTCCGGGGTAAAGGCACTGGTGCCGGACACCACCAGCTATGTGCGCACCGACTACGCCGACATCGCGCCCCGCATCGGGGATGCAGAACTGGTGCTCATCAACAAGTGCCGCATTGACGAGGCAATATTGGCGCAGTGCCCGAACCTCAAGTGGGTGGGCATCATCGCCACCGGTACGGATAATATCGACCTTGAAGCCTGCCGCCGCCATGGGGTGGCAGTGGCCAACGTGCCAGGGTACTCTACTTATAGCGTGGCCCAGATGACTTTTAGCCTGCTGCTGGCCATCTGCCAGTGCGCCCAGCGGTACGACCGGGCAGTAAAGGCCGGATACTGGCAGCTGGGCATCCCGGCAGAGTACGGTCTGCTGCCGCAGGTGGAGCTGCTGGGCAAGACCTTTGGCATCTACGGCTACGGCAGCATCGGCCGCCAGACCGCCCGCATTGCAAGGGCCTTTGGCATGGAGGTTCTGGTGTGCACCCGCACGGTGCGCCCGGAGTACGCCGCCGATGGGGTGGAGTTCGTGGACTTTGACACCCTGCTTGCCCGCAGCGATGTGCTCAGCCTGCACTGCCCGGCCACCCCGGAAACCCGCGGGCTGGTCAGCCGGGAAGCCCTTGCAAAAATGAAGCCCGGCGCTATTTTGCTGAACACTGCCCGGGGCGCACTGGTGGACGAGGAGGCCGTAGCCGATGCGCTGGAAAGCGGCAAGCTTGCCTTTTACGGTGCAGATGCTTTTGCCACCGAGCCGCTGCCGCCCCAAAGCCGGTTGCGCAGTCTGCCGGGCGCGGTGCTCACCCCGCATATCGCATGGACCACCAAGGAAGCATTGCAGCGGCTGATGGATATCACCACCGGCAATCTGCGCAGCTTTCTGACCGGTAGGGGCGAGAATATCGTCAACCCTTGATTTTGGCAGGGCACTGTACTATACTGTTCCATGATTTCAGGCTCTCCCGGCAAAGGAACTGCCGTAAAAATAACGCATGCACAAGAGCATCCGGCAGCTTTGCCGCTGCTCTGAGGGAGGTAAAAATGAGTTACGCCATCGTATTCAGCAGCAAAACCGGCAACACCGCACTGCTGGCACAGACCCTGCAGGAGCAGCTGCCGCAGGCAGACTGCTGCTATTTCGGCGCACCGGACGCTGCCGCGCTGGCAGCAGACACCCTGTATGTGGGTTTCTGGACAGACAAGGGCAAGGCGGACGCCGACACGCTGGATTTCTTGCAGCAGCTGCACGGCAAGCGGGTGTTCCTGTTTGGCACCGCAGGCTTTGGCGGCAGTGCGCCCTACTTCGAAAAGATCCTTGCCGCCACCCGGAAGGCGCTGGACGGCAGCAACACCGTCATTGGCAGCTTTATGTGTCAGGGCAAAATGCCGGTGTCCGTCCGGCAGCGGTACGAGGCCATGAAGGCAAAGCCTTTGCACATCCCCAATCTGGATGCCCTGATCGAAAACTTCGATAAGGCGCTCTCCCACCCGGACGCCGCAGACCTCGAGCAGCTGAAACAGGCTGTAAAGTGAGTGAAAAAGAGCGACCGCACATTGTTTTGTGCGGCCGCTCTTTCTGTATAAGCTATATAGGACAAACGCTAGTCAATGGTGGTTTTGGTGCGCCCGATGCCGATGACGGCGGTGGAGATCTTTTTCCAGCTGTCGCAGCCGCACACGCCGTCCACCCGCAGGCTGGTGCGCTTCTGGTAGCCGCGCAGAGCCTGCTCGGTGCGGGCACCAAAAATGCCGTCGATACGGCTGCCGGTCTGGTAGCCAAGGGTGGAAAGCGCATCCTGCAAAATCATGACATAGCAGCCCCGGCTGCCCCGGCGCAGGGTGGGGTAACCGGCGGTGGTGCCGCTGCAGGCCGGGGTGCCGTAGCGGCGGTCAAAGTGCACCCATGTGGGGGTCTGGCTCAGCGGCTCCACATAGCCCCATGCGCCGGAAGTGCGGGCAGCGTTGTAAATGGCGGTGCGCTGGCGCTGGTCAAGGCTTTGCCCCACATCGAACGCTACCCCCGCGTAGTGCTGGCTGCGGGTGCCGTGGCCACCCTCCCAGATGCGGCGGAAAGCATACCCCACCGGGATGCCCCTGCCGTATTTGCGGCGGGTCAGGTTCCACGCCTCCATGGCGGCAATGGTGGTCCACAGGGTAGGACTGGCCGATTTGCCCCGGAATTCCCGCAGCCGCAGGGTGGTCAGGGTGCTGTAAGGCATGGGGTCGTTCTCGTTCAGGTTTGCGTAGGTGTACACCTTGTTTTCGTAGGCGTCATAGATCAAAAGGCGTGCCATCCCTCATTCCTCCTTTTCGCAGCCGCAGGGGTCGGTACACTGGGCTTGCAAGGCGTGCCATGTTTCCCGGTACACGATGCCGTTTACCGGCTGCAGCCCCGCCTGCTGCTGGACAGCCCGCACAGCAGCGGCGTCTGACGCACCAAAGCGGTTGTTATCGGCCACATAGCCCTCGCCGCAGGAAAGCTGTGCCCGGCGGTTGATCCAGCGCTCCACCTGTCCCACCTCCTGCCCGGCGCTGCCCTCGGCGATGGCGCGTCCCGGGTAAGCGGTGCCGGGAGGGGTGTCTCTATCGGGGTTCGGGGCATGAGCGGCCAGCTGCAAGCTCAGCGCCTCCACCGCCGTCCATGTGTCAGCATCGGCAATGCCGGTCTGCTCCAGCCCCAGCAGCTGCTGGGCGCTGCGGGTGGCGGTGGCAGTTTCCTCGGTATAGCGGTCGGCAAGGGGCGGAGCTTCCACGCTGGAAAAATAATAGGCGATGCGCTGTAAAAGCAGATTGTAGTACAGCACGGTATCACCGCTGCTGCCCACCGTCAGCGGGGTGCCGGGGTAGGGCAAACGCTTTAAGGTGACCACCGGGCCGGAGGAGCGCAGCTGGCTGGCGCGGCCATAGAGAGAGTTCCATGTGGTGCGCCCCACCACGCCGTCCACGGTAAGCCCCGCAAACCGCTGGTACGCCCGCACTGCCCGCTCGGTATCCGCGCCGAACTTGCCGTCAATGCTTACCGGCGGGATGCTGCTTTCGTAGGCACTCATGAGGTAGAGGTAAAACTGAAGTTCCCGCACCGGCGTGCCGGTGGAGCCGTTGCGCAGCACGCCCGGGTACTCGCCGGGGCGCAGGGAAGAGGAGAGCAGCCGGTTGGCGATATCGTTGTACACCTCGTACAGCTTTTGCCATGTGGTGCGCCCCACCACGCCGTCTGCCGTCAGCCCGAAGTAGCGTTGGAACCGCCGAACAGCCGCCGCCGTGCCCGCGCCGAATTTTCCGTCCACAGTCACGCTTTCAAGGCTCGTGTACACGGTGCGTGCGATCTTCAGCCAGAACTGCACCAGCCTCACATTCTGCCCGGAGGCACCCTCCCGCAGCGGCGTGCCGGGGTAGGCGTTGGGGGTGCCGTTGTCGGACTGGATGCTCAAAAACTCGTCGTACAGCTCCTTCCAAGTGGTCTGGCCCACTATGCCGTCCACCGTAAGGCCGTATTTGCGTTGGAAGGCGCGTACCGCATTGGCGGTGGCGGTGCCGAATACGCCGTCCACTTTTACGGATGGAATGGCGCTGTCGTACTGCGCCAGCGTGTTCAGCCAAAACTGTACCTGCTCCACCGCGCTGCCGGAAGCACCGGTGCTCAGCACCGTGCCGTTCCATGTGCCGTTGGACAGGGTGCCGGTGGAAGTCTCACCCTCGCTGGTCAGCTCGGCGAGGTCCTTTACCGATACATAGATGTAGCTGATCTTGTACCATGTCTGCCGCCCCACCACGCCGTCGGCGGTCAGATTGAACTGCTTCTGGAACGCCCGCACCGTTGCGGCCATCCGGCTGCCGAATACGCCGTCTACCGTCAGTTTGCCAAGGAAGGGATAGTCCTTGGCGATGCGGTTCAGCTGCCTTTGCAAGGTGAATACCGCCGCGCCGCGGCTGCCCTGCCGCAGCGGCGTGCCGGGGTAGCTTTGCGGGATAGAGCGGATATTTTTGGTGCGCACGATCTCAATGCTGCTGCCGTAGTAGTAGCGCAAGATCTGCAAGGCGCTGCGCCCGTTGTTGGCCAGCGTTACCGTGCCCCACTGCTTGAGCCCGGGGCAGGTGACCGACTTGCCATCGCAGTACTCGGAATAATAGGGGTTCACCGTGCCGCTTTTGCGCAGATAGGTGTTGAAGATATCGTCCGTAATGCGCACCATCACCTCAAACACCGTGCGTCCGTGGACGTAGTACTGGTCGTAGCTGGTGGAGTTGGTGATGTTGAAGGTGTAGCCCTTGCTGGGGTACCACTCGGTATAGATGCGGTTCAGCGCCAACGAGATCTGGCAGTGGATATTCGCCCGCAGTGCCTGCTCCGGCCAGGTGGGATACACCTCGCTGGAGGCTACGTTGGCAATATAATCCCGGAAGGAGACTGTCACGTTGCGGGCGGAAGCTGCCGGTTTGCCCAGATGCACCGTGATATTTTTGGGGATGATGACCTGATCCAGCACCCGGGGCGTGCAGTGCAGCGCCGGCTGCGGGCCGCTGCCGCCGCTGCCCGCAAACAAAGCGTGCGGCGGGATGATGATGGGCGCGTTCGGGATGTCCCGGCCCTCCTCGGTGTCGGGCAGCATCTGGGGCTGTGCCAGCGTCAC
>ULYY01010764.1_pt1 | contig 19553 bp, 14 predicted proteins | sample 1962601 | NCBI WGS metagenome assembly ULYY01 (sample SAMEA4835875, study PRJEB28245) | human gut metagenome | biome: gut microbiome; material: fecal sample | place: Denmark | collected 2008 | reverse complement strand
ATTGATAGTGCAAAGATAAAAGTTAACTGAAAACGGGTCCGCGCTGCGGACCGGCACCTCTGCTCTTGTCGATGCTCCATGACTGCGCTGCTGACCAACACCCCTGCTCTGGTCTCGATGTTGCAGACTTGACCGCGTGAGCGGTCACGCCTTCAGTTAACCCCCGACAACGTCGGGGGACTGGTGGGCAACCGACTGCGCCGCGTGAGCGCCGCCGCTGAAATATATAAGCATATATTTTGTATGTAAGACAATAAGTAATACTTTTGTCTTATGAGTTACACCCGAAATTTCCAACACATAGTTTTTCGCACCAAATGCAGCGAATTGACAATCCCTGAAGATCAGAAACGGATACTTTTGACGTTTCTGTTCGAGTATTGCAAACGAGCGAGAGTCTACCTCCGGCGCGTAAATGCCTACCGCAACCATGTGCACATGCTTGTAGACCTACCTCCATCTATGCCAATCTCTGAGTTTGTGAGAGGCAACCATGTGCACATGCTTGTAGACCTACCTCCATCTATGCCAATCTCTGAGTTTGTGAGAGGAGTGAAGTCACGCAGCAGTGCAGAACTCTCCCATAGCCGTGTTTTCCCGTATTTCAACGGATGGGCTGTTGGCTATGCCTCGTTTTCTGTTTCCTACTATGAGGTTGAAAAAATCACAAACTATATAAAGAACCAAGAAGAACATCATCAGAGTACTTCTTTTGAAGAAGAGTTTCTGTCATTGTTACGTGTGAACGGAGTGACAGAAGACGAGTATGTCTTTAAAGATTAGCAACTCATTCCTCAGCGGCACCGCCCTGCGGTGCATGCCTCCACTTCGACCATCCCCGGACTGCGTCCGGGGTTAACTGAAAACGGGTCCGCGCTGCGGACCAACAACCCCCTCCGCGCCATCGCAGATGCGCTACTACACCGGCGATGTCTTCTCTCAACCGCGACCTGCAGACTTGACCGCGCGAGCGGTCACGCTTTCAGTTAACCCCCGACATCGTCGGGGGACTGGTGTGCAACCGACTGCGCCGCGTGAGCGCCGCCGCTGATGATAGGCACCCATTCCTCAGCGGCACCGCCATGCGGACAGACACCTACTGCTCTGAGCGACGAGCCGTCGCTTAGAGAGAGCCAAGTATATATAGTAGGAGCCGCGCCTATTCCGGCACGGCTCCTCTCTCTTATTGCAAGTGATTGCTATTTTCTAACGAACTTCACTGTCTTGACCGCACCGTCGGCAACGATGCTGACAAGATATGTTCCGCCAGCGAGAACCGACAAGTCGGCATTGCCCTGTGCGTCGGTTTCCGCATTGAGCACCTGCTTGCCGTCGAGGGCGAACACAGCCACCGGCATACCTGCAACACCTGCAGAAAGCACATTGTCGACAATCGTGATGCCATCGGCAGCAACACTGTCCACACCGCCCATCGGAGTGGCATTGTAGGTGAATGAGAGAACCGGAGTCCAGTCGGACGTTGTCAGCTTACCGTCGACGTAGTAGTTGAACTGCGCGCGCAGGAAGTATGACTTGCCGTCCTCCAGCTTCTTTGACACCATCTTGACGTCGCTGAGCATCGGAGTGCAGAACGTACCCACAGGATATGTTCCGTTGTAGGACGTGCGCGCCGGGAATGTCTCCTTCTCGCTGATTGCGAAGTGGGTCGACGCCACGCCCTCCACCGGCTGCACGGCGACAACCTGGTCGGCATGGAGAGTGGTGCCGCTGGCAGCCGGAGTGACAAACGTAGGAGTAGGTATGCTTGCCGCCTTTGTTGTAAATTCAAAGACATCGGTGGTTTCCGTTCCGCCGTTCACTGTAGCGATAACCTTGGCATAATATTTCACGCCGGCTGAAAGCACATACTGCGGAACGGCAAACGATGTAGCCGTTGTTGTCTCATCAATCACAACGCTCTGGAAATTCTCATGACTGCTCACGAGCAGCTGATACGATGTGCCCTTGCCGAGATCCGACCACGAGATTGTAGGGGTCAGCTCAACGTTCCCGCTGCCGTCGGCAGGCGAAATCAGGCGGAAGATGTCGACCATGAACGACTCCACTTTGCCAGCTTCCGTGTCGGTAGCGTTGTTGCCGCGGGCAGTGACAGTCCAGTAGTATGTCACGTCGGGCTCAAAGTTGCACATGCCAGCCGACGACGCAGCATTGCCGTTTGCCTCGAAGCGAGCCACTACATTTTTCATAGCGGCATCGGTGGCAATTGCTATTTCGCTCACTTCGGCAGAACCGTTCCACTTGAACTGGAATCCCTTCGAAACCAATTCGCCATTGACAGGATATGTCATCACCGGCTTTTCAGAAGCTGTGACCGCAGCGCCTTCAAACACCGCGCTGTACTCGTTGCCGTAGCGATCGAGCACGGCAACGGCATAGCGGTAGTTGCCGAGGTTGGCGTCGGAGATGCCGAAACCTTCATATTTCGGAAGCTCTGCAGGAATCTCGAACGATTTGCTGTAGGAATTGCCAATCAGATATTGCGCATCCTTATAAAAATGCTTGCTGTCGACGTTCGACGGCACGGCATAGACGGTGAAACGCACATTGTCCGGACCGTTCCACGTCAGGGTGCGGCCGCTGCGGGCAACATTGCTTACTGAACCAGGATACGCCACCTTTTCCCATGTCGTGGCAGGAGTGAGCGCCTTGGTGTCGAACACCGTGTTGCGCAGATAGCGGAACAGCGACAACCATTTGCCGTCGACGCGCTCGCGGCGCGCAGAGAGTGATTTCCACGGGAAATAGACCGTTCCCGGGCACTCGCCCACCACGTTGGTGTGGGTCATCGTAATCTGGTCGTAGAACTCCGACAACGGGCAGCTGCTGCCCTGCGTGTTGCTCAAGTCCTGGCTGATGAAGCACTGACGGTTGAATTTGGCAGCCGCCTTATACCACCACGGGGTGATTTTTGCATAGTCGGCAGCCGAATAACCGATTCGCCAGTACACCTGCGGCGAGATAAAGTCGATAGTGCCTTCTGAAAGCCACGCCAACGGGTCGGAGCAGATGCCGTCATACTGCCAGTCGCTGCCAGGGCATGGCTCGAGGCCATAATCGTCGGCATGCTTTCCAGCCACACCTGCAGGGCCGATGCCGAAGCGCACCCAAGGCTTTGCCGCCTTGATTGCCGCATAGAGCTGTCGCACCATGTCGTTGACATTCTCACGACGCCAGTCCAATTGCGACATTGTGCCGCCAGCGGCAGTGTATTTAGCATAGTCGGCAGCGTCATAGCTTGCCGGAAGACCGTTCTGATAGAAATAGTCGTCAAACACCACGCCGTCGACGTCATACTTGCTGATTAGGTCGATTGTCACATCGATGATTCTCTGCTTCACCTCCGGGAGAGCCGGATTGAGGATGGTCCATGTTCTTCCGTTATTCTCCCACTTTATCAACCAGTCAGGATGGCTGTTCTCATAGTTTTTGTCGCCGCCGGCGCTACCCCAGCCCGTGCTGTAGGTAGAGTTGATGTAGCGGTAAGGGTTCATCCATGCATACACCTCGATACCACGTTTGTGGGCATTCTCAACAAGATATGCCATCGGGTCGAACGCCGGAGCCACACCGCGTGTGCTGGAAACGTAGCTTGACCACGGCTCATACTTTGAGTCGTACATAGCGTCGCACATTGTACGCGCATGGTAATAAATCGTAGTGAAATTGTTGCGCTGCAGCGAGTCGAGGTTGCTTTGGCAAATTGTTTTAAGAGCCTCCGCATTGTTGACAGTTATCGGGCTCGACGGCCAGTCGGCAACATACGCCGACATCCACGTGGCTCTCTGCTCACGCTTCAACGCCTGCGCCTGGAACGCCGCCGACAACAACACCGCCGAAGCGGCTGCAGTCATTAAGATTTTCTTTATCATATTCGTTGTTTTGTATCTCCGTTTTAAAGCAATAGCCGTCCCCCTATTGCTTGACAACAAAAAGGAACGGCTATTGATGTTTTCTATACAGTCAGGAAACCGTTAGAACAGTTTCGACTTGTTAGGATTGATTACGATACCCATAATCTTGTCGGCAACGACAGGCACACTGACAACCTTTCCTGCGGCATAGTCGTAGTATTTCAAGCCAGTTGCAAAAGCCGAATTGTCGGCGGCAGCCTTGTTGAATCCGAAGTAGACGTTACCAGTCTCCTTGTCGAGAGCCATCTGCGTGCAGTATACACCCTCATCGGCTGTAGAGTTCATAGCATCAGCCATCATGAGGAAGTCGTGGCCCGCCAAGAAGCCTTTCTTGTCGACAGTCTTGTCGTCGGCAGGCAATGGATAAACATAGAATCCGTCGCCGTCGCCCCAACGCCAAACGTAGAGAGACTTGCGCGCCTCGTCGATAGTGAACGCCTTGAATTTCACATCCTTAAGGATTATACCATACGGAGCTTTGGCAGTCTTGTAGTCGCTAACAATGTCAGTGGACTTGAAACGATAGATACCATTACCGTTGTAGCACTTACCCCACCAGTACATACCCTTTGAGTCCTTCTCGATAGTTGTGCTGATAGCACCGTAAGCAAGACCGCGAGAGTAGTAACCGAGCTGGTCGTTCTTCACCAAGTATGTGCTGCTCTCCTTACCGCCACGGGTGTTGAGCGCAGTTTTGCGCAAACCGGTGTTACGGTCAGAGTAAATCAAGTCATTTCCATCGACAGTTCCGAAGAACGGGTCGTTGAATGCAGTCTGACCAACGTTTGTAACAAACAGGTTTGTAGACTTGCCGTCGACAGTCATCACATTGATTTTACCGTCGCCGAGCACGCCGTCGGCATCGTTCACGTAAGTGTACTGCTTGCCGGCATCGAGGATATAAATCCATCCCTGTCCGTCGGCATCCTTATAGTACACCAAGTTGAACGGCATGTTGCCGCTGTTTACACCCATATCGAACGGAAGGTTCTTTGTGCCTTCAGGAAGCTCGCTGTCAGGGATAATCTTCATCGCTTTGATGTTGCCGCCCACTGTGGCGAAATAGAGAGTCTGATACTCCTTGTCGGCACCCACCTGAACGTTTACATAGCTTTCCTCCAACTGGCGGTTCTCACCGTCGATGTCGAAAGTGGTCTTCAGCGTGATACGCTGCGAACCGATGTTCTTGAAGTGCACCTTGCCAGGATAGTCCACCTTGCCATTCTCATCGGCATAGCCGGTGAAAGTTGTCAACGGGTTGCCATCCGCGTCAAGAGCACCTTCCGGGAATGTCCATTCATATTTCACCTTCTTGTTTTCAGGGTTAGGCAGGAAGATGTTGAAATCCACGTCAACGTCGTTTACAGTCAACACCTCAGCCGACTGGCTTTGGATTGACAGCACCGGAGCGATGTCGTAGATCATGATAGGATATGTGCGCGAGCCGACGCCGTCGATAGTCAGTTTCACCTGATATGTACCGGCTTTTTCGAATTTGTGCACAGGATTCTGCTCCGTTGATGTTGTTCCGTCGCCGAAGTCCCAAGAAGGATTGCCCTGCTTGTAGGAAGTGTTGGTGAACTGAATGTGGGAAACCACATAGTAGTCCTGACCATATTGAACCTGACCGTCGGCACTTGGAGCCACAGCGTATGTGAAGTCCACATCCTTCGACGGGAAATCCTTGTAGTCAGGATCCGGGTCGACGCACGACGACACCATCATCACCAACGCTGCGATAAAGCTGATATTCAATAATATTCTTTTCATTTGTCTTTTTCAGTTTTAATTAGTTAAGCTCAATTTGCTTGATGCCCGACTCACCGGTTGTGTAACCGCAGTGACCCTCCGTGTCAAACACCTTGAACACGAGGTTCAAGCTGTATTTGCGTGAGAAGTCAACTTTGTAAACCTTGTCGGAAGTGCTGTAGACCCAGTCGGTGAAAGGAATCAACGAAATCAAATCCTTGAACACCGGCATATATTCGTCGCGCACAACAGTGACAACGCCACCAGTGTTGTCGTCGTAACGGCAGAACACCCAAGGCGAAGACTTGTAGACGTCATAGTAAGTCTTTGAAGGGTCGGTTGCGTCGGCAGTCGGCACTTCGTGATATACAGTCTTTCCGTCGACAATGTCAGTGTAGTATTTGCCTACAACAACCGTAGCGTCGGTAAACCAAACGTCGCTCTTCTCAGTGCCTTCAGCAGGAACAAGAGAATTGAGGGCAGTCTGGTCGAGAGCCGGATATTTTGCAATCACACCCTGCACCTGCTCTGCAGTGAAATCGTAGTTGATATACACACCGCGGAGGTCGGAATAGTAAGTGTTGTCCTTAGTCAGGTAGTCAATCACCTTGTCGATGAAAGTCTGCTTGAAGTCGGCAGGATAGTAAGAATCAAACTTCTTCTGATCCCACTTTTCAGGAGTAGCCCATGTCACAGATTTCAAAGTCTGCGAAGTAGGGATTTTAGTGTCAAGCTGCCATTCGTGACCGTTCCATGTTGCCATAGAGTGAGGGAACGAAGCCGACATTGACGTGCGGACAGTGTCGCTGACGTTTACAGTCTGAGTGTACTTCAAAGAAGAAGTCAAGCCTACAGTAGCGGCAGCAGTTTCTTTGAGCACCACTGTTTCCCAAACCTCAGAGTGGTCGGGAGTGTGATTCTTGTCGGTGTAGTATTTACCGGAAATCTCGATGCTGTCGCCGGCTGCAGCCACGGTGCTGCCCACCGACCAAGTGACAGTAGGCACAGGCTGACCTGCATCCATGATGTCGCTGAACGGGTCGTTGGTCTCGCACGATGTCATTGCGATCAACGCGAGAGCAGTGGCTCCTAATTTATATTTCAAATTCATAACTTAAATTCTGTTTAGTGTTAAACAATTATTTGCCGGTCAAAGAAGAACGTACACCAGCCTCCTCAGCCCAAATCATCGGTTTGCGAAGCCACTCGAAGTTCTTGTAAGCGCCGAGACGCTCAAGTTCGTTCTTGTTGTACTTCTCCTCAGTCTCTGGGTCGTAGTTGATGCGCTGAATCCAAGTGTTCTCCTTCTGCGCGTCGGTCAAACCGTCAATCCAGTATGGAGAGTAGAGGTTGTAAGGACGGCGGAGTTTCGGATAAACGATTTCCTGGTTTGCGCCAACGCCGTGGTTGTTACGGTTGTTGCTGTAGTGGTAGCGACGCATGTCGGTCCACTGCTCAGGCTGCATGTACATAGCCACATACTTCATTTCCATCAAGTCGCTCAAAGAGAACTCAGACGGGTTGAAGAACCAGTGGTGGTTACCCTTTGTCGCAGGGTCGGTCACGCCTCTTACACGCTGTGGGTTGTTCTTGCCATTCTCATCCTTCTCAGGCATTGTAGCATCATCGAGGAATGCATCGACGATAGCGTCCCAGTAATATTTAGACTTTGTGAAATCGCCATCTTTGTCGCGGGCATCAAGTTTCACATAACCGGAAGCAGTCATGTTGCCAGGATACATCACTTCAGGATGCGCTTTCTGGAAAGCGGCGAGGTGACGCTCGATGTTTGCGCGGGTAGCCTCTTTCGCAAGCTCGCAGGCCTTTGACTTGTCGCCCTTCCAATAGTAAGCCTCAGCCTTGATGAAGTAAAGCTCCTCCATTGTGAACAAAGGCACGTAGGCATCAGTCGAACCGGCATAAGCACCAGTATAGAGGTTAGGATAAGCGTTGCTTGTAAACTTCGAGTTAGGCACACCGATATTGTTCTCCAACCAGCGGAGTTTGATGGTTGAAGCATCGTTGGTTGCCGATGTAGGACCTGTGCGCGGAGTGAAGAGCAGAGCGGCACGAGGGTCGTCGGCATAGCCGCGGCGTGCTACAAATTTACCGGCATTTGCAGCGTCGTCCTGGCTGAACACGCCCATGATGTCGGCGAGCATAAACTTAGAAGGAACAGCCGCTGTCAACAGGTTGGCACGCGACTCCCAAGCATTGATCACTGGCTGCGACTCGCTCCACGGGCAGTTCTGCTGCTGCGTGCCGCCATCGAAGTTGTAGCGAGGCTCGCTGCCGAAGAATGTGCCGTACATCGGGTCGGCTTGCCAAATCTGGATAGCCTTGTCGGCTGCGGCGATGATAGCGTCGCAGGTAGCGGCTGAAGTGTTCACGTTAGGAATGTTGCGGAGCAACAAACGAGCCTTCATTGCATAAACCAGACCTTTCCACTTGTTGAGATCGCCGGCATATACGCGGTCGATTTTCTTTGTGATGTTCTGGTTGCCCGGAGCCTGAGTGTATTCAGGATTCTCGAAATCGGCAGCCAACTGGTCGCACTCGTTGAGCATCCAAGCATAGATGCTTTCCTGAGTGTCGTAAGTAGGCGAGTTCGACTTGTAGGCGTTGCTCAAAGGCATATCGCCGAAAGCGTCGGTTGTAAGCTGAGTCGACATCAAGCGGATTACGCGAGCAATCAACTTGTAGTTTGGCGAGCCCACATTGTCAGCGTTCGTCATCAACTCGTTCACGTTGCGGCCAATGTCATAGAAGTGGCGGCGCCACTGCGGGTGACGGTTCATAGTCAAGAATTCCCAACCGCTCTTGTAGCCATAAGCACCGGTTGCCGATTTGCCTGTAGTTGTGAGGCACTGCGACAAATAGATGTAGTATTCGGCATGGTCGTAGTTGGTCTGTGCCGCATAGTAGACTATTGTCGGAAGTCCTGTCTCGGCGGTGATACCCTTCGATTTGTCAGAACTTACGTTATCGTCGAGCATGTCGGCGCAGCTGGTGCCGAGGACACCAACGAACAGCGACAATGCCATTATTTTGAATTTATTCATACTGTTCCTCGTTTTTTAGAATGTAGCACTAAGTGAGAAGTTGAACGAGCGTGCAGTCGGCACACTGTAGTTGTCGATGCCGGCAGCACCTGTACCACCACCTGTACCGGCAAGGATCTGAGGATCAGTTCCGGTGTATTTGGTGAGCAGGAAGAGGTTACGTCCAGTTGCAGAAACCTTCAGACCCTTAACCGGGCATTTCTTCGAGAGGAAACGGCTGAGGTCGTAGCCCACAGTCACGTAGCTCAAACGGATGTAAGAGCCGTCCTCGATGAAGTTTGAAGACACTGCATTATAGTAGTTGTTGACGAAGTTGCTGTCGAAGAGCACCGGAGTGGTGTTTGGAGCATAAGTTCCGTCGGCTTGCTTAACCACACCTTTCACGAGCACTTCGTGGCTGCGGTATTTTGTCATCAAAGCCTCCATACCGTTGCTGTTCAAGCCACGACGGGTAACATTTACAACGTCTCCACCACAACGGCCGTCGAACAAGAAACTAACAGTCAAGTCTTTCCAACGGAAGTTGGAACCGAGACCGAGCAGGAAGTCAGGCTCACGGTTACCGATCAAGTTACCCTTAGCCGGGTTGATGAGCGGGTAACCGGACTCGTCGCAGATAATCTGACCGTCGGCAGTGCGCTGGTAGTCCTTACCAGAGATTGCAGTCGTTGACTCGTTGAGATAAGCAGAAGCGAAAATGTCGCCATACTGACCGCCCTGGATCTCAGACACGCCTTCAGGAAGCGAAACCACTTTACCGCGGTTGAACGAGAAGTTGGCGTTCACAGTCCAGTTGAAGTCCTTATTGCGGATGATGTCCTGACCGAATGTAAGCTCAAGACCCTTGTTCTCGATAGAACCCTCGTTACGAGTTTGGAGGATAGTACCTGATGTCGGCGACACACGCACCTGAACAATCTGGTTGTCGACAGTGGTAGAGTACCAAGCCACATCCAAGCGAGTGCGAGAGTCGAAGAAACGCAAGTCGGCACCAATTTCCCAAGAGCTTGTCATCTCAGGCTCAAGAGTGTTGGCAACAGCAGTTGTAGCGTCCACACCCCAACCACCGTCAGGGAACAATTCCCAGTTCTTATAAGAAGTGGTGAAACGGTAGGCAGGAGCGTCCTTACCAACCTTTGCCCAGTTACCACGGAGTTTACCGTAAGAGAACACCTTGTTGCTCAAGTGGAACAACTCAGAGAAAATCAAACCACCGGTTACCGATGGGTAGAAATATGTGCAGTCAACCTGTTTCAAAGTTGAAGAGCCATCATAACGGCCAGTCACAGAAAGTTGTGCCATGCCCTTGTAGTCGAAACGGAGTTCGCCGAAGTAGCCGAACTTGTTCTTGCGTGTGTGCGACAACGACATGTTGTAGTCGCCAGACTTAGAGAACAAGCTTGGGTCGGTGTTCATGAAGCTGTAGAAGTCGCCCTCAAGAAGGAAGCGCTGACCAGCCAACGAAGCCTCGACACCCTTGTTTTCCTTATATTCCGCACCAGCCAATACGTTGAGCGTGTAGTCCTGAGCGAAAGTCTTCTTGTATGTACCAACGATCTGCGCAGTGAGCTGCGAGCTGTTTGAAGGCTGGAATGTGTAAGAACCGAATTTATGCTGATACTTGGAGAAAGCGTCAGATTCAGGATCCTCGAAGTCGGTCTTTACAAAGCGAGGCACAGCATACGACTCATAGTTTGAGTAGCCCTTATCGTAACCAATCTTACCTGTGAACACGAGGTCCTTGATTGGCTCGTAGCTTACCTGACCGTTGATGATCATACGGGTAGCCTCAGTCTCGCTCTTGTCGTAGTAGCGACCGTAGTAAGGAGAAACAGTTGCTGTGATACGACCAGCGTCGTTAAGGATGTCGCGGTCGTCCCAGTTGTCGTAGAGAGCCCACCAGTTAGGACGTCCTTCCTTAGTAACGTAGTCAGACATATTCTTATTAATAGGCCAAGCGTAGATTGACGACATGCTGTTGCCGAATCCGCGGCTCTTTGAGTTTACGAAGTTGGCAGAGAGTTGAACGCTCACTTGGTCAGACGGCTTGAAGTCGGTCTTCACAAACACGCTCAGACGGTTCTTGTAATCCTTAGGAACCATACCTTCGTTGTTCATATAGCTTGCAGAAGCGTAAGCGTTGAATTTCTTGCTGCCGCCCGACAGAGAGAGGTCGTATTTCTGCAGGAATCCAGTGCCGAGGAAGTCGCCCACATTGTCATATACGCGGTCCTCGCTTGTGAGGTATGAACCCCAGCCACCGCTTGCAGCGTTGCGCGAATAGAATCCGCCGCCGCCAGCCTCATAGAGGTTCTGGATTTTCGGAGTGTGGATAGCGTTTGAAATTTCCCAACCGCCAGTTGCAGTAACCTGCATTGTGCCTTCCTGACCACGTTTTGTGGTAATCATAATGACACCGTTGGCAGCCTCCTGACCGTAGAGGGCTGATGCAGCCGCACCCTTCAGGACACTCATGTTTTCAATATCGTTAGGGTTCAAGTCACCAAGGCTCGAGCCGCTGCCACGGATAGGCATACCGTCGACAATCACCAACGGCTCGTTGCTCTGCGAGTTGTTGATTGACGAAATGGCACGGATAATCACCTGAGTTGAACCGTTAGGCGAACTACCGCCGGTTGACACTTGCAGACCGGCAACCTTACCTTGCAAGCTGTTTGCAAAGTTGGCGCTCTGTCCTGCCGACACATCGTCGGCGTTAAGTGACTGAACGGCGAAGTTCAGTTTTTTCTTTTCTTGTGTCTGCCCCATGGCGGTTACAACCACCTCTTCAAGAACTTGTGAGTTCTCTTGCAGCACAATGTCAACCACGTCGCGACCGCCGACTTTAACTTTTTGCGGAGTCATACCAACGTAGGTAACCACAAGGACGTCATTGTCCTGAGCCTCAAGCGTGTATTTTCCGTCAAGGTCGGTAGCAGCGCCACGCGTGGTGCCTTGCACCTGCACAGACGCGCCAATAATGGGCTCTTTGTCGCTCGCCGAAGTAACCACACCGGTCACCGTGCGGGCATAACCCATAACCGCAAAGAGGGAAAACAACAGTAGCAATAGCTGTTTCTTCATAATTACAGTTTGTTAGTTTTATAAAAGGTTTAATCTCTCTCTAATTTTTTGACCGCCGGTTGTTAAATTTTAAGTTTACAAACGTTATTTTTCAACTCCCAACAGCACATTTTTAACACTACGCCTCAAATTCCACTCAAAAACTCCACAATAGGGCTTAAGTCGCCTCCAAGACGGGCATTTTACGCACCACAAACTTACTTTCTTTTTCCCATATCAAACGAAAATTGGCTTCCCTTTTTCGCGTTTTGTAACTTTATTTTTGTATTACATACATTTTTTCACAATTGCCAAATCTCCGGTAATTCAACTCATAAATGCGTGCTTCTGACGGCGGCACAGCGAGACGTATGGAAACAAAAAAAGGATTGCCGAAGCAATCCCTCTATCGAGTTGTCTTACCCGGATTCGAACCAGGACAGGCAGAACCAAAAACTGCAGTGCTACCATTACACCATAAGACAATCCTAACCAATGAGACTCATCGTCCCAAAAGCGGTGCAAAGATATGCCGTTTTTTTCTGCTGTGCAAATTTTTGCGTCATTTTTTCAAATTTCTTGGTGAAGATTGCTTAATTTTGTACACATTAAAGAGAAAAAGTTATGAAAGTTGGAGACATCGTGCGCTACCTCAACGCTGTTGGTGGCGGAAAAGTTACAAAAATAGACGACAAGATTGCATACGTTGAAGAGCCCGACGGCTTTGAAACACCGGTTCTTATCCGCGAATGCGTGGTAGTGGACCCCGACGGCGGAATCGTGCCGAAAAAGAAGTTCGGCAGCAACGAGCCGAGCAAATATGAAGCTCCGGCGGTGGCAAAGCCGCAGCCCAGGCCGCAAGTGTCAGAAAACAACGTGCCGGTGGTGGAAACCGCCGACGGCGATGTGCTCAACGTGGTGCTCGGCTATGAGCCTGGCGAGGCGAAGCATCTTAACACCACAACTTTCGACGCCTATCTGGTCAACGACAGCAACTATTATTTATATGTGGTATATGCCACGCGTGGCGACAGCCGCGAATGGACATGCCGCTTCTCGGGCATCGTGGAGCCTAACATACAGGTGCATCTCGAGGAGCTGCGCCATGAGGATTTGCCGGAACGCGAGCGCGTGGCTGTGCAGTATGTGGCATTCAAGAGCGACAAGGCGTTCCGCCTGAAGAACCCAGCCGCCGTGGAGTTCCGTCTTGACGCCACTAAATTCTACAAGACCCACTGCTTCCACGACAACATGTACTTCGACAATCCCGTGATTGCCTACGACATTGTGAAAAACGACGTGCCACAACGCCAGATGGTGATTGACAGCGGAGAGCTGGAGCGCGCCATGCGCAAGAAGAAAGCCTCCGACAAGGCTCGCCGTCCCGTGGTAAAGCATCAGCCCGAACAACACAAGAAAGGCGATATTGTCGAAGTAGACCTGCACATCGACGAATTGCTCGACTCGACTGCCGGGCTGACAAACAGCGAGATGCTCGACGTGCAGCTGCGCGAGTTCCGCCGCGTGATGGATGAAAACGCCAACCGCCACGGTCAGAAAATCGTGTTTATCCACGGCAAGGGCGAGGGCGTGCTGCGCAAGGCGGTGCTCGACGAGCTTAAACGCAAATACAAGAACTGCGAGGCGCAGGACGCCTCGTTCCGCGAATACGGCTTCGGCGCAACCCTCGTGACCGTACACTGATGATAGCCTATTTCTCATGCACGGGCAACAGCCGGCGTGTGGCACAGCTGCTGGCGGAACGTCTCGTCGACAACGTCGTCGACCTCCGCCCGCTGCTACGCATCGCAGAGCCGTCGGTCGGCATCGACGGCGGCAAGCTCGTTTTCGTCTTCCCCATACACTCGTGGGGACTGCCCAAAGGCTTTGCCGACTTTCTCACCCGTCTGCGCGTCAACGGCTGTCCACAATACTGCTGCATGGTGGCAACGTGCGGCGACGATTGCGGACTTGCCGCCAGGCAATGGCGCGAGGTGATGGAGGCAAAAGGCATGACTGCCGATGCGGCATACTCCGTGCAGATGCCCAACACCTACGTCATCTTCCCCGGATTCGACGTAGACAAGTCTGACGTGGAGCAGCGCAAACTATCCGCCGTCCCGCAAGCGGCCGACGCCCTGTGCCGGCGAATCGAGGCGATGGAGAAGGGCGACTTCACACACCACGGCAGCGTAGCATGGCTGAAATCGCGCATAATCTACCCATGGTTCATGCGCCACGTCGACGACACACCGTTTGCCACAACCGACGCCTGTGTGGGTTGCGGCCGATGCGCCGCCGCCTGCCCCACCGCCAACATCACAATCTCCAGCCATAAGCCGCAATGGCACGGCGACTGCCTCAACTGCCTCGCCTGCTACCACACCTGCCCGCATCACGCCGTCGCATTCGGCAGGCGCACCAGCGGCAAAGGACAATACACCTGTCCAGACAATAAATCCACAAGTAAATGATACTGCTTGCATTCATCGGTTCGCTTGAGTTTTACGTCATCGCATTCGCCGTGGCGATAGCGTTGGTGGCACTGATGGCGCGTCCTGCCGACAAAGGCGAGGCTCAGACACTGTTTGCACGCGGCGTTGCCAACGAGCCAAGCGGCGAAGACGGCATCGTGATGACAACCGACAGCGATGGGCGGCTTGAATGGACACGTCACGGTGTGCATCTCGACACACCCGACTGCCAAGTGAACTGCGCCATAACGGTGATTGACAACGACATAAGAATCATCGAGCGCAAGGCCGACGACAAGTTGGCGGAAATATGCCACACCGACCGCGACATTCACTTCTCCTGCCTGCAGGCACTGCGTCCTGGACGCTACCACCTATATTATGAGGCGTCATGGAGCGGCGAATGGGCGTCGGGCTACATCCGCATCCCCACTTCTCTGCCCAAGAGGCTCGATGTGCATATGTGATAAAAATTCCGACATATTCAACTTTTTCCTTACCTTTGCATATATGGAGAAAGAATTTGTGACAATGAACCGGCGCGAATGGCTGAAGCGCAGCGCCGCTGGCTTGACAGCACTGGCAGTGGCGGGCGCTGTGGGCGGCTGCGGCGACAAGACTCCTCCGAAACGGCTTGAAGGCAACGTGAGGCTGCCAGCCAAACTGCCTATGCTGAAGCGCATGGACAATGGTTTTACGCCACTTGCAATATCCACGATGTCGATGCCAAAAACCGGCGGAAAGATGGCAGCCGAAGGCATCAAAATCATCCAACGCGCCGCCGATGCCGGAGTGTCGCTTTTCGACACGGCATGGGCTTATGCCGACGGCGACGGCGAACGGATGCTCGGCGAGGCTCTTTCCAATCGCAGCCGCGACTCTTTTATGCTGTCCACATCAATGCCCACATTCAGCGTCGGCACCGTGGCGGAGGCTAAAGCCGTCTTCGACAGACAGTTGCAGCTGCTGCACACCGACCACGTCGACTACTATTCGCTGCAAGCCATAGGCAGCAGTGACATATATATGGAGAAATATTCCGACTCGGGCATCCTTGCGTTTCTAACCAAGATGCTTGACGAAGGCAAAATACGCCATCTCGGAATAGACTACATCGGAAGCGACGAAGACTTTCTCGACGTCCTCCTTTCCGACCGGCGCTTCGACTTTTTCCGTCTCCCGTACAACGCCATCGACGACCTGCGGATGAACGGTGCGCAAAGCAGTGCGATTTTTGCGGCTCAGGACGCCGGCAAACTCGTGTTTGCCACCAATCCGACCAAAGACGGCATGCTGCGCGCGCTCAACGGCGATGCCACCGACGTGCTCTACAGCGCGTTTCCCGACCGTCCGATTGCCGGTTGGGCACTCCGTGCCGCAGCCCGGCAAGAAGGCGTGACAACGGTGGTCGACAGCCCGTCGGACCTGACAATGCTTGCCGAGGACATCACAGCGATGGCTCTCGGGACCGAATTCTCGGAAAAAGAGTCGGCGGTATGGGAAACCGCGCTGAAATCCTTTATCGCAAACTCAAAGATACACTGCATTGACTGCAAGCGGTGTATGCCATGTCCCTACGGCATCAACATTCCGCAGAATTTCACAATCCACAATGCGCTCATCGACGACGACATGCTGCCAAACGCCTACGGCGACACCGCCAGCGAGGCTTTCGCCATAAAGGCAAAAGAATTCGTGCGCCGAATGCAGCCGCTCGACCACCGGCAGTCGGCATTTTTCTGCATCGGATGCGGAAAGTGTGTCGGCAAATGCCCGCAAGGCATAGCCATCCCGCAGCAGATGGCACACATATCACTGATTATCGACAAGGCGCGCGAGCGTGCCGCAAAAGACATATGCGACCGATGAAGAAACGACTACGAACACTTAGAATCACGCTGTCGGCGGCGTTGGGCATCATGCTCACACTGCTGATTGCCACAACCGTGCTCCCCCACGGCTTTTCAACCATCGCGAAGATTCAGCTGATTCCCGCTCTGCTGTCGCTCAACATCGGCATTCTGGCGTTCTGGCTTGTCGCCACGTCGCTGCTCGGCAGAGTTTACTGCTCCACCGTCTGCCCTTTGGGTCTGTTTCAAGACATCTGCGCACGCATCGGCAAGCAGCTGAAAAAGAAGCCCAAACGCCGCTATCGCTACCGCGCCGCCCACAACAGTCTGCGCTATGCCGTGCTTGCCGCCACAATCATCGCCGGCATTGCCGGAGCCGCGGCAGTACCGTCGCTACTCGACCCCTACAGCGCGTTTGTGCGTATGGTCGGCGCCATTGTCGCTCCGTCAGCCATAGGCATCGCCGTTGGCGGCATCACATTTGTCACCATCGGCGCGCTGGCATTCAGTGGCGGACGCACATTCTGCAACACGGTGTGCCCCGTCGGCGCCACACTGTCGCTCGCCAGCCGCAAACCGATGATGCGCATACAAATCGACACATCGCTCTGCATCGGATGCCGGCGCTGCGAGGCTGAATGCAAGGCCTTGTGCATCGACGCGAAAAACCACACTGTCGACATGAGCCGCTGCGTGATGTGCCTCGACTGCATTCCGGCATGCCACGACAATGCAATCACCTATAGCCCGGCTCAGAAAAAGAGCCTCGATACCGGCAACTACGGACGCCGCCGCTTCCTTGGCTTCGTAGGCCTCGCCGTGGCAGGCACGCTTGCGGCAAAAGTCGACTCCGCGGCAAAGACTATAACTGAAGGCAAGTCTCCCGCCAAGAAAAAGGCAGTGGTGCCTCCAGGGGCATCGTCGCGCGACAGCTTCCTGAGCCACTGCACCGCATGCCATCTCTGCGTAAGCAAGTGTCCGCAGGGCATCATACGCCCGTCGGCAACTGAATACGGCATTCTCCACATGTTGCAACCGCATCTTGACTACAGCCTCGGCTACTGTCTGCACGAATGCAACCTTTGCACACAGGTTTGTCCCGATGGCGCACTCAAGCCCCTAAGTCTCGGCGAGAAACAGTCGCACGCAGTGGGAAAAGCAAAGTTCGTGCTCAAAAACTGCGTCACTCAGACCGACGGCTCCGAATGCGGACTATGCTCCCGCAAATGCCCCGTAGGAGCAATCGACATGGTGGAACACGGCGACACATTGATTCCACAGGTCAACGAAGCCATATGCGTGGGCTGCGGCAAATGCGAATATGCTTGTCCAGCCACCCCGGAGAAAGCAATTTATGTAGAAGGAATATAAAAACAAACGATACAATGAAGCAATACCTGGATCTGCTCCGCCACGTAAAGGAGCACGGCACAATGAAAGGCGACCGCACCGGCACCGGCACGAAAAGCGTGTTCGGATACCAGATGCGCTTCAACCTCGCCGACGGCTTTCCGCTGCTGACCACAAAGAAACTCCATCTGAAATCAATCATCTACGAGCTGCTGTGGTTTCTGCGCGGCGACACCAACGTGCACTATCTGCAGGAACACGGCGTGCGCATCTGGAACGAATGGGCCGACCCCGACGGCAACCTCGGACATATCTACGGCTACCAATGGCGCTCATGGCCCGACTACGACGGCGGCTTCATCGACCAGATATCGGAAGCCATAGAAACCATCAAGCACAACCCCGACTCACGGAGAATCATTGTCAGCGCATGGAACGTAGCCGACCTGAAGCGCATGAACCTGCCACCCTGCCACGCATTCTTCCAATTCTACGTTGCCGACGGGAAACTGAGCCTACAGCTCTATCAGCGCAGCGCCGACATCTTCCTCGGCGTGCCGTTCAACATCGCTTCCTACGCCCTGCTGCTCATGATGGTGGCACAGGTCACCGGACTTGAAGCCGGAGAATTTGTGCATACTCTCGGCGACGCGCATATCTACACCAACCACTTCGAGCAAGTGGAGGAACAGCTGAAACGCGACCCGCGCAAGCTGCCCACAATGCGCATCAATCCCGACGTGAAGAGCATCTTCGACTTCAAATATGAGGACTTCACACTCGAAGACTACAATCCGCATCCACACATCAAAGGCATCGTTGCCGTATAAAACGCATTCAAGACAATGAAAAATCTGTCAATAATAGCCGCCGTGGCAAAAGGCGGCGCGATCGGCAAAAACGGAGGGCTGCTCTGCCACATGTCTGCCGACCTGCAACGCTTCAAGGCACTGACTACAGGCCACACCATCGTGATGGGACGGCGCACCTTCGACTCTCTGCCGAAAGGCGCGTTGCCCAACCGCCGCAACATCGTAATCACCCGCAACCCACAGTTTTCCGCTCCGGGAGTGGAAGTGGCGCTGTCGGTTGAAGACGCATTCCGCATGGCAGAGTCCGACGGCGAGGTTTTCGTTCTCGGAGGCGAACAGATTTACCGCGCCACGCTGCCGTTCGCGTCTCGTCTGTATCTGACGGAAATCGACGCGACATTCTTCGGCGCCGACGCTTTCTTTCCCGATGTCAATTGGAAAGAATGGCGCGAGACGCTGCGCGAGCATCATCAATCCGACGACCGCAACCCTCACCCATACTCGTTTGTAAACTACGAGCGGTAAAATAACACAGCACGACTCTCTCCACAACTCATGGAGAGAGTTTTTTTATTCCGCACACAATAGACGCCGTCTATGAACATATAGACAGAATCATTCGTTTATCTATAATAAACCATTTAAATTTGCACCGTTGAATCATCACAACCACAACAGAAAATGAAAAGCAGAAAAGAAACAGCATCAGCAAAAAAAGCAAGCGGCGCATACAATTGCACGCAGGCTGTGTGTTGCACATACAACGACTTCACAGGGCTTGACGAAGAGACTATAAAACACGCAGGCAACAGTTTCGCCGTGGGAATGGGCAATATGGAAGGCACTTGCGGAGCACTCATCGGAGCCGGCATCGTTTATGGTCTTTTCACCAAAGACAAAGCCAAGTCGGCTCGGGGAATGCGCCAGATAATGGAAAAATTCCAGCAACGCAACGGCGCCACCCAATGCAAGCTTCTGAAAGGCGCAGGCACTGGCAAGATGCTGCGCGAATGCAAGATGTGTGTGGCCGACGCGTCGGAATTTCTCGAAGACTTGCTGACCCAAGAAACGAAGTGATTTGTAAACTTAAAAATAAATAATGTTATGGAAAAGTTCAATGACGTAATCAACAGCGACCAACTCACATTGGTAGATTTCTACGCCACATGGTGTGGACCGTGCAAAATGATGCATCCAGTGCTCGAACAGCTGAAAGCCGACCTCGGCGACAGCATCCGCATCATCAAACTGGATGTAGACA
>ULYY01011554.1_pt1 | contig 19972 bp, 16 predicted proteins | sample 1962601 | NCBI WGS metagenome assembly ULYY01 (sample SAMEA4835875, study PRJEB28245) | human gut metagenome | biome: gut microbiome; material: fecal sample | place: Denmark | collected 2008 | reverse complement strand
CACGCCCGTAAGGGCGTGTCAACCTTCGGGAATACTGGAAAGCGCCGCCCAGGTCCCGATCCCGACCGCGCCGAAAGGCGCCTGAACCCACGAAAAAAAGCTGTGAGAAATGTGCTTCATTTCTTCACAGCCTTTTTCATTTCCTTATTCTTTCTGTTCTTCTGCTTCTTCCGGAGCCGGTGCTTCTTCATCCGGCGTTCCGTCTTCTTCTGTCTCTTCCGCAGGTTCAGCAGTCTCGACGGCTTCTCCCGTCTCTTCCGGTTCTTCCGTTTCCGTGGCCGGTGTTTCTTCCTTCTTTTCTTCCACCGGCGGATAGCCTGCTACCTTGGGCGCCTCGATCCGGTCAAGGGCATCAATGGCTGCCAGCGCCAGCTGCAGTTCCTTGCGGATCTTCCCTACATAGTTCTTCATATTTCCTTCCGTACGGATCATGTTTTCCACCAGACGGCGGCGGGATTCTTCGGCCTCCCGGATCTGACGGTCTCCTTCTGCGTGGGCATTGGCAATGAGGATTTCCGCATTCCGTTTCGCGTTCTTCTTCACATTTTCTGCGGTATCCTTCGCCAGCTGCAGGGTATTGGTCATGGTTTCGGAAATCTTTTCGTAGTTGGCCAGCTTCGTCTTCATCTGGTCCATCTGCTCTTCCATTTCCCGATGTTCCCGGTAAATCTGTTCATAATCCGCTACAATCTGCCGGAGAAAGTCATTGACCTCCTCTTCGCTGTAGCCCCGAAGGCCTTTGGAAAAGGTCTTGTTATGAATATCCATTGGTGTAATCATGGGTGCGCCTCCTTGAAGTGATGTGAGTCTCTTTTTCTATTTTACTTGTTTTCACAGATTTCGGCAAATTTCCAATCAAAAAGGCCGACGATGCGGCCTTTTTTGATGAAACAGCCCGGGTCCGAAAGCGCAGGTGCGCCTTTAGCGATTTTTTCTTAGTCGTCCCGGTCGACTTTATACTTTCTTTCCAGCTGTTTATACGTATCCAGTCCGATAATATGGTTGAAACGGCCAAATTCGATCATGTCCTTGGCGCTGGCTTCGGTGGTGCCGTTCTTTTCCAGTCCGGAGAAGAGGTCATAGAGGGCCTTGGAAATAGTGTATACAGCGCTGCATGCCCAGAATACCAAAGAGAATCCCATTTCTTCCAGTTCCTTGGCCGGAATAAGCGGTGTCTTGCCGCCTTCGATCATGTTGGCTACCAGGTAAGCGCCGGTGCCTTCCATGCCCCGGGCAAATTTTTCCAGTTCTTCCCGGCTTCCGATGCCGTCGGCAAAGCAGATTTCTGCGCCGGCGTCAGCATAGCGTTTGCTTCTTTCGATGGCGTCATCAATGCCGTAAACAGCGCGGCTGTCGGTGCGGGACATGATCATGGTTTCCTTATCGAAACGGGCATCCACGGCAGCCCGGATCTTCTGGGCATGTTCTTCAGCGGAAATGACCTGCTTGCCGTCCATGTGGCCGCAGCGTTTCGGCCATGCCTGGTCTTCGAAGAAAATGCAGGCAGCGCCAGCCTGTTCAAACATTCTTTCCGTACGGATGATATTCAGTGCATTGCCATAGCCTGTATCGCCATCAGCCACCACAGGAATATCCACGGCATTGCAGATGCCCGTCAGCTGCTCCGCCATTTCCGTACAGGAAAGGAGGCCTACATCCGGCTGTCCCAGACGGGATGCAGATACAGAGTAGCCGCCCATGGCCAGACAGGGAATGCCTGCCATTTCTGCGATTTTAGCACCCAGAGCGTCGCCTACGCCTGGAGCAATCATAATTTTTCCGGATTTCAGATTGTTACGGAATGCGATACGTTTTTCTGTTGCTGTTTTCATAATGACAACCTCCTGATACATATACAGATCAAATAAAAATAGCCATAGTGATGAGACAGGAAAAGAGAATCCCTCGCCATCCACAGAAAAGAAAAAGCCCCTTTCCTGCAGAAACAGCAGAAAAGAGGCGCTTTGGCGCGGTACCACTCTTACTTATATCTCAAGGAGCATACACAAAGATGAAAATAAAAAAAGCCCTGTCCTACGGACAAGGGCGCAATCGCGCGGTACCACCCTGCATTATACTCCATATCCCTAACGCGGACCGACGTCGGACTTACTGCATTTCAGTTCGAAGCTCCCAGGGGACACGCTTTCCTTCCATACCGGTTTCCATCCTCCCGGCTCTCTGTCATTTCCGGTCAAGCTCAATCCTGTTCATCGCCTTTAATATTTACCAAACATTATAATAGCCCCCGTCCCTCCTGTCAAGAAGGGGCAAAAAAAGAAAAATGAAAGCCTTCCCGCCGGTCATCTATTCGCTGCCTCCATGGCATGCGCCCCTCGCAGCCATAGCAGCCTCATAAAAAAATCCCATTTTACAAAAGTGCGGCATGCCGCACCTTCTTAAAACGAATTTTCTCCTTCATACAGAGCAAAGATTTATCATCACGGAAAATATGATGGATTCCCTGTACGGTTCAGATAATGCCAAGTATGACCAGCACGCCAAGCGCCTTTTGGCCAGCAGGAAACTGCTCGCTGAAATCGTCAAAAAGGTGGTCCCTGAATTCCAGGATGCCAGCATCGATGACATTGCGGAAAAATATATTGAAGGAACGCCGCTTGTGGGAAGCATCCCTGTAGCCCCGGGCCTTACAAATGCAGTGCCCTCCAAAATCTCAGGCGGCCGCAATGAAGACGGGGTGCCGAAGGAAGGATACATCACCTATGACATCCTCTTCCACGCCCGCGCACCGGGAACAGGAGAACCCATGACCCTCATTATCAACGTGGAGGCCCAGCGCAGCCAGAAAGAATCGACCCTGGGGTACCATCTGATGAAAAAGGCCGTCTTCTATGCATGCCGCCTTATTTCATCACAGAAAGAGCGGGAATTTGAAGGCAAGGATTATAATAGCATCAAGAAGATATATTCCATTTGGATCTGCATGGATTCACCCAGCAGGGACAGCTATATCAATCGCTACCGTCTGGAGGAAAAACACCTGCTCCACCGCTACGACGAACCGCAGGAAAACTATGACCTGGTCAACATCGTTCTTATCAGCTTAGGGGAAAAAGCAGACAAAGACAGACTGATTCACCTGCTGCAGGTCCTTTTCACAGAAAGCCATCAGACCTTTGACTCGAAAAGAAACATTTTGCAGAAAGAATATCATATTGAAATGACACCGGAAATGGAACAGGAGATGAGTACCATGTGCAATTTGAGCTTAAACATTTCAGAAGAAGCCCTGAACAGAGGCCTGGCCCAGGGCCGCAAAGAAGGACGCGCAGAAGGTCGACTGGCGGGTCTGAATGAGACCGCCCTCCGCCTGCTTTCCATGGGCCTTTCTGTAGAAGACGTATCAAAGGGTACCAGTCTTCCTCTGGAAACTGTAGAAGAAATCAAAAAACAGATGATAGAGAAAAATAAATAAAAAGAAAAAGAGGCATCCTGAAAAACAGGATGCCTCTTTGGTTAAATACCCATCTCTACCCCCTCATTTCGAGCAAGGCGAAGCGAACCCCCGAAATCTCCCTGCTCTACGTGACTTGCCGTAAACGGGGATACATTTCCAGGCCCCATGTCAGACTGTCAGTCTGACAGTCTGATAGTCTGATAGTCTGACCGCCCCTCAAATCCCTCTGATTCAGTCCCGCTCGAAGAGATCCCGGGTATACACCTTATCCCTCAACATCATCCAGATCATCCAGCACTTCGTCATAGCGGTTGGCAATGATAGCGCAGCTCCCTTTTTAAATTTCAAATTACGTTTGATTACTTATGTTCTGATACTTTACGCAATAGCTGTTCCCACTTGTTCCAAATTATATCCGGATTAAAACGTTTGATATACTTCTGTCCTTCTTTACCCATTCTTTCTCGTAGCTCTACAGAATTTATCAGCTTTTCTAATGCCTGACTATAATCCTCTGGTGAATCCACCAGAAATCCTGTTTTCTGATTCTGAATCAGGCTATTTACCCCATTACAATTTTTAAATCCTATTGCAGGAAGCCCTGCCGCCATCGCTTCCGCCAGAGACAAAGAAAAGCTTTCCAATTTGCTAGGCACTGCGAAAATATCGCTACTAGCATAAACTGATTCAACGTCCTTGGTCGATCCCTTAATCATTATTCGACTTTCCAAACCGCTTCCATGTATTTCCCTCTCAAGTTGTCTCCCATAGGAATTAGAATTATTTCCCCAAATTTCTACGTTCCAATCTGGATATTTATCCGCGATTTCCGCAAAAGATTGAACTAATTGCTTCTGATTTTTACGATCGCATAACGTTCCAACACAGGAAATAACATAGTGACTCTTCGTCTCATGTAGATTCGCAGGATGTGTTGATTCTTTGATTGGTAAACCGATGACTTCTATATAATTGTTAGGAAAATATCTCTTTACAGTAGGCAATGCATATGGAAGCATTACCTGAATAGCCGCACTATGCCTAACAGCATTTATTTCTACAGAAGACAAGTATGGATATTGTGTAGGTGGATCATCATGAACCATTTGTACCACAGGCGTTATTATGCCAGCATCTTTAATAATATATTTAGTTGAAATAATCGAACAAGAAGCAATAACATCCGGATTAATCACATCAATTAGTTCTCTTAGCCTTGACCCATAAATTTTTCCCCTACTTAATGCATTAATTTCTCGCGCTTTCCTTTGGGAAAATAGTCTTGCTATCTCCCTTTTTAACCTATATACGAGAGGTAATTTATATGGCAAAATCTGTTTCTTGTTTTTGAAAAGAATATTATACTGCTTTACTTGTGGACTTATCTGGAAATATGGTTCTCCCTCCATTGTATCTATATACAGGATGCTGACTTGATGGCCTCTTTTTTGCATTGCATTAGCAAATTCACATGTGGCTCTTTCCACGCCACCACCTATACGTACATAATGTGTACCTAAATGCGCTACCAAAATATTCACGGGCTCGCCTCCCTATATCTATTTTTTCATACGTTGATAATCTGCAAAGGTTCTAACGCTCTTAAGCTTATGATGTGGTGTTTTTTCCATCTGATGCTCCCACCATACTCCCAACTGATCAATGCCCTTTTTCACGGAAGATACAATACGATAAGTTATGTCAGCCGGTGCAATAACCGTTTCACACCAGACCTCAGGATTGTCCCTTAACTCAGCTCTCACTATCGAGCTTTGTTGAATATTCTTAATCTGACTATTCAATTCCTGCAGGGAAATTTCCTGCCCATCCAATAGCCACCGCAGCTCTCCAATTTTTTCCGCACTATAACAGCTAATTACAGGAACTTCACCAGGGTATACATACCAATCATAAGCAAAATGCCTATCTACGCAAATCTGAATAAATGGGTTGCAAACGTGGATTGAAGGCAAAATCTCCCATTCAGAAAGACCGGCACAGTCTCCTTCGGTTTCCTCAATATCGAAACGAACCCATGTAATTTCATCCTGTGGTGGAAACGCGATGAAGGTCTCATGCCCCTGTTTCTTCAAAGGGCCTACATCCATAGAAAATCCATTGCTAAAGCTGATTTTGCCTTTTAAAATTCGCCCTGTGTCTTCAATATTCCCATATAATGCCATCGCCTCAATATGCTGAGGTACTTCAAAATCGCAGCGACACCATTTTTCTTTATCATCCGGTACCCAAAGGTAATCCTCCATAGCCGGTTTTTCATCAGCGATACGTTTAGTATTCATTAGCTGAAAATCATGGAGATAGCTTCCTTCCCCTGATGAAACAGTGACTATTCCCTTATAAGCCAGATTATTTGTCCGTCTCGTCCAGAAAATAATATCTCCATTAAAAACCTGCCGCACATGTTCGATATTCTTCTGTGACATATGGCAAATGAGTGCCTTATATAATACGTTATGAAGAAGACCTGGTCCGCGACAGGCGGAAGCCACTGGAAAGCGAATCCGTTTGTCCCACTCATAGACCGGATTATCCGTTTCACAGTCCAGATATCTCATTTCCTTGCGATAAACACGGGATGAAAGGAAATGACGTTCATAATAATCTTTATATGATACATAGGATGTAGCATAGGCAAACCCTTTGAAAACCAGCGGTTCGTATGTATTCTCGGGATTATTCAAAATAGCCCCCATTACTTTCTCAAAGGCTATAGAAAGCATCCTGTGATCTACATGGTAGTCAAAGTCTGTCACCATCAGAGCATCCGGTCGATTAGAGACAATAACATCCTTCAAGTCTTCCAGCAATCCTTTCCATGTATATTTCTGGTGCTGTCCGTATTTCCCATAATGATAATCAACAATATCGCCACAGCCATAGGTTTCTGTCCGCCCACCTGCATCAACTGGTTTGTCCAAGCCATGAAGATATACTGAGCGTTCTCCACGGTTACCGCCATCAGGGAATCCGAGAAAAATGACGTCCTCCTTCTCCACACCTAAAAGGCGGAGCGCTCTTAGTGTTTCATCAAATCGCACAAAAGCCGGATACACCCAGTCACCATTGGTCATGAAAACACATTTGACATGAATGCCTTCCTTGACCGCACTATATATAGCCGCTCCCGCCGTATTAATTTCATCATCTTCATGGGGAATAATAACCATAAGAGAACGAATCCCCAACGATTTTTTGTACGAGAAAGAAGATTGCTTCATTGAAACGCCCCTTATCAAAAATTATTATACAGTTTTGTTTATTCCCGCTATGCGGTCAACCAGTCGAAACCATTTCTCCCAAACCTTATCTTTTGAGAATTTTTTCATAGCCTGATGAGCATTCGCACCCATGGTCTTTCTCAGCGTATCATTTGCCATCAGCTCTGCAAGTCCCGCCGCCAATGGTTCCACACCATCGTCTACTAAAATTCCTGAATGCCCATCTTCCACTAACTCATTCACTCCAGCACATGATTTATATGCTACTACCGGAAGTCCTGCACTCATTGCCTCAGTAACTACTAAGCCCCAGCCTTCATGCTCACTGGGACAAACCAGAATTGCTGATTCCTCATAAACTGATTGTATGTCCGTAGTAGTGCCTCTATAGACAACCCGGTTCTCCATATGGTGAGAAATGATATCATTTTTCATCTCTTTTAAATATCGTTCAGAACCATGGCTGTCTCCCCACATTTCCAATTTCCATTCAGGAAACTTTAAGGCCACTTTTTCAAAAGCCTGTATGGCCAAATGCGGCCGTTTCGCCGCTTTCGTCAAGCGTCCCACAAAGAGTAGTTTTTTATGATTACCATCGCTCACACGCTGGTTTTCGGGCACAATATTAGGAATGATTTCGCAATCAGAACCAGAGCAGAATTTATTTATGATTTTCTTTTGTGAAGGAAGCAGAACCTGAATAGCTTTACAACAGTTTAAGGCCTTTTTCTCCGGTTCCCCCATCTCGGCAAAGGCCCGCTCCAATTCCACATGGTTCGTTCCTATCAAAGGAATTTTTCCCTCCATGGCCTCTACTGCATAATACACCGCGTCAGAATTATAAGCAATAATTACATCCGGATTGAAATCCACAAAAGCATGTTTGAGATACGGCTTTACAATTCTGCACTTACATTTTTCATTCCATTCATGAAATTTTTTCTTGCTAAATGCACGAAGCGCCTCTCTGATTAATTTATCCAATGGCGAAATATGTCTGCCAATAACTGCCTTACCCGGATCTAATACCGGAGAGTCAGAAATCAGCGAATAAATTTTGATATCAGGATGCAAAGAGAAAAATGATGTTTTTGAATCACCACCACCGCACGCAATGGCCACTTCATCACCTCTTGCGTCAAATGAATTGGCCATCTCACAGCAAGCATGCTGCATGCCTCCACTTTTCTGCAATATCCCTGTATATACAATAAGAATCCTCATGTTACACCTCACCGCAATTTTTAAGTCAGAATTTAATTCCTATATATTTTTTTATATTTACTATACATCTTGCAAAATAGTAAGAAATTATTCCGTATGGACCAGCTTAAGAATTTATCTCTATATCTCCCTGATACAGGATGATTCCTTAAATACTGTAGAAAATCCAACATACTATGATATTCTGAGTCAGAAAGTTGTTTATCGTCCATATCTAGGCAATAGGCCTTTACAATTGAGGATAATGCACGTTTCCCACAATAATCTATACACTCACTATAGCCATTCAGGCTGGCATCATATCTATATTTCCAAAGTTCATAATTATCATAATAATATAAAGCATTACGATTATGAGTTATAGAATCAGCCGCATCTCTCCGATGGAAATATAATATATCGGGTATAAAAGTTACTTTGGTCTCATTGAAGAGAATTTTCATCGACAGATAACCATCTTCTCCAGCGTGCGCTAAATTATCCGGAAATACAATCTGCTCCCAATTCTCTCTTTTGGCACAAAATGTCCATAACACACTATACCCACCAGTTAATATTTCAGTTCTCCTTTTATTCAGTGATAGATCGTTTAGTTTAGCACAAGGTTCAATTCGAATACTGCTATTTTCCCCATATACATTCGCTGAATTCCAAATAATAACATTAGCATCACTTGAAGCCGCCTTATCCATAACTAATTTCAGTAAATTATGATCGAAATAATCATCTGCATCCAGCCAAAAAATATATTTTCCCGAAGAACAACCCAGTCCTCTTTTTCTTGCGATTGTAACACCTTGATTAGCCTGATGAAATACCTTTATAGAAGGATTTTCCATTGCATAATCATCACATATTTCTCCTGACCCATCCGTGCTCCCATCATCTATAATAATAATTTCATAATTATCATACGTTTGATTAATCACGCTATCAAGGCATTGATTAATGTATTTTTTTGCCTGATACACAGGAATAATTATCGAAGCGTCCGGTCTTTGCATGATATTCCCCCAACATAATGATCATTTCTTATTACTAATCTTCTTATCGTTATTTATGCTTAATGCAGTCAAATATCCCATCAAAGCAAAATACATGCGTGCAGGAATTTTATTGATGATTGTTGTATCAACCAGTCCTTGGATGAAAAAAGCAAAAAAAGGTATCATTGCGCAAATGCTTAGTAAAAAGCTCCCCTGTTCTCTAAGTGCTAAATAAAGACCTATAAAAGAAAGGACATAAAAAGCAATAAATCCTATTCCTCCAAGAATCCCACCGGTCGAAAGAAAATAAAGCGGCATATTGTGAGGCATGGTAAGACCCCTTTCGGACGCTCCTTCTGGATGATATGCTCCATAATAATTTTCATACCAGTGAGCAGCACCCACACCAATGAGCGGATGATCTTTCCACATGTCTATGCTGGCTTCAATCATAAACATTCTTTCTCCACCAAGATGAGATTCCGCCCGACCGTGCTCCATATAATAAGCGCCAAAGCCTCCTAAAATAACCAAGCCTAATACCAAAGCGACAACAGATTTTCTAAAATGAAATTGTGTTCCACGTTTAGAAATGAACCAAGAAACCAGAGTACTTATTATTAATGCTCCCATCAGTCCTATAAGTGCCCCCCTAGAAGAAGCAGCATACAGGCAAAATGCCTGTCCCAATAGCACTGCCGAAGCAATAATTCTGTATATTGTATTTTTGTACGAAAACATAAAGTACACTATAAAAGGAATAGTTATATCAAGCATTGTTCCAAAATGATTGGGGTTTGCATAAGAGCTTTGTACTCGAATGCCCGGTTGCAGATACCATTGATAAATACCTATGCCACACGCAATCAGCATTCCCACGAGAATGCCCCATTCAACTCCTTTTTTTACCGAATACTTTCCGGATATCCACCATGTCATAAAAAAGGGCGCAGTCAAACACATATAATTAATCGACTGCACTATATCACTTCTATCATGATGGAAAACCGCCGACAAAAGAAAAAGAAGGTAAAGAATAAAAATACCTGTGCTCCAATAACGAAAGGCTTCTGATACATGAGGCAGGATTCTTACTTCGTGTTTATATTTATAAATTGCTTCAAATATAACAAAGAGAGCAAACAAACCCATAGCAAAACTAAAATAAGACGCCTTAAAACACCAAGATATAATTACAAGAAAAAGAAATATTACAATGTTAGCAATCTGGTACATAACGCTATTCCTCCAGAAAATCTAGCAATTATTGTTCTCAAAATATAACTTTAAATAGTAACATCATCAGAAATAAGATATTTCCCATATTTTGTGGTTGCCTTATCTGCGCTCAACCCATATTCAGCATTGGTAATATCATATTTCCTGTCATATCCATTATTCGGAGCTGCAAGTATGCCACAAATCATATCGTAAATCAAATCATTGGTAAAGACCATATTTTCATTATATTGAAGATTATCAGCAACGACTGTATGGGATTCCTTATAGTCAGGAGCCAGGTATACGAAAGCCGGTGTACGAACCATATTCCAGGTAAATGTCCCGTCTCCGTGGAAATATTTCATATCCTCCCCATGATCAGAGCAGTATATCATGGCCTGAAGATTCATATTATCCTTTGCGTACTGATAGATATTCTTCAGCACTTCATCCGTATACTTAATGCTGGAATCATAATCATTCACTTTTTCTTTCTGTCCCTCTACATGAACACCATCAAAATGCGGAGGCACGCGATCCCTGTAACGGTCATGGCTGCCTTCCAGATGAATAACAATAAACTGTGATTCCTCTGTAGGAAGTTCCTTCAAAAAGTCCATGATTTTCATGTCGTCCCCGCCTGGATTAGCAGTGGTTATTGATTTTTTTGAAGCGCCAGATACCAAGGTCAATGATAGGTTTCCTGGGGAAGGTTCTTGATTACTGATAAAGTATGTAATATACCCAGCCTTATTAGCTACATCAGTAATAGTAATCATTTCTTCACGGTCTCTATCATTATACTGATTGATATCTGTCAGGAACATGGACAGTGCTTTTTCCGTCAGAGGATAACAGGAATAGGTATTTTTCAGCAGGTAGAAATTGCCATTTTCTTTTTCCTTAGACAACCAGGGCGTGGTTTCTGCCAGATAATCGGGATTGAAGGCTTTCATATGATCCCTGTTGGCACTTTCACCAATGACAACGATAACAGCACCGGGAAGCTTTTCCGGAGTTCCACCGACAAACCGGAACTTTTTTAAATTTTCATCATGCTTAGCCATGGCTGCTTTTGCCCCCACCAGGTACTTGTGGGCCACATGATAGGGCCATGCTGGGAAGATACGGGGGATCCAGTGAGCAATCGTAACAAGAGCAGCAATAATCAGTACTGCCATCACGACTTTCCGCACCATGACGGGAGATGGAACCTTCCCATTTTTACCAGCAGCACTGCCCTTGATAATAAGATATCCGATGAAAGCCATATAGAGAATGAAAGCAGCCAGAATCAATGCAAGAGTGCCAAACCCCAGATGGGACTGCAGGAATTCCATGGCTTCCTTGGAGTTGGTAAGCAGTACGGAAATCATGTCGGTGGAAGTAAATCCGGCGCCAAAGATTCTGTAATAAGTCATGTAGACAAAGACACTGAGTGACAGATATCCAATCAGCAGGAAGTTGAAAATCCCAAGGATTCCTCTGGCTTTATGGCAGAGTGAGCCGATATATTCAAATAAAAATGTGAGCACTAAAACAGGCATAAGAGTGAGTACGTCATTATTCAGCGTTTCCACCCGAATGCCCCAGTTTCCGCCGGATTTGGCCTGGATATAAGAGAATGCAGCCAGCCACAGATAGAAGATAACCAGTCCCGGCCGCCAGGAAGGATGAAAGAGGCTCCGTCCCGTTACCAACTGGGCGGCAAATACAAAAATCACGCCTGCCAATGCATTACGCAGTCCATGATCCCAGTTGCCCAGATCTGTCACACCTACTGCCGGATACCATACATATAAAATGGCCATGAAAATCACGGCCAGCATAAAATATTTTCCTATTTCTTTTACCTTCATAACTCTCTCCCATCTCATAATGCATCTGTTAGCAGGGATACGCCAACCCTTATCCCCATAAGGAGTCTTATATTAAACAGCGTTTTTCCTTATTCCTTTTATTATATATGTATTCTACTAATAAGCAAGATAATTCCTGCAATGATACATATTAGTTTTACACCTCAAAGCCGCAGAACATCTGCGGTCTGCCGGCCTTTCATAAGACTGCCCAATCAATGCATTTCCCAGCTCTTCGTCCCATTTATTTTAATTCAACACATTCACGTTACATCGTATTACCTTTTACGTTAAAAATTGACCGTCAATAGAATCAGGCATTTTAACGCAGTTATTCACGCGTTAAAATGCCTGAATTTATTGAATTTGTTTGGCTCAGCTCGTTTTTAACTCAAAATGTTGAGTCAAAAAAATTAACTTCACTTTTAATTGAGTTAAAATGGCAGATTTGAGATCGCAGGACCGCTCTGCGGCCCGGTTCAAAGGGTGGCGGCGCCTTTGCCACGGTATGTAGGGGCTGTGAAAAAATGATGGAGTCCCTGTCAGATGGTTAGACAATCCGACAGCAGATGTCCCATCCTTCATTGACAGGGAGAGAATTGACACAGCTGCTCTCCCCGTTTTCTTTTCATTTCCACGAGAGCGCTGCAGGGTGGAGAAATCGCAATCCGTAGTGAGGAGGCCCCATGGTGATGGGAGATCTCTCGACTCAGAATCTTCATAGAGCCCAGAACCATTTCTCCTGATACCGACAGGCAGCTCCGCTCGAGATGACAATGAGGACGGGCCGCTTGCTGTCATTTACAAAAATAGTGGCATAAAAAAGGGGCTGTGAGGAAATGTAAATCATTTCTTCACAGCCCCTGACAGTTCGGTATGTGCTTTTTACCGCCTGCAGTAAGCGGTGCAGAGTGGGAAGATATCTCGATTTGGCTTCCGGCCCTCGAAATGATAGAGTGTGGAGCCCCGATCCTGTTATCTGATGTCTAATCACCTGACATCCCCCCTCAAATCTCTTTCCTCAAATCTTTTCCCCCACGTCAAAAACTCCTGAATCATCCCAATGCCGTTGCACGGTTGGGCTCAGGCCTTCTGCTTCGATGAATCGGCCAGGAGCAGCCGCCTAAGCGGAATATCTGTGTCGTCAAGGAAGAACAGGTATAGCCATATTTGCCACCGTCATGTCTGACAGGTCTTTCTTCAGGAGTTTTTATGGGGTATTTCATTGTCGGTGCACCGGGAGCGGCAGGACTCACTTGTGATGGCTTTGGTTCTTCTGTCCCCGTTTCCATGGAATGCGCGCTTTCGGGAAATGAAAGAATGTCGCCAGGCCTTCCCGCCTCTCTGTTCATATAGTCCAAAGGAATGAAAGCCGGTATCAGCAGGAGGCCGTGGAATGGGGGCCGGGGAATGGAGACTCGGGACTGGGGACTCGAAGACAGGGATACGTCAGACGGTCAGGCTTCAGAGAGGCGTATCGCAGAATGTCTTTCCTAACAATAGAGACAGAGCTATAGAGAGCGGGGGGATTTTTCAATTTACCTTCCGACCCTCGAAATGACGAGGTGAGTAGTCCCGCTCCTGTCATCTGATATCTGCCGTCTGAGTGTCTGCCCGCTGAGCTCAAATCTCTAATTTCAAAAAGCGGCCCCTCTGGCAGGGTGCCGCTTTTATTTTATCAGATATGATAGTAGGTCTTGTACCATTCCGCAAATTTCCGAAGGCCTTCGCGGAGGGTGGTAGCAGGGCGATAGCCGTAGTCTTTTTCCAGAGCTTCGGTATCCGCATAGGTGACGGGAACGTCGCCGGCCTGCATGGGCACCAGTTTCTTGTGGGCCTCGAAGTCGTAGTCTTTGGGAAGGACACCGGCGCGAATGAGTTCCTGCTGCAGGATATCTACGAACTGGAGGAGGTTTTCCGGCCGTCCACCGCCGATGTTATATACAGCATAGGGCGGAATGGGGAGGCCGTCTTCGCCGTTTTTCTTTTCCGGTGCCCCCTGCATGACGCGGATGATGCCTTCCACAATGTCATCGATGTAGGTGAAGTCCCGTTCACAGTGGCCGTAGTTGAAAATCTGTATGGTCTTTCCGGCCCGCAGCTTGTCGGTAAACCCGAAGTAAGCCATATCCGGCCGTCCGGCAGGGCCATAGACGGTGAAGAAGCGGAGGCCTGTGGAGGGGATGTTGTAGAGTTTGGCGTAGCAGTGAGCCAGAAGTTCGTCTGATTTCTTGGTAGCCGCATAGAGGGAGACGGGATGATCCACTTTATCTTCGGTGCTGAAAGGAACTTTGGTATTGCCGCCATAAACGGAAGAGGAGGACGCGTATACCAGGTGTTCTACGCCTTTGGCTCCGCCGTCATAGGAGTGGCGGCAGGCTTCCAGAATATTGTAAAAACCGATGAGATTGGATTCGATGTATACATCGGGATTGGTGATGGAGTAGCGTACACCAGCCTGGGCAGCCAGGTTCACTACGATGTCCGGATGCCAGGTGCTGAAGATGTCTGTAATGCAGTCTTTATCTGCCAGATTGCCACGAATGAAATGGTATTCGCTTCCTTCTGCCAGGGCCGCCTCTTTTTCCAGTTCCTGCAGGCGGTATTCCTTCAGGGATACATCATAGTAGTCATTCATATTATCAATGCCGATGATGCGGATATTCTTCACTGTAAGCAGCCGCTTCACCAGATTGGCTCCGATAAATCCGGCAGAGCCGGTGACAAATACGGTTTTCCCTTCTAATGTAATCGGTGTTTTCATATGTTTCTCCTTTATGCAGATGACAAGTAGGTTAAATTCTCTTTACAGCTCCCAAGCCTTTACGCTTTGGATCCCAGATATTTCAGATACAGGGAAATCATGTCTCCGTATTTTCCCTGCATACGGGCGGTACGGGCAGCCTGGTGGAGGTTTTTGTGTCCTTTGGGAGGCACCAGGGGTACGTCTTTCCAGGGGGACTTCTTCTGGATGGCGGCGTATTCCTGCACCACCGGCCATGCCTGCACCCAGCTGTGCCAGGGTTTGGCGTGGCCGGCGAAGTGGATGATGACCTGGCGATGATAGTCTTCATTCACCGGCTGTTTTTTGAAAAGGGACTGGCGGTCCAAGTTATAAAGGTAGTTGTATTTCTTTTCAATGAAGAGGCATTTGCCGTCCAGCATTTCATTATGGATGTCCTGGTCATGGTGGGAGAGACGGTTTCCTACCCGCTTCACATTTTCCTCTGCCCGACGGACAATATCATCGAAGAGGCCTTCTTCCATCCACTGTTTCACGTTGATGAGCATCATGCCTGCATTGAAATAACGCTTCGTGTGAACCCGTTTCATCTGCAGTTCTTCTTTGCGGTCTGATACCACCGCCACATCATTTCCCTGGAAGTCCAGATTTCTTAAATAGTCCAGAGAGCCGCGGCACATCATGTCTCCGTCCAGATAAAGAACCCGATCTGTCACAGGAGCCACTGTGGGAGCCACCAGGAAACGATAGAAAAAGGCAGCCACGCCGTCAGAGAGAAGAAGGGGCTTGAAGGCGCTGTCGTCAATAAGATGCACTTCCAAAGGGCTCTGCATAATCTGCGCCGCCTTCTCCAGTTTTCCCTTTTCTTCATCTGTCAGGTGATTCACAAAGAAATGGTAGCAGATGGGCATGTCCTCATTGTGGGCATGGACCGTAAGGGCCACCATACCCATGTGGGGAATGTAGTCTTCCGTCCCGGTGAGGGCGATGTGGAAATCTTCTTTTTCTGCCTTTCTGCCCAGATGAATGGTGTCTGTAACAGCATGGGAAAGAACGTTGCTCATGGATGTCTCCTTGTATTTCATGGAAATCGATTTTTGTAATATCAGAATCGGTTATATTTTATCATATTATAATGGCTTCTGTGTTCCATCTGCTATAATAAAGGCAGGTTTATCTCAAATTCATGAACGGCAGGGAGAAGAATATGAATCTTTTACTGGCAGATCTTCACAAATTCGTGGGCTACAGCGGCGGTATCGAGCATGTGCTGTCCCGCATGGCTTTTGCCATGAAGGAAAAGGGCTACCATGTGTCGGTGGTCATGGCAGATGAGAAGGAGGGCGCTTCTTTTTACCCCTTCCCCGAGGACTGCCATTTTTACAATCTTTTCCATATGGCCGGCATGAAGCCCATCCGCATGAGTTCTTTGGGGAAAGGGCTTCGGGAAATCACCCGCCTTTTCAGCAAGGCCGGCGCCAGGGAGCGGAATTACAGGATGCTTTCCGCCGCAGCGCCCCAGCTGGAGAGGGTGCTGGCGCTGGAGAAGCCGGATGTAATCATTTCATTCCGGGAGCCCACGGGCCGTCTGCTGCTGGAGGGGCTGGACACGAAGGTGCCGGTGATTTCCATGCTTCATAATGATCCCGATGAAATCTTCGCCCATGCGCCGTCAGGGGAAATGAGGGCTCTGGAAAAAAGCGCCCGTATCCAGGCTCTCATGCCTTCTTTCATAGAGAAGGCAGAAAAGTATCTCCGCTATGACCGCTTCGTGTACATTCCCAACGCCGTATCCATTCCTGCCATCTCCGCCCAGCCCGGATCTGCCCGCAAAGTCCACACCATCACCAATGTGGGCCGCATTACCGGCCGCACCAAGAGACAGCACCTGCTGGTGGAGGCTTTTGGCCTTCTGGCAAAGGATTTCCCTGACTGGCAGGTCAACCTCTGGGGCGATACCTATGACAAAACCTATGTCACCACCCTGAAGGGCATCATCAAAAAGCAGGGACTGGAAGGCCGGGTCCATCTTCGGGGCACCACAAGGGACATGGCTTCCGTGTGGAAGGAAACGGATATTTTTGCCTTCCCCAGTCACCATGAAGGCTTTCCCCTGGCCCTTACCGAAGCCATGGGCGTAGGCATACCGGCCGTGGGATACAGGAGCTGTCCGGCAGTGAATGAGCTCATCCATGACGGCGAGGACGGGTACCTCACCGACGACGGCGCCGCCCCCTTTGCAGAGGCTCTCCGAAAACTCATGGAAGATGCGGATCGAAGGACGGCCTTCGGAAAAAGGGCGAAGGAACATATGAAGCCCTTCGCTCCGGAAGTGGTGTGGGATGAGTGGGACCGGCTGATCAGAGAAGTCTTGAGGTCCGGGGACTAGTGGCCCTCCGCCTTTGGACACACCTGCGGTGTGAAGGTTCAGAAGGTTCAGAGGGTTCAAAAGGTTCAGAGGGGAAGGTTCTTAAGATGGATGGGGCCTTCGGCCCCGAGGGTTGTGGTGGCGGCTTCGCCGCGGATTATAAAGTCAGCGTTACGGGATGCCCTTGCTGTACCATATGGCATGATAAGCATTCTACAGTGGAAAACCATACAACCGCGCCTGCGGAGCGAGGTCGGTCTGTTTTTCCTCGGGCGAAAGCTCGGTTGTAAAGGTTTTATCATAAGAGGGCGCCTTCTATAAATTAGAGGCGCCACCATAACCCTCAGCGGCAGAGCCGCTGTCAAACTTTAGAACCCTCGGGGCGATAGCCCCGTCAAACTTTAGAACCCTCAAGCCCCATAGGGGCTTGTCCATAAGGCGCCCACTAGCCCTCTCAGGCTATCTATTGCTATAATAAAATAAACATTTCTTTGCGATTCTCTACGGGAGGATAGTATGGAGGAAATCAGGACAGGTTCGGCGGAAAGAGTGCTGGAACGGATTCTGGAGTGCGCCGCGTCAGAGGGAGCCAGCGACATTCACATGGAGCCCCAGGCATCTCTGGTACGGGTGCGGTTCCGTGAGGACGGCGTGCTGTATGAGCGTTTCCGTCTTCCCCTGCCGATGCTTTCCGGTCTGTCGGTGCGGTCCAAGGTCATCGGCCACATGAATGTGGGTGAAAGCCGGCTGCCCCAGGACGGAAGCTGCAGTGCATCTTTTGGCGGCGTGCCCTATGATCTCCGTATTTCTATCCTCCCTTCTTTGTATGGAGAAACCATAGTCATCCGCCTTCTGTCGGGGCAGGTGGATTTCATAGAGAAGAATGAGCTGGGCATGCTCCCCTTGCAGGAAGCAGTTTTCCGGAAATGCCTTGCCCGAAAAAGCGGCATGATTCTCACTGCCGGTCCCACAGGCAGCGGAAAAACATCCACCCTCTATGCGGCCCTGAAAATGCTGAACCGGGAAGGGGTCAGCATTATATCCGTGGAGGATCCTGTGGAGTACCGCCTGCAGGGGGTGACCCAGGTACAGGTGAATGAGAAGGCGGGGCTGACCTTTGAAAAAGGACTCCGATCCATTGTGCGGCAGGATCCGGATATTGTGATGATTGGGGAAATCCGGGACCGGGAAACGGCGGAAATTGCAGTGCATGCAGCCTTGACCGGCCATCTGGTCCTGTCCACCATCCATACGAACCAGGCCTCCGATGCGCCGCTCCGCCTCATGGATATGGGCATTGCTCCCTACCTTCTTTCCGCCTCCCTGTCTCTGGTCATAGCCCAGCGGCTGGCAGGCCGTCTCTGCCAGCACTGCAAAAGCCCCTATATCCTCACGGAAAAAGAGCAGCAGGCTCTGGGCCTGCCGGAAACATGCCGGGGACGCAGGGTGTATCAGAAGAAGGGCTGTGAGAACTGCCACGAAGGACTCAAAGGGCGCACTGGCATTTTTGAAATGATTTCCATAGGGCGAAAAGAGCGGGACCTCATTCACCACGGCTTTTCGGCGGACCGGTTCCGGGAATGCATGAAACGCCAGGGCCAGCCCTCCATGGGAGAAGCGGCCCTCACCCTTATGGCAGAGGGTGTGATAACACCCGAAGAAGCGTCTATGATTGCAGCAGGGGAGGATTGATTTCTATGGATATGGAAAAAATGATCACTGCCTATCCCGCCATGACGGATATCCACGTGACAGAAGGAGAACCGGTGTCTATCCGAGTCTATGGCGGTCTGAAGAAATTGAAGGAAAAAGGGGAAGATTCCTTTTTCACCTCTCTCTTTCATGATTTCCTGGGCCCAGAAAAGGAAGAGGAGTGGACCCGCCGCGGCTCCTGCGACGGCGGATGCACCATAGGAACCTCCCGCATCCGTATCCACATGTACCACTCCTTCGGGCGGAAAGCAGCAGCCCTCCGCATCCTGCCCTCCCTGACCGCTCTGGCCCCGGACCCGGACAGGGAATGGCTGGAGAAAACCGCCGCCCTGGAGCACGGCCTGGTGCTGGTCACCGGCCCCTCGGGCAGCGGCAAAAGCACCACCCTGGCCCGCATTCTATCCCTGATCAGCAGCAGCCGCCCCTGTCACATGGTGACCCTGGAAGACCCGGTGGAATATGTGATTCCATCAGACAAGGCCCTGGTACACCAGCGGGAAGTGGGTATCGACGTCATGGACTTCGCCTCCGGTGTCCGGGACGCCCTCCGGGAGGACCCGGACGTCATCGCCCTGGGAGAAATGAGAGACAGCGAAACCATATCCGCCGCCCTCACCGCCGCCGAGACAGGACACCTGGTGCTGGGCACCCTCCACACCACCCGGGCCGCCGACTCCATCGGCCGCATCATTCACGCCTTCCCTGCTGACCGGCAGGATGAAATCCGAAGCCTTCTGGCCGCCAATCTCCGCTCCGCCATCTCCCAGCGCCTCTACCGCGCAGGAAAGGAAACCTGGCTCCTCCGTGAAATCCTCACCAATATTCCTGCCACCGCCCACCTTATCCGGGAAGGCAAGGAAGCCCAGATTCCTTCCTATATGGAAATGGGACTTCACCAGATGAGAACCATGAAACAGGCCGCCTACGGACTGAAAGGCCTGTCCGAGCGGGAACGGGAAAAGATGATGAAGCTGCTGGAACTATAGGGGCCACTTTGTGGTCCGGGTGCAAAGGATTTGTAGGAAAAGGTTCTTAGGATTGACCGGCCCCATGGGCCGGAGGGTTCTTAAGTTTGACGGCCTTTCAGGCCGAGGGTGGTGGTATCGCCCTTGCGGTCGATGAGTATAAAGTCAGCGTTACGGGATTTACTTTCAGTACCATATGGCATGATAAGCATTCTGCTGATTGGCTCGCTGCGCTC
>ULYY01011930.1_pt1 | contig 19990 bp, 14 predicted proteins | sample 1962601 | NCBI WGS metagenome assembly ULYY01 (sample SAMEA4835875, study PRJEB28245) | human gut metagenome | biome: gut microbiome; material: fecal sample | place: Denmark | collected 2008 | reverse complement strand
TGATGCCGCGGGCCTTTTCTTCAGGAGCCGCGTCGATCTGATCGTAAGCCTTGGCTTCGCCGCCGAAGTGCTTGGAGAGCACGGTGCAGATGGCAGCCGTGAGGGTGGTCTTACCGTGGTCAACGTGACCAATGGTGCCGACGTTGACGTGCGGCTTGGTACGTTCAAATTTTTCCTTGGCCATTTTTGAGTGGTCCTTAAATTTGCTGTTGGAGGACTGCCCCCCTTCAAAGGGAAAAAGGCAGTCCGCGAAAAATAAATTACTTCGCCTTTTCTTCGATGATGGCTTCAGCCACGTTGCGCGGAGCTTCCGCGTAGTGATCGAATTCCATCACGTAGGTGGCGCGGCCCTGCGTCAGAGAACGCAGCGACGTGGAGTAGCCGAACATTTCGGAGAGCGGCACTTCGCAGCGAATGGCCTTCCCGCCGCCGGGCAGGTCGTCCATACCCTGAATCACGCCGCGACGGGACGAAAGGTCGCCCATCACGTCGCCCATCTTTTCTTCCGGCGTTTCGACTTCGACCTTCATGATCGGTTCGAGGAGCACCGGAGAGGCCTTCTTCATACCGTCCTTGAACGCCATCGAAGCAGCCATCTTAAAGGCGTTTTCGTTGGAGTCCACTTCGTGGTACGAACCGAAGTGCAGCGTGACCTTCACATCGACCACCGGGTAACCGGCGAGCACACCGGCCTTCAAGGTGTCTTCCACACCCTTCTGCACGGCGGGGATGTATTCACGCGGCACCACGCCGCCCTTAATGGCATCGACGAATTCGAAACCGCCTCCCGGGGGCAGGGGTTCCAACTTCAGCACGACGTGGCCGTACTGACCGCGACCGCCGGACTGCTTGACAAACTTGCATTCGGCGTTTTCAACCGTCGAACGGATCGTTTCACGATAGGCCACCTGAGGCTTACCCACCGTGGCTTCCACGTTGAATTCGCGACGCATGCGGTCGACGAGAATTTCAAGGTGAAGTTCGCCCATACCGGAAATAATGGTCTGGCCGGATTCTTCGTCCGTGCGCACGCGGAAAGACGGGTCTTCGCGGGCGAGACGACCGAGGGCGAGCGCCATCTTTTCCTGGTCGGCCTTGGTCTTGGGTTCCACAGCCTGGGAAATCACGGGTTCCGGGAATTCCATGCGTTCGAGGATGATGGGCTGAGCAATGTCGCAAAGCGTATCGCCCGTCGTCACATCCTTCAAACCCACCGCCGCGGCGATGTCGCCGGATTCAGCTTCCGTAATTTCCTTACGTTCGTTGGCGTGCATCTGCAGCAAGCGGCCGATACGTTCCTTCTTGTCCTTAACGGAGTTGAGAACGGTTTCGCCGGACTTCAGAATGCCGGAGTAAACGCGCAGGAAGGTGAGCTGGCCCACATAGGGGTCGGTCATGATCTTGAAGGCGAGGCAGGACAAGGGAGCGTCGTCGCTCGCTTCGCGCGTGACGGGCTTGTCGTCCAGGTCGAAACCCGGAACCGGCGGAATGTCCACCGGAGACGGCAGGAACTGAATCACGCCGTCGAGCATACGCTGCACGCCCTTATTCTTGAAGGAGGAACCGCAGAACATCGGCTGAATTTCACCGGCGATGCAGCGCTGGCGGATACCGGCAACGATGTCTTCCTTGGAGAGCTCACCGTTTTCGAGGTACTTATTCATCAGCTCTTCGCTCGCTTCCGCGGCGGCTTCCACCATCTTTTCGTGCCAAGACTGAGCTTCGTCGGCGAGTTCGGCAGGGATGTCAACATAGTTGAACTTCGTGCCCTTGCTCGCTTCGTCCCAGATGATGCCCTTCATTTCGATGAGGTCCACCACACCCTGGAAGTTGTCTTCGGCGCCGATCGGAATCACGATGGGCACGGGGTGAGCCTTGAGGCGCTTCTGCATCTGGTCAACGACCTTGAAGAAGTTGGCACCGGTGCGGTCCATCTTGTTCACGAACGCGATGCGGGGCACATGGTACTTGTTGGCCTGACGCCACACCGTTTCAGACTGGGGCTGAACGCCGCCCACAGCGCAGTAAACCATCACCGCGCCGTCCAACACGCGCATGGAGCGTTCCACTTCGACCGTGAAGTCGACGTGCCCCGGGGTGTCGATGATGTTGAAACGGTAGGGCTGATACTGCATGTCCATGCCGCGCCAGTAGCAGGTCGTAGCGGCGGACGTAATGGTGATACCACGTTCCTGTTCCTGTTCCATCCAGTCCATGGTGGCAGCGCCGTCATGCACTTCGCCGAGCTTGTGGTTCACGCCCGTGAAGAACAGAATACGTTCGGTCGTCGTGGTCTTGCCCGCGTCGATGTGGGCAGAAATACCGATATTGCGGTAGCGCGAAATCGGAGTAGTACGAGCCATGACTTAATCTCTTCTTAGGTAACGCGGCGAAGGGAGAAAACGCTCCCATCGCCGACGGTTTATCTGAAAAATTAGAAGCGGAAGTGCGAGAAGGCCTTGTTGGCTTCAGCCATACGATGGACTTCATCACGCTTCTTCATAGCGCCGCCGCGGCCTTCCGCAGCTTCCAACAGCTCACCAGCCAAGCGTTGGGGCATCGACTTTTCAGAACGGGCCTTCGCACTTTCGCGCAGCCAGCGCATGGCGAGAGCCATACGGCGGACGGGGCGAACCTCAACCGGCACCTGGTAGTTGGCACCGCCGATGCGGCGGGACTTCACTTCCACGAGCGGACGGACGTTGTTGAGGGCGGTCGTGAACACTTCGAGAGCGTTCTTCCCGGACTTTTCTTCGATCTGCTGCAACGCACCGTAAACGATGCGTTCGGCGACGGCCTTCTTGCCGTCAAGCATGACGACGTTAATAAACTTGGAGATTTCCACGCTGCCGAACTTCGGATCCGGGAGAATCTCACGCTTGGGTACTTCGCGACGACGGGGCATTTCTTTCCTCTTTCGTTGTCTTCAGTCTTTACTGCCGGTAAGACGGTCGTTTCATATGTCTCACACGGCTTTTTACAAAATGCAGCACACACTGAGGGGCTGCGACTTACTCGGTCCTTTATTAAGCGCGGACCGTCCTTATACGGCTGACAAAAGTCGCCGCGAATTACGCTGCCTTCGGGCGCTTGGCGCCGTACTTGGAACGGGACTGCTTACGATCCTTGACGCCCTGGGTATCCAGAGAGCCGCGGACGATGTGATAACGCACACCCGGCAAGTCCTTCACACGGCCGCCGCGGATCAACACCACGGAGTGTTCCTGCAGGTTGTGGCCTTCGCCGCCGATGTAGGAAATCACTTCGAAACCGTTCGTGAGACGCACCTTGGCGACCTTACGAAGAGCGGAGTTCGGCTTCTTCGGGGTGGTCGTGTAGACCTTGGTGCACACGCCGCGCTTCTGCGGGCAATTCTTAAGAGCAGGGCTCTTGCTCTTGTCATGCGCAAGCTCACGGGGCTTGCGGACGAGCTGATTAATAGTGGGCATAGTGTCCGTATTTTCTAGGTAAAACCATCCCCGCTCAAATCCGTCGGAACTCACGCTCCGCAGGGGTTCTTACGGGGAGACAATTGCTGGTGAATCTTTTCTCGGAAGGCCTCTGAAACAACCGCTTTCGGACGCACGAAACACCCTCCTGCAGTCGGCCGACCCAAGAAAAGACCGTGAGTATCGTATTTTTTTCCAACAATGTCAAGCGATAACTCAAGGTTTTTGCACAAATAAGTGTCCTCTTCCCCCTTTCGCGGGAAAGTACTGTGCACAAAAAAACCGTCGCCAGAAACGTCAACGGGACAGTCCGACCGATATCGGACTGCCCCGCTCTTTCATGCTGATTCAGTAAGCCGGGTTCAACTTCGGCCTACCGACTTCCCTTCATCAGAAGACGAGCTTCGTCATGAAGAAGCCGAACGGAATGGCGGCGAGAAGACCGACGCAGCCCGGCAGGAAGAAGGGATGATTGATGACGAAGGAACCGCTCCACTTGCCCATGTAGGAACCCGTGTCGTCGCAGGAGATGGCGAAGGCGGAGGTGGGATAGACGTTCGTCACGAAGATGCCCGACACCGCCACGAAGCAGGCGAGGATCATCGGAGCATCGCACCCGAGACTCGCGGCCACAGGAACGAGCAAAGCGGACGTTGCACCCTGGCTGAAGAGAAGCGCCGAAACGCCGAAGAACGCGAGCGCAAGCAGCCCCGGGTACTGCGCCAAGAGAGCCGTCGCCTGTTCTTTAATCGTCGGGATGTAAACGCCGATCACGGTGGAAGACAACCAGCAGATACCGAGAATCACGATGAGGGATTCGTAGCCGCCGTGGAAGATGCTGCTTTCCTTGATCTTCGTGAGTTTCACGTCGCAGAACCAGTACATCAAAAGCGAAATGAAGAGCATCGTGATCACGATGATGTCGCGGGAACCGAGCGTGTGGCCGATTTCCTTCTTAAAGAGAAGCATCATCACGATGAAGACCACGGCAAGAAGGAAGATGCCCACGGAGAGCTGAGCACCCTTGGGAAGGGGCGCTTCCTGCTGTTCCTTGGAAGTCATCGCAACGAGACCGGCCTTCATGCGAGCCTGGAAGATCGGATCCTTATCAAGCTCCACGCCCTGGAAGGACGAAATCAACGCCGCCACGGCCGCGCCGAATAACCCCGCGGGGAGAATCACCATCAGCACCTGGCCGAAAGAGACGCCCATCGTTTCAACGACGACCCACATCGCAGCAGTCGCTGCGGAAATCGGGGAAGCAGAAATCGCGATCTGAGACGCCACGACGGTCGACGTCAAGGGCTGAGAAGGACGCACGTGGTTTTGCTTGGCGACTTCCTGCACGACGTTCAAAATCGCCATCGTCGTAAAGCCCGTCCCCGAAAAGATCGTGAGGATGAAGCCCAAAGCCGGCGCAAGAATGTTGATGTACTTCGGATTGTTTCGGAGAATACGGGACGCCACGCGCACCATGTAGTCCATGCCGCCTGCGACGTGCATCACCGAGCACGCAAAGAGCACGGACATGATGATGAGGATCACGTCCAGAGGCATAGATCCCGGGGGCAACCCCAGGCAGAAAACGGCGATGAACATACCGAGGCCGCCGGCCATACCGACGCCGATACCGCCCAACTTAGCCGCATACACGATGCAGCCCAAGAGCAGAATAAAATGTACCCAAACCATGGTGGTTCCTTGTGTTTGTTTATCAAGCCGGGTTCCGGCCGCGTCCCAAACTTTTACGGTTTCATGACGACGGCTATGCAAAGCGCCGGGGAGAAAACCGACGCCTTTGCACCCGAACCAGGGGCATTCTTCACGGACTGTTACATTTCGTACAGGCAAAATTCGCCACTCCTCAATCCGTTTTGGTCACTATTGTTTCTTTTTTACGCGTTAACCCCAAAAAAAAGGCTTCCGTTTCAGGAAGCCCAAGTACTCAGTTCTGCCGAGTCCTTCTATTATTGACGCCCCTGATCGTCGGCGTACAGACCGCATCGGTCAACGCTCAATCATTTTTGGTCACACACCATGCGCAAAACCGACAACCTGGAGAGCTACCGAATCTTCTGCGCCGTCGCCGCCTGCGGAGGCGTCAAGGAAGCGGGCATCGAACTCTCGATGGAACCGAGCAATATCTTCCGGCTGCTGCGGCAATTGGAAGAGGATCTTGCCGTCTCGCTCTTTATCCGACAGAGCCATCCCATCCGCCTTACCGAACAAGGCCGTCTCTTTTTTGACCATGCTCAGCATATTCTGCGGGAACAAGCCCTGATGCTCGAAGCGATTCGGGACAACTTGGAAAGCGACGCCGGTCTCATTCAGATCGCCTCCACCGCCGGCGTCCGCTACCAGACCCTCACCCCCGCCCTCGTGCAGTACCAAAACCTGCACCCCGAAGTTACCTTTGAGCTTCGTGACATGGTACAGGGCACCCGCAACTTCTTCGTCGCCCCCGACGGCTCCGCCAACGACATCGTCGTTACGTTTCTCTCCGAGGATCAGGTGCCCGAAGACGTGCACGTCGAAAAACTCTTCGACATCCCGTTCGTTGCCTGCGCCTCCCCCCAGTACCTTGCCCGCTTCGGCACGCCGGAAACACCCGCGGACTGCATTCATCATCAAGGGCTTTTACTGCGGCTTCCGGGTCGGCACTCCGTCGAACACCTCGCCCGCAACGGCCGTTACGAGAAACTGGTCTGGCAGTCGAGCACCATCTACAACAGTCAGTTGGACGCCATCGAAGCGCTCGTCTTAGGGGGCGGCATCTGCCCGGACGTGTGCCTTCCCTACTTCATCGATGAATACCGCAAAAAGCGGCTTGTTCCCGTCCTCACCGGTTGGAACCGTCCCCTGCGCACGGTTTGTCTTTATACGAGCTCGCATGCCTACAAGAAAAAACGCGTGCGACAGTTTCTCACCTGGTTCGGCGAACGCTACAAAGCGTACCTTACCGGGTGCCTGGCCGAATGGCGCCGCATCACAGGGACACCGTCATCACCCGCAGTTCCCGCACGAGAATAAGTAGACCGCTCGCAAAGAGCAGGGTGATCAAGAGACGGCGAAACACCGTGTCCGTTTGTCGCCTGAAAAGTGCGATCCCCACTGCCGAGGCCGCCATGGCGACGGGAGTGGCTTTAGCGGCGACCACAAGTGTCTCCCATGAGTAGATCCCATTCACCGCTAACGCCGCAAGACGGCACTCGTTTCCATCTTCGTCCAAGGCTGCATGGCGCACCACATGGTGGAAAGGACACCCGACAACGAGGCGGCATCCCCTAAAAGGCAGTCCTGCCAACGCCGGAATCCGAAGCCGCGGCAGGCGCTCTAAACCCAGTCGGATCTCGCGGCGGATGAGCCACAGGATTACACGCCGTTCACCACCGCTATAAGCGCCACGATCGCAACGGCTTTTCAGACGGCATGACCTCGAACCAAATCCCCTGGCTCATGAGCGCGGTGCCGAACCCTGCACAACCGTTGATAAAACCGCCGGCGACTGCCCCCAGTACGAGAAGCCGTACCGGCGTGACGAACCATTCCATTCACACCATCCCAAAAATGAAAAGCGGCAGGTTTTCACCCGCCGCCCTTCATTGTGCGCCCTAAGCGCACCGACCGACTACGTCGTCTTACTCAGACTTCGTTTCGTCCGCCGTCTTTTCTTCTTCAGGCTTTGCGAAGAGCTCTTCCGCAGCACGGCGTGCGGCGGAGAGACCGCCCTTGCCGGACATACCGGCGAAGGCATCTTCACGCATCGCTTCGATTTCCTTCTCGGTCACGGGATCCGTGGCTTCGAACATCTCTTCGGCAGCACGGCGGGCATCCATCGGATCCTGGCCCATGCGGCGTTCGAGATCTTCGCGGGCGTTGCGCGCCTTGTGGTACGCAAGCCCAGTACCGGCCGGAATCAGACGACCAACGATCACGTTTTCCTTCAGACCGCGCAGATCGTCTTCCTTGCCCATGATGGCGGCTTCGGTCAACACGCGGGTCGTTTCCTGGAAGGAAGCCGCGGAAATGAAGCTGTCGGTGGACAAAGACGCCTTCGTAATACCGAGGAGAACGTTTTCGTACTTTGCCGGGGTCTTGCCGGCGGCAATCGCACGATCGTTCTCATCGAGCATTTCAGAGCGTTCGACCTGTTCGCCCGGGATGAACTTCGTGTCGCCCGGATCGGTGATCTGCACGCGGCGCAACATCTGACGAACAATCACTTCAATGTGCTTGTCGTTGATCTTCACGCCCTGCAGACGGTACACGTCCTGAACTTCATCCACGATGTAACGGGCAAGTTCTTCGATACCGAGGAGACGCAGGATGTCGTGCGGATCCGCCGGCCCTTCCACGATTTCTTCACCGCGCTGCACCACCTGACCGTCGTGCACGAGGATCTGCTTATCCTTGCTGATGAGGAATTCGTGATCGTTACCGTCGTTATCGGTGATGATGAGGCGCTGCTTGCCCTTCGTTTCCTTACCGAACGTGACGGTACCCGTCGCTTCGGCGAGCATACCGGCATCCTTCGGGCTGCGGGCTTCGAAAAGTTCGGCCACACGCGGCAGACCGCCCGTAATGTCTCGGGTCTTCTGGCTTTCGCGCGGGATACGTGCGAGCACTTCGCCCTGGTGGATTTCCTGACCGTCGCGCACCACGATGATGGCGCCCACCGGCAGCTGAATCGTCACCGCGTGATCCGTGCCCGGGATCTTCACTTCGTTGCCGGCTTCGTCAAGCAAATGCACCAACGGACGAATCACGTTCGCCGCCGTGGACTTCGCGTTCTTCGCACCCTTCGCAGCCGTCGTCGAACGTTTCGGATCGATCACGACCATGGAGCTCAAGCCCGTCACTTCGTCCACCTGATTCATCACGGTGACGTTTTCAACGACGTTCTCAAACTTCACGGAACCGGCGTATTCCGAAATAATCGGCAGCGTCATCGGGTCGAAGGCCGCCAACTGCTGACCGCTCTTCACTTCCGTGTCGGGCTGAATCTGCAGCGTGGCGCCGTAGGGCACCTTATGACGTTCACGTTCACGGCCCGTGTTGGGATCCGTGATGATCAATTCGCCGGAACGGGAAATGACGATCAGTTCCTTCTTGCCGTTCTGCACATAGCGCATCGCGGGCGAGAAAGACACCAAGCCGGAGTTCTTCGCTTCAACGCTCGAAGCCACCGCCGCACGGGACGCCGCACCACCGATGTGGAACGTACGCATCGTCAGCTGCGTACCCGGTTCGCCGATGGACTGGGCGGCGATAACGCCCACGGATTCGCCGGCATTCACGAGCGTGCCGCGGCCCAAGTCGCGGCCGTAGCACTTCGCGCACAGGCCGTAACGGGTCTTACAGGTCAAGGGCGTACGCACCTTCACCGCATCCACGCCTTCCTTATCGAGCTTGTCGCAGATCGCTTCGTCGATCAGCGTGCCCGCGGGAACGAGAACGCTCTTATTGTTGTCCAACACGTCTTCGGCAGTCACTCGACCCAACACGCGGTCGCGCAGAGCCTGAATGACTTCACCGCCTTCGACCAACGCGCGCATTTCAACGCCGTCCGTCGTACCGCAGTCGTCTTCGATCACCACCAAGTCCTGCGTCACGTCGACGAGACGACGGGTGAGGTAACCGGAGTTAGCCGTCTTCAAAGCCGTATCGGCCAAGCCCTTACGGGCACCGTGGGTCGAAATAAAGTACTGCAGAACGTTCAGACCCTCACGGAAGTTCGAGGTAATCGGGGTTTCGATGATGGAGCCGTCGGGCTTTGCCATCAAACCGCGCATACCGGCCACCTGACGAATCTGAGCCGCAGAGCCTCGGGCCCCGGAGTCAGCCATCATGTAAATGGAGTTGAACGATTCCTGCGTCGCCTTGTTGCCGTGGCGGTCGATGACGGACTCGTTGGAGAGTTCCTTCATCATCACCTTACCCACGTCGTCGGCCGTACGACCCCAAATATCAATGACCTTGTTGTAGCGTTCGCCCTTCGTCACGAGACCGGACGTGTACTGCTCTTCGATCGCCTTCACTTCTTCTTCGGCTTCAGCGATCATCGACGCCTTCTTCTGCGGCACGGTCATATCGCCGATGCAGATCGAGATGCCGGCCAAGGTCGCGAGACGGTAGCCGTTATTCTTCAGGCGGTCGGCAAACATCACCGTGGCGCGCAGGCCGCACTTGCGGAAGCAGCGGTTGATGAGCTTGGCGATTTCCTTCTTCTTCAACGTGATGTTGAGTTCGGAGAAGCTCATGCCTTCCGGAAGGATCGCGGACAACAAAGCACGGCCCGCGGTCGTTTCGTAACGCTTGATGCGTTCCGTCTTTTCGCCGGTTTCGGGATTGACGTCGTATTCCTTAATACGCACCGTGCAACGGGTCTGCAGCACGATGGCGTGCGCGTCAAGGGCGCGCTGCACTTCGTCGATGTCTTCAAAGAACATGCCTTCGCCGGGCGCATTGATGCGTTCGCGGGTCGAGTAGTAAAGACCCAGCACCATATCCTGAGAGGGCACGATCGAAGGATCGCCGTTCGCGGGGAAGAGGACGTTGTTGGAGGCCATCATGAGGCAGCGGGCTTCCAACTGAGCTTCGAGCGACAGCGGCACGTGCACGGCCATCTGGTCACCGTCGAAGTCGGCGTTAAAGGCCGCGCAGACCAAGGGGTGCAGCTGAATGGCCTTACCTTCGATCAACTTCGGTTCGAAAGCCTGAATACCCAAGCGGTGCAGCGTCGGAGCGCGGTTCAACATCACCGGGTGTTCGTAAATCACTTCTTCCAGGATATCCCACACCACGGGTTCCTGATTGTCCACCATCTTCTTGGCGCTCTTGATCGTGGAAGCGAGCCCGCGAGCTTCGAGCTTATTGAAGATAAAGGGCTTGAAGAGCTCGAGGGCCATCAGCTTAGGCAGACCGCACTGGTGCAGGCGCAGTTCCGGCCCCACCGTAATCACGGAACGGCCGGAGTAGTCGACGCGCTTACCCAGAAGGTTCTGACGGAAGCGACCGCTCTTACCCTTGATCATGTCCGCCAAAGACTTCAAGGGACGCTTGTTGGGGCCGGTCATCGCCTTGCCGCGGCGACCGTTGTCCAAAAGGCTGTCCACCGCTTCCTGCAACATGCGCTTTTCGTTGCGGACGATGATGTCCGGTGCCTTCAGTTCGAGAAGGCGCTTCAAGCGGTTGTTGCGGTTGATGACGCGGCGATAAAGATCGTTCAGGTCGGACGTCGCAAAGCGGCCGCCGTCCAACGGCACCAACGGACGCAGATCCGGCGGCAGCACCGGCAGGACTTCGAGAATCATCCATTCGGGCTTGATACCGGAGCGCTGGAAGCCTTCCAAAACTTTGAGGCGCTTCGCGATCTTCTTTAACTTGGCGTCGGACGTCGTGCTCTTCAGTTCTTCACGAAGAACCGCAACTTCCTGATCGATGTCGATGCTCGCCAAAAGGTCACGGATCGCTTCTGCGCCCATCATGGCGCGGAAGTCGTCACCGTACTCGGAGAGCATCTTGACGTATTCGTCTTCAGTCAGAAGCTGACCGCGCTTTAAGGGCGTCAAGCCCGGATCCGTCACGCAGTAGGCTTCGAAGTAAAGCACGCGTTCGATGTCGCGCAGAGCGATATCAAGCACCATGCCCATGCGGGAAGGCAGGCTCTTTAAGAACCAGATGTGCGCGACGGGGCTCGCCAACTCAATGTGGCCCATGCGTTCACGGCGAACTTTCGCGAGCGTCACTTCGACGCCGCACTTTTCGCAGATCACGCCGCGGTGCTTTAAGCGCTTGTACTTACCGCACAAGCATTCGTAGTCCTTCACCGGCCCGAAGATGCGGGCGCAGAAAAGGCCGTCGCGTTCGGGCTTGAAGGTACGGTAGTTGATGGTCTCGGGCTTCTTGACCTCACCGTACGACCACGAACGGATCTTCTCCGGAGAGGCGATGCCGATCTTAATGGCGTCAAAGTGCTCAGCAACATCGCTCTGCTGCTTGAACAGGTCACCAATCTTATTCAACATGGCTCATTATTCCTTGGCGTTGTCTCTTTTGATGAGGTCGATATCAATACCGAGCGACCGAATTTCGCGGACGAGAACATTGAAGGATTCGGGCATGCCCGCTTCGATCTGATGTTCGCCGCCGACGATGTTTTCGTAAACCTTCGTACGGCCGGCGACGTCGTCGGACTTCACCGTCAGCATTTCCTGCAGCACGTAGCTCGCGCCGTAGGCTTCGAGGGCCCACACTTCCATTTCGCCGAAGCGCTGGCCGCCGAACTGGGCCTTACCGCCCAAGGGCTGCTGCGTCACGAGGCTGTAGGGCCCCGTCGAACGGGCATGCATCTTGTCGTCGACCAAGTGGTGCAACTTCAGGAAGTGCATGTAGCCCACCGTCACCGGACGATCAAACGGATCACCCGTACGACCGTCGTAGAGCGTTGCCTGGGTCTTCGCGGGCGTCAACTGCAGCTTCTTCGCTTCGTCATCCGGGAAGGCCAAGTCAAGCATCATGCGGATCTGTTCTTCGGATGCACCGTCGAACACCGGCGTCGCAAACGGCACGCCGTTGGCAAGGTTCTTCGCCATCGCCATCAATTCGTCGTCGGTGAGGCTGTCGAGGTCTTCCTTCTTACCCGTACGGTTGTAGATCTCGTTCAAGAATTCACGGATCTGCTTCACCTGTTCGGTCTTCAGCATTTCCGTAATGCGCCAGCCCAAGCCCTTTGCGGCCCAGCCCAAGTGCACTTCGAGAATCTGACCGATGTTCATACGTGACGGCACGCCCAACGGATTGAGGCAAATGTCCGCCGGACGACCGTCGGCCATGTAGGGCATATCTTCGATCGGGCAGATCTTGGAAACCACACCCTTGTTACCATGACGGCCTGACATCTTGTCACCGGGCTGCAGACGGCGCTTTTCAGCGATGAAGACTTTGACCATCTTCAGCACACCCGGCGGGAGTTCGTCGCCGCGGTTGAGCTTCGAATTCTTATCCGCGAGACGCTGACGGTTGTCTTCGCGCTTGTCGTCCACCACCTTGCGGGCGAGGTCGATCAACTTCTGATCGTCTTCGCTCTTCATGCGGATGTCGAGCAGATCGTACCCGGCAATCGCTTCCAACTGAGCGGCGGTCAACTTCGCACCGGCCTTCACGCCTTCGGGGCCGCCCGAAGCAACGCGACCGACCAACTGGCGGCGCAGACGCGCGAACACGTCGGTTTCGACGATTCGGAGCGCATCCTTAAGTTCCTTGTCGTAACGCTTTAACTGTTCTTCGATGATGGACTTCGCGCGCTTATCCTTCTCCACGCCTTCGCGGGTAAAGACCTGCACGTCCATCACGATACCGGCCATTCCGGGCGGCACTCTGAGGGACGTATCCTTCACATCGCTCGCCTTTTCGCCGAAAATGACTCGGAGAAGCTTTTCTTCGGGCGTCAACTGCGTTTCGCCCTTCGGCGTCACCTTACCGACGAGGACGTCCCCCGCCTTCACTTCCGCACCGATCGCCACGATACCGGATTCGTCCAAACGGGAAAGCTGGCTTTCCGAGAGATTCGAAATATCGCGGGTGATGTCTTCCGGCCCCAACTTCGTGTCACGGGCCACCACGTCGAGTTCTTCAATATGAATCGAAGTGTAGCGATCGTCGGCCACCACCTTTTCGCTGATCAGCACCGAGTCTTCGTAGTTGTAGCCGTTCCAGGGCATAAAGGCGATCAGCATGTTCTGACCGAGCGCCAATTCACCCAAGTCGGTGGAAGCACCGTCGGCCAACACGTCGCCCTTGGCGATGATGTCGCCCTTCTTCACGATCGGACGCTGGTTGAGGGTCGTCGAACCGTTGGAACGGGTGAACTTCTGCAGGTTGTAGATATCCACACCCACTTCGCCGGCGATGTTTTCTTCGTCGTTCACGCGCACGACCACGCGGGTCGCATCGACGTATTCAACGAGGCCGCCGCGCTTAGCCTGCACGGTCGCCTTGGAGTCCACGGCGCACGTACGTTCGATGCCGGTACCGACGACGGGCTTTTCCGGACGCAGGCAGGGCACGCCCTGACGCTGCATGTTCGAACCCATCAAAGCACGGTTCGCGTCGTCGTGTTCCAAGAACGGAATCAAGGAAGCGGCAACGGACACGATCTGCGCCGGGGCCACGTCCATGTACTGCACGCGGTCGGGGGACGCCATGATGAATTCGCCGTTTTCACGGGCGGAAACGAGTTCGCCGATCAACTTGCCGTTGTCGTCCATTTCGGCGTTAGCCTGAGCGATGACGTACTTACCTTCTTCAATGGCGGAGAGGTACTGAATGTTTTCGTCACCCTTTAAGGCCACACCGTCCACCACGCGGCGGTACGGGGTTTCGAGGAACCCGTATTCGTTCAACCGCGCATAGAGAGCGAGCGAGTTGATCAGACCGATGTTCGGACCTTCAGGCGTTTCAATCGGGCATACGCGGCCGTAGTGCGTCGCATGCACGTCTCGGACTTCGAAGCCCGCGCGTTCGCGGGTGAGACCGCCCGGGCCCAAAGCGGAGATACGACGCTTATGCGTGATTTCCGACAAGGGGTTCGTCTGGTCCATGAACTGGGACAACTGGCTCGAACCGAAGAATTCGCGGATCGAAGCGGAGATGGGCTTGCTGTTGATCAGGTCCTGCGGCGTCAGGTTGTCGCTTTCAGCGGAACCCAAGCGTTCGCGAACCGCACGTTCCACGCGCACGAGACCGGCACGGAACTGGTTCTCGGCGAGTTCGCCCACGCAGCGCACGCGGCGGTTGCCCAAGTGGTCGATATCGTCCACGCCGTGAATTTCCACTTCGCGCACGTTGCCTTCGGCATCCGTCAGCTTCACGGTGTCGGCACCGTTACGAAGCGCAACAAGTACCTTCATCGTGTCGATGATGTCTTCCTTCGTCAAGGTCATCGAACCTTCGACGGTGCCGCGGCCGAAGCGCGCATTCACCTTCATGCGGCCGACGCGGGAAAGGTCATACGCTTCCGGATCAAAGAAGAGACGGTTAAAGAGCCCTTCCACGGCTTCTTCCGTGGGGGGTTCGCCGGGACGCATCATGCGGTAGATGGCAATACGCGCCGAGAGTTCGTCGGGATTGTCGTCCAAGCGGAGCGTGTTGGAAATGTAAGCACCGCGGTCCAAATCGTTCGTGAAGAGCGTTTCCACGGCGCGGATCTTGTGTTCGCGCAGCGTGGCCAGCGTTTCTTCCGTAATTTCTTCGTTGGCGTCGACGATCTTTTCGCCGGTGGTCTTATCAAAGACGGTCTTCGCGAGCACGCGGCCGATGAGGAAGTCATCGGACACCGCGAGGCTCTTTACGCCCTTTTCGTTCATCAGGCGAACGTGACGGGCCGTAATGCGCTTATCCTTGGCGACGATCAGCTTGCCTTCGCCGTCGGCGATGTCGAACTGAGCGGTTTCGCCCTGCAGACGCGAAGGCTCGAACGTCCAGGTCACACCCTTGGCGAGAATGCGGAACTGATCGAAGTCGTAGAAATGAGCAAGGATTTCTTCGGGCGTCAAACCGATCGCCTTCAGAAGGATCGTACCCGCCATCTTGCGGCGACGATCCACACGGAAGTAGACGAGATCCTTCGGATCGAATTCGAAATCCAACCAGGAGCCGCGGTAGGGAATCACGCGCGCGGAGAAGAGCAACTTCCCGGAGGAATGCGTCTTACCCTTGTCGTGCTCGAAGAAAATACCGGGCGAACGGTGCAGCTGACTCACGATAACGCGTTCGCTGCCGTTGATGATGAAGGACGCCTTTTCGGTCATGAGCGGAATTTCGCCCATGTAGACGTCGTTTTCGCGGATTTCTTTCACCGTACCGGGTTTGGCGGCATCACGGTCAAAAATTTCCAAACGAATGCGAGCTCTCAAAGCGGAGCTGTAGGTGAGACCGCGCAGCTGGCATTCCGGCACATCAAATTCGGGCTTCTGAAGCTGATAGTCCGTAAAAGTGAGGCGGGCGTAGCCGTTGTGGCTCGTGATCGGGAAGATGGAAGTGAACGCAGCCTGCAAGCCGTTGTTCTTGCGGCTTTCGGGCTTGACATCAGCCTGAAGGAAATCTTTGTAGCTGCGAAGCTGCATTTCCAACAGGGGAGGCACTTCAAGGACGCTCGGACGCGTAGCAAAACTCTTCCGAATGCGTTTCTTTTCAGTGAACGAGTACGACATGGAAACTCCGTTCGACGCGAGGGGGAGAAAAACACGTAGGCCAAGAAAGCAAAAAAGACCGAAAAGAAGTACTGCAAACGACAGGGACGCCAAAAGCCGCTCGGGCAATACGCATTTTCGCATTGCACCCGCGCGGCTGGATGGGTCAAATAAACTGCTTGCTCTTTTCGATCATTCAGACTTTGACTTTGAGCTGAGTTCGGAATTATACCAAACTCACTTCAAAATCAGGGGAAAGCTTCGAAAAAACTTTCCCCGATTTTTTTCGCCGCCCCAAGGGAATGCCACAAAGGCCTTCCCCTGCAGGCGACGGCTTTCAAGTGTTTTCCGAAAGGAAAAATTACTTGAGTTCGACCTTGGCGCCGGAAGCTTCGATCTTCTTCTTGAGTTCTTCGGCTTCTTCCTTGGCAACGCCTTCCTTGATGGCCTTGGGGGCGCCTTCGACGAGGTCCTTGGCTTCCTTCAAGCCGAGGCCGGTCACTTCGCGGACAACCTTGATCACAGCGATCTTGTTGGAACCGACTGCAGCGAGCACGACGTCGAATTCGGACTTTTCTTCAGCGGGGGCAGCGGCAGCGCCAGCAGCCGGGCCGGCAACGGCGACAGCAGCCGTAGCGGTCACGCCGAACTTTTCTTCCATCATCTTGATGAGTTCGCTGATTTCGAGGACGGTCTTGGAAGCGATCGCGTCGAGAATTTCTTCATTGGTCAGGGCCATTTTTGACTCCGTAACTGTGTAATAAATTTAAATTGGTTGGTTTTATGACAGCTGCCCGAAATTAAGCAGCGGCCTTTTCCTGGGCATCGCGGTAAGCAGCCACAGTGCGAACGAAGCGCGCCGGCACTTCGTTGATGGTGCGGACGAACTTCGCAATCGGTTCGTTCATCGTAGCCATCAGCTTGGCAAGGAGTTCTTCGCGGCTCGGCATCGTCGCGAGCTGCTTCACGCCTTCAACGTCGAGGACGTTGTTGGGCATGGCGCCGCCCTTGATAACGAGCTTGTCGTTTTCCTTGGCAAACTGGGCAAGAACCTTCGCGGCGGCGACGGGGTCGGCGGAGAAAGCGTAGACGAGCGGGCCGGAGAACTTCTCGGCCAGATCGGCAAACGCCGTTCCTTCGACGGCACGACGCACCAGCGTGTTCTTCACCACACGCAACTGCACACCCTGCTGACGCGCATTCGCGCGCAGCTTGGTCACTGCTTCAACGGTCAGCCCACGGTATTCAGCGATAACGATCGCAGAGGCTTCGGCCACAATGCCGCGCATCTCTTCAATCACTGCCGCTTTGTCTTGACGATTAAGACCCATGGTCTGGCTCCACTCAGAGGTGCATCCAAAACAACTCGAATGCACCGGTTCTTTTTAATAACCGGTTTAATCCGTCTCTGAGAGTTTCGTGCGTGGGCGGGAAATAAACCCTTTACACAACACAGAGTCTCTCTTTGAGGTTTGAACCGTCTGCGCCGGATATCTCCTGCGGAAAAAACGTGGAAGTTTCTCCCCTGAGACGATTAAAGGGCGGTTTCTTAAAAAAGCGTTCCCGCTCCTCCGGCGGTCTTTGACAGCAGTCCCGTCGGGAACCGAAGTTCCTCTCGGGTACTACCCAAAGCCCTCGGGGCCTCACGACCCCTGACAGAACCGACCGTCCGTTTGACCTTCCGGCCGATTCTGCGGTGTTACTTTACAGCGCTACCTGAATCAGAGGCTGGCGACGTCCACACGGGCACCGATGCCCATGGTGGAGCTCACCGCGATCTTCTTCATGTAGATACCCTTCTGGCTCGCGGGCTTCATCTTATTGATCTGTTCCACGAGAGCCTTCAGGTTCGTCGCCAAACGGGCGGCTTCGAAAGAAGCACGACCGATCGGGGCGTGAACGATACCGGCCTTATCGGCACGGAACTGAACCTGACCCGCCTTGGCGTTCTTCACGGCCTGGGCGACGTTCGGGGTCACGGTACCGACCTTCGGGTTCGGCATCAAGCCGCGCGGCCCGAGGATCTGGCCCAACTGACCCACAACGCGCATCGCATCCGGAGAGGCGATCACGACATCGAAGTCGAGCTTACCGGCCTTCACTTCAGCAGCGAGGTCATCAAAACCCACGATATCAGCGCCGGCGGCCTTGGCTTCTTCAGCCTTGGCACCCTGCGTGAACACGGCCACGCGAACGGTCTTGCCGGTGCCTTCGGGCATCACCACCGCACCGCGGATCGTCTGATCGGACTTGCGGGTGTCGATGCCGAGCTGGATCGCCACGTCGACGGATTCGTCGAACTTGGCGTTGGCGCAGGCCTTGACGGCTTCGAGCGCTTCCAGAACCGGATAGTGCTTGGAGAGGTCGTACTTGGCGGCATTCGCCTTAACGCGCTTGCTCAACTTTGCCATCTTACAGGCCCTCCACCGTGATGCCCATGGAACGGGCGGAACCAGCGATCGTGCGAACGGCGGCGTCCATGTCGGCAGCCGTCAGGTCGGGCTGCTTCGCCTTGGCGATTTCTTCAGCCTGAGCACGGGTGATCTTACCCACCTTGTCGGTGTGCGGACGAGCAGAACCCTTCTGGATACCGGCAGCCTTCTTGATGAGGATGGTGGCCGGAGGGGTCTTCATCACAAACGTGAAGCTCTTATCGGCGTAGGCAGTGATCACCACGGGAATCGGAAGACCGGCTTCCATCTTCTGGGTCTTCGCATTGAAGGCCTTGCAGAATTCCATGATGTTCAGGCCGCGCTGACCGAGAGCGGGACCGACGGGGGGAGAAGGATTGGCTTTACCTGCAGGAATCTGCAGCTTGATAAAGCCGACGATTTTCTTTGCCATTTGATGGACTCCCTGGGTTCTTCCGCGGCCTCACCCTTGAGGTCGCTCCCCAGTTGAAATTACGAAAGGGCGCAACTATACCGATCACTTCGGCAAAATGCAAGCCCTGAGTGAAAAAATTTGCTTTTGTGTCTGAGAACTACAACAGCTTGTGGTTTCAGGACACAAAGAAACGGACTCCGCCCCCAGCGAAATCCGTCTCCTCGCGTGAAGTCAAATTAAATCTTTTCGACTTCGTTAAAGCCCAATTCCACGCTCGTTTCGCGACCGAAGATGGACACGAAGCAGCGCAGACGCGCCTTGTCGTACATGACTTCTTCAACGCGACCGTTGAAGTCGGTGAAGGGACCTTCCTTGATGCGGACGATTTCGCCCACTTCGAAAAGAACCTTCGGACGAGCCTTCTCACCCTCGCCGATGTTCATGCGGCCCTTAATGTCGTCGATTTCACGCTGCGTCAAGGGTACGGGGTTGTTGTTTCCGAGGAATTCAATGACGCGAGGCGTCGAATTGATGAGGTGCCACGTGTCTTCGTTCATCACCATTTCCACGAAGACGTAGCCCGGGTACATACGGCGTTCGACTTCGTAGGTACGGCCGTTACGGTTTTCCTGCACCTTTTCAATGGGGAGCAGCACATCCCCGAAGAGATCGCGGTATTCCGAGCGGTCAATACGTTCCTGAACCGCACGCGCCACGCTCTTTTCCATCGTGGAATAGACGTGCAGCGTGTACCAGCGCATCTGCGGATGCTTGGCGGGTGCCGCTTCGGCAGTTTCGTTGACGACGTTGTCAGTCATTCTTCGCTCCAGCCAATCAGAAAGTCAAACGCAGGAGACCGTCGTAAAGGCCCCATTCCACAAACATGTCCACCACGAAGAGGTAGAACGCCACCGCCACCACGAATGCCATCACGAGGCCCGTCGTGTTGATCGTTTCCTTACGGGTCGGCCACACCACGCGGCGCAGTTCGTCGTAGGAAGAACGGCAGTAACCGATGAAGTTCTTGCCGGTGGGCGAGAAGTAACCTACGACGCAGGCGAGGATAAGACCGCCGAAGAGCGCGGCAAGGCGTACCCCGAGGCTCTCGTCGGAGAGGAAGGTGAACGCCAAGACGCCGGCAACGGCAATAAGAATCGCCAGCGTGACAACGACGGCGTCGAGCATCTTGTTGTCGGTACTCGGCTGAACGTTTGATTTACTCATTGGACTATTTCTTTCAATTCGCTTTTTGCGAAAACAAACAAGCCGCGGTCTGTCGATCGCGGCTTGTTCATATCATCTGATGGCAGGGGCAGAAGGAATCGAACCCTCAACCTACGGTTTTGGAGACCGTCGCTCTGCCGATTGAGCTATACCCCTGTCCTCATCGATCGGTTCTTTTTAAAGGAACCGATCGTTTGGGAAGATATTACTCGATGATCTTAGCAACAACGCCGGCGCCGACCGTGTGGCCGCCTTCACGGATAGCGAAGCGCAGACCCTGTTCCATAGCGATCGGGCAGA
>ULYY01041652.1_pt1 | contig 20376 bp, 16 predicted proteins | sample 1962601 | NCBI WGS metagenome assembly ULYY01 (sample SAMEA4835875, study PRJEB28245) | human gut metagenome | biome: gut microbiome; material: fecal sample | place: Denmark | collected 2008 | reverse complement strand
GGAAACGATAGATGCTTCAGGCATCTATCGTGACCCGGCTTCGCCTACGGATACGTTGGCTGTTTCCGATACGGCGAACATGGGAAACTTGCCTTGGCGGGAGGTGTTCCGCGATGCCAAGTTGCAGGCACTGATTGAAGAAGGACTGGCTAACAATGTAGATATGCAGGCTGCCGCTCTCCGTGTACAGGAAGCGAAAGTAATGCTGACTGCCGCCAAATTGTCTTATTTGCCTTCCATTAATCTGGCTCCACAAGGTACTACGACCAGTATGGGAGGTGGAAACTATGTAAAGGCATACCAGCTTCCGGTTGCAGCCAGTTGGGAAATTGACTTGTTTGGAAAGATTCTGAACACCAAACGTGGTCAGAAAGTTGCCTACGAACAGAGTCAGTATGCAGAACAGGCTGTACGTTCACAGATTATTTGTGGTATAGCTAACGTGTACTATTCTTTGCTGATGCTCGACCGTCAGGTAGAAATTACGACCGAAACGGCTGCTATCTATAAAGAAAACGTACGAGTAATGGAAGCCATGAAAATTGCAGGTATGACAACTGAAGCCGCTGTAGCACAGATGCGTGCTGCCAGCCATCAGGTAGAGGCTTCATTGATGGATTTGAAACGTCAGGTGCGTGAAACAGAAAATTCACTTGCTGTACTATTGGCTAAGGCTCCTCAGACCATCGAACGCAGTACATTGGATGAACAGGTTATGCCGGAGGAACTGGCAGCGGGTGTACCGATGCAGTTATTGGAAAACCGTCCGGACGTGAAGATGGCTGAAATGACGCTTGCGGCTGCTTATTATACAACTAATTCCGCACGTGCAGCTTTCTACCCGGGCTTGAACATTACAGGTATGGCTGGATGGACTAATGGATCAGGTATTACTGTGTCTAATCCGGGCGAATTTATGCTGCAGGCTTTGGCTTCATTGGCTCAGCCTATTTTCAATAACGGTAAGCTGATTGCCAACCTGAAGGTTTCAAAGGCAGAAGAAAAGATTGCTCAGATGAATTATCAGCAGACTATTCTGGAAGCAGGAAAGGAAGTGAGCGATGCTCTGTATCTGTTCGATACACAGAATAAGAAACTGGTGGAAGACCGTGGACAGGTAGAGCAGTTGGATAAGGCAGTGACTTATACCAAGGCCTTGTTCCAGAGCGGAGATGCCACTTATCTGGAAATCCTGACCGCACAGCAGAATCTGCTGAGTGCACAGTTGTCAGAGGTAGCTGATAATTTCCAGCGTATGCAAGCTGTCATCAACTTGTACAGTGCGTTGGGAGGAGGAAGAAATTGATTAACCTTAAAATGAGAAAACTATGATAAGTCCTTTAGCTTATGTAGATCCGTCAGCCAAATTGGGTAAGAACGTGACGGTTCATCCATTTGCCTATATCGACAAGAATGTAGAGATAGGCGATGACAACGTGATTATGCCCTATGCCAGTCTGATGAGCGGCACACGTATGGGAAATGGAAATACAGTTTATCAGGGAGCTGTTGTGGCAGCAGTTCCCCAGGATTTTGCCTTTACAGGTGAAGAAACACTGGCTATTATCGGCAATAATAATGTGATTCGTGAAAATGCCGTGATTATTCGCGGTACACATGCTTCACATGCTACGAAAGTAGGTGATGGCAACTTCATCATGAGTGGAGCCCGTCTTTCTCATGACGTGGAAGTGGGTAACCGTTGCATTATCGGTAACGGTTCACAGGTTTCGGGCAACTGTATTATCTATGACAATGCTATCCTTACTTCCAATGTGTTGATGCAGGGAAATACACGTCTGGGAAGCTACTCAGTAGTGCAAGGCGGATGCCGTTTCATCAAGGACATTCCTCCATATATTGTAGCAGCCCATGAACCGATTGCATTCTATAGCATCAATACAAAGGTGCTGGAGCATACCGGTTTTTCTGAAACCATTATCAAACACATTGCACAGGCATATCATATCCTTTATAAGGCAAATACTTCATTGCATGATGCATTGGGACGTATTCGTGAACAGATTCCTAACGGACCGGAAATTGAAAACATTATCCAGTTTGTGGAAACTTCAAAATTAGGAATTATTCATTGATGTAGATAATGGCAGGGCGAAGAAAGGAAAACGACCGTGAAGAGTTAAAGTTGCGTGTGGTGGAAACAGCCTCCAAATCTTTTATGACTTTGGGGATTAAGGCTGTCCACATGGACGATATAGCAAGTTCGCTTTCTATATCCAAGCGTACGCTTTATGAACTGTTTGGAGATAAAGAAGAACTTCTGTTGGAAGTTTTCCGTTTTTATCGTCATTGTATGAATGAGTATATGCAAGAGATTGCTTCCAGCGCGAATAATGTGCTGGAAGTAATCCTTACATTTTATGAGCGTAAGTTCAATGAGTTGTGTTCGGTAAACCCTCTGTTCTTTCGTGACTTACGCAAATATTCCAAGGTGTTGGACTATATACACGATGACCGTCGCAGGGGAGATGCTGATGCACTGGCCTATTTTCAAAAGGGGGTAGAGCAAGGTATTTTTCGCAGCGACATCAATTTCCAGATTATTAACCAGGCCATGGCCATGCAGATGGACTTGTTGATTTATTCAGACATTACAGACCATTATCCGCTGGCCGAAATCTATAGTGAAATCACTATTCTACACATGCGGGGGATTACCACGGAAAAAGGTTACCGCATGGTCGATGATTTCTTGAAGAATATTCGAGAGAAACATACCAGATAATTTTGTACTTAAACTCCTCTATCTTTGATTTCTCGAAGATAGGATACGGTTCGGCAATGCTTGCGCTCAAAAGCAAGCTTTTGGCTTGGTATTGCTCTCACCTTTCACTATCTTTGATTTCTCGAAGATAGGATACGGTTCGGCAATACTTGCGCTCAAAAGCAAGCTTTTGGCTTGGTATTGCTCTCACCTTTCACTATCTTTGCACCCAGTTTTAGAGGAAAGTTCATGAAGAATAAATTGTTATACACTTTTCTGTTCACCCTTCTGGTGGTGGCAGGTCTGTTTGCCATGCATTTTTTGCCGTCTGTTTCTTTTCGTGGCGAACCTTTGAGAAGGGTTGATTTGCTTTCAGACATTCGTATAAAGAAGGAAATAGCAGAACCTATGGATTCTGATACCTTGGTGTTGCCGCTTCCCGTAAAGCCCGCTTTTGTGGATACCTGCAAGAGTGGAATGGTCTGCATTGAAGAATATGCTGATTCTGCAGGGCGTGGAATGGAGTATTTTTATGAAGCTTTGGGAAAAGTTTCTTCTTTGGACCGCCCGGTACGTATTGCCTATTTCGGAGATTCATTTATTGAGGCCGACATCCTGACCGGTGACTTACGTGAAATGTTGCAGAAGCGTTTTGGCGGATGTGGGGTGGGATATGTGCCCATCACAACGAAAATAGCTGGTTTCCGTCCTACGGTACACCATTCGTTTGGTGGATGGGGCAGTCACTCCATTACGGATTCCACCTATTTTGACCGTTCCCGTCAGGACATTTCCAATCATTATTTTATTCCTTCTTCGGGAGCTTATGTTAGCCTGAAAGGTGAGAAACGCTTCTTGTCGCATATTGACACTTGCGAAGTGTCTACCTGTTATTTCCTGACTTCCGATTCTTTGCGGTTGGCTGCATCTGTCAATGGAGGAGAGGCACAGCCATTTTCTGTGGGTGGAAAAGAAGAGTTGCAGTCTGTGTCTGTGAACGGACGTATCGGCTCTGTGCGCTGGAAAGTGGAGCAGCTGGACTCTGCAGCTTTGTTCTATGCCGTGACGATGGATCCGCGTCAAGGTGTGGTTGTCGATAATTTCAGTACCCGTGGAAGCAGCGGACAGCAGTTGGGTAATATTCCGATGTCGATACTTCGTCAGTATAACCGTCTGCGTACATACGATTTGATTGTGTTGCAGTACGGGCTGAATGTGGCTTCGGATGAGGTGATGAACTATACCTATTACAAGGACGCGATGAAACCGATAGTGGAACGTTTGAAGACGGCCTTTCCAGAGGCTTCTGTCCTGATTGTCGGGGTGGGAGATAGAGAAAACAAGGATGAAAACGGCGAATTGCGTACCATGCCGGGTGTGAAGCGCCTGATTCGTTACCAGCAGGCACTTGCGGCCGAAACGGGTGTGGCATTCTGGAATATGTTCGAAGCCATGGGAGGAGAAGGTAGTATGGTAGAGATGGTGAACCACAAGCCTCAGATGGCCAATTATGATTATACTCACATCAATTTCAGGGGAGGAAAGCACATTGCCGGACTTTTGTTTGAAACGTTGATGTACGGCAAGGAACAGTACGAAAAACGAAAAGCTTATGAAATGGAGTGAGATACGTTTTTGGGGGATACTCTTCGGGCTCCTTTGGGGGGCATTGCCGCTTTTAGCGCAGGATGTATTGCCGGAGAAGTCACGTCCGGACCGTCATTCCGGTCATGTGTCCGACAGCGAGGCCATGCAGCAGCTGATGCGCTTTGTGGAAGTCAGCAATCCGATGCCTGCCGGATTTAAGGGAACAACTGAAAATACGATTACAGACCCTACGCATGAACTGGAGCCTTTCTGGCAGAAGCTTTCTGTGCTCGACCGTCCGTTACGTATCGTGCACATTGGCGATTCTCATGTGCGGGGGCATGTGTATCCTTATATTGTACGGCGTCAGCTGGAAGACGATTTCGGACGGGAGGCCGTGCTCGATATGCAGGTGAGTTACCGTACTTCGGGACTGGCGCAGGAAACGGGAGCCGCAGGGATTGTATACCACATAGTAGGAGTAAACGGAGCGACTTGTGCTTCTTTTACTACACCTGAGAATATTCGTCAGATTATCGAACTGAATCCGGACCTGGTTATTCTTTCGTTCGGCACCAATGAAGCGCATGGCCGCCGTTATTCTTCGGCGGAGCACTTGGCACAGATGGATAACCTGTTGGAAGAATTAAAGAAAGGATGTCCGCAGGCGGTGTATCTGCTGACTACTCCTCCCGGAGCGTATGTCCGTAATGGCCGACGGGGCGCAAGAGTAATCAATCCTCGCACGAAATTAGTGGTAAAGACAGAACTGGATTATGCGGCTTCGCGGAAACTTGCTATATGGGATATGTATCACGTGGTAGGAGGTGAACGTTATGCTTGTCTGAACTGGAGTAACGGAAACTATTTCCAGCGCGACAAGATTCATTTTACACAGGACGGATATATTTTACAGGGATTATTATTGCACGAAGCGATTATCAAATCATACAACAATTATGTGGAAACTCAACTGGACGGAACTTGGAATTGACTGGGACAGACTTAAGGATGTGCTGACGTACGATGCGTCGCAACCGATGATTTTCAACAGTGGCTTCTTCTTGCTGCTTTTTCTCGGATTCAGCCTGATTTACCTGATTTTGCAGAAAAAGACTACGGCACGTCTGCTGTTTGTTACCTTGTTTTCTTATTATTTCTATTATAAGAGCAGCGGGTTTTATTTCTTTCTACTGGGTATTGTCACGGTGTCCGACTTTCTGTTAGCTCGCAGGATGGAGCAGACTGTACAGCCTTGGAAACGAAAACTGCTGGTGGTATGCAGTTTGAGCATCAACCTCGGATTGCTTTGTTATTTCAAGTACACCAATTTCTTTTATGAGATGCTGGCTCCGTTGTGGCACGGGCAGTTCGAGCCGCTGGACATATTCCTTCCGGTGGGAATTTCCTTCTTTACCTTCCAGTCGCTGAGTTATACCATCGACGTGTATCGTCGTGACCTGAAACCGCTGACAAACTTGCTGGATTACGCGTTTTATGTGTCCTTCTTTCCGCAGTTGGTGGCAGGGCCTATTGTCCGTGCACGCGACTTTATCCCGCAAATCCGTCAGCCCTTGTTTGTATCATCTGAGATGTTCGGACAAGGCATCTTCTTCATTGTAAGCGGCTTGTTCAAGAAAGCGGTGATTTCAGACTATATCAGCGTGAACTTTGTAGAACGTATATTCGATAATCCGGGATTGTATTCCGGACTGGAAAACCTGTTTGGTGTCTACGGATATGCCTTGCAGATATACTGTGATTTCTCGGGTTACAGTGACATGGCCATCGGTATTGCTTTGTTGTTGGGATTCCGTTTCCCGCTGAACTTTGATTCCCCTTATAAGTCGGATAGTGTGACTGACTTCTGGCACCGCTGGCACATTTCCCTGTCGTCCTGGTTGCGCGACTATCTTTATATCTCCCTGGGCGGTAACCGAAAGGGAAAAATCCGTACCTACATTAACCTGATACTGACCATGCTTTTAGGTGGTTTGTGGCACGGTGCCTCGTGGAATTTTGTGGTGTGGGGCGGATTGCACGGAGTGGCACTGGCCTTGCATAAGTTCTTCCGTAACCTGTTGGGCCGGCCCAAGCAATATCGCAGCCGGGGAATACGTAAATTCTTTGCCGTGGTGCTGACCTTCCATTTTGTGTGTTTCTGTTGGATATTCTTCCGGAATTCCACGTTTGAGGCTTCGGTGACCATGATTCGCCAGATATTTACAGCCTTCCATCCGGAATTGCTGGAGCAGCTTTTGACGGGCTACTGGAAAGTGTTTGCACTGATGGGAGTAGGCTTCTTGCTTCATTTCTGTCCCGACAGCTGGCAGAATGCATGCAGCCGGGGCATGGTACGCATGCCGCTCATAGCCCAGGCACTGATAATGATTGCATTGATTTATCTGGTTATTCAGGTGAAAAGCAGCGATATTCAGCCGTTTATCTACTTCCAGTTCTGATGCGTGAGGTCGTATTGGTGTGTAAGGGTACAACTATTTTAGTTTTCACTCCCTATTTTTTCAGGAAAAAATTAGGAGAAAAGACTGAATAATTGTATTTTTGTCACGCTTTCGAAATATCCTTTCTCAAAAAGGACGTTAGAAAGTGTGCTTATTGATATTTGCGCCCGTAGTTCAATGGATAGAATAAAGGATTCCGGTTCCTTCGATTGGGGTTCGACTCCCCACGGGCGTACATAAAGCTTATTAGACTGAAAAAGAACGGTTTAATAAGCTTTTTTGTTTATAGATACCAGCCTTCGGACATCGCGATTTGTACTTTCGGAAAAAACGCTCCTACGTTTGTGCTAAAACGCCTTTGCGTTTGATATAAAACGTACTTGCGTTTCATGTAAAACGCACTTGTGTTTTAAGTAAAACGCACTTGCGTTTTGATTGAAGCGTCAAAGCGTTTTCCGCTAAATGCAAAGGCCTTTTCTGAGGGTGAAAAAAATCACTGTTTAAAGTTGACTGAGAGATGAAAAACTACATGTTTGAAATTTGTGCGAACTCTGCAGAGAGTTGCGTGGCTGCCCAGCAGGGAGGTGCTCATCGGGTAGAATTGTGTGCCGGCATGCCGGAAGGTGGAACTACTCCGTCGTTGGGTGAGATAAAAGTGGCCCGTAAGTTGATTGACATCCGTCTGCATGTCATTATCCGTCCGCGTGGAGGAGATTTTCTGTACACGCCTTCAGAACTGGAGATTATGGAAGAAGATATTCGGGCTGCCCGTCAGGCGGGAGCCGATGGGGTGGTGTTCGGTTGCCTTACACCGGAAGGCGAGCTGGACAAGCCGGCCATGCAGCGTCTGATGGAAGCTTCTAAAGGACTTTCGGTGACTTTCCACCGTGCGTTTGATTATGTCAAGTCACCCCGTGAGGCACTTGAAGAACTGATAGGCATGGGGGTGAACCGTGTGCTGACTTCCGGTCAGATGCCTACGGCCATGGAAGGGGCACCTTTGCTGGCTGAACTGGTGAAGCAGGCGGGCGACCGTATTATCATCATGCCGGGCTGCGGAGTGAACGAACATAACATTGCGGAACTGGCCCGTGCGACGGGAGCCGGTGAGTTCCATTTTTCGGCGCGCGAACAAAAAGAAAGCCGGATGCTTCTTCGCAATCCGGCTTTGTCGATGGGAGGTACGGATATGGATGAATATGCTCATCCGGTTACGACTCCCGAAAAGGTGCGTCGCACCATTGAGGCGCTTACAGTCCGTGGATAACATGGAGCAGTTGCTCGCCCATGCCGATGGTGTATCCGTGTGATTCGAAGACTACACGGTTGAACGTATCGCCCAGGATAATCACCGGCAGGGTGGGTTTACTGCCCAGCTTCATATTTTCAGCAATCATTTTCAGAATGCTTCCGTCTTTGTCTATACCGAACACTACGTTCGACGGAAGGTTGGGGAATTCCTTACGGTCGAATTTCTTATAGGCCGCTTCGTCAGTGAAGAGCAGTACAATCGTACGTCCCCATTTTTCAAATTCCGCTTTCTTTACTTCGATGTCTTTCAGGGCATGGTTGGTCGGTTCCTGACCTACGCCCAATACGCCGACAATGTAATATCCTCTTCCTGTGGTGTTGAGTACAGATACTTGTTCGTCTGTGCCCGGACGGGTGTAGAGTGCTTCGGAATTAAAGCTGCCGATGACACGTACTTCTTCCGTATTGTTGCGCATGCAGAGAGGAGTCACTGTGGTTTTTCCTTTGTCGACAGAGAAGAATGAAATCTGGCTCAATACACCTCCGTTGGCCATACGGCTACCCGTTACCATCATGTAATAACCGGTCGACATGCTGCTTCCGTTTTTCAGCAGAGAAGCCCAGCTGGCATCTTCCGGATGGTTCTGCAACTGGAATGTGCCGTTGTCATACTTCGACAGGGTGAAGTGAGTGTAATATTTCGGATTGTCTAGTCGAGGAATAGCCTGGTAAGTAGCTTTCAATACACCTTCCGACAGACTTCCACCTTCCGAACTTTCAAAGTCCACCAATACCGGTTTTCCGTTGAGACGGTAGCAGATGTTGCCATTTACTTCATCCTTCCAGGCAGGGATACCTAAGCTACGGGCAGCAGCTACAAAGAAAATGTCTCTGGACTGTGAGTCGGTCACACGACTGCGCCATACGCCCTCGGGTGAAGTAATGGTGAATATCGTACTCAGGTCGTTGCGGATGGACAGGCTGTCCTTACACCATTTTACGAGCACCTGTGGGTCGGCTTTGATTTGAGCGGACAGTTCGGCTGACAAGGCTTTTTGCAGGTAAGTGCGGTAAGGAGTCAGCATTTCAGTGGCAATGCGCGGTGCAAGCACTTCTTTTACGTCAGCTTTCGCATCGGTTGCATACAAATGGTCTTCCAGAATGCTGCAAGGTGTGTCGCGCAGGTCTTTATCAGCCAGTGTGCTGAGCAATTCCAATGCACGGGCACCCTGTCCCTTTTCCGCAGCATTCGACAGGAACTGCATGATGTCCGCATGGTTTCCTCTGGATTTCAGAATGTATGAGCTTGTCTGGTTCACATCCAGTTTCAGTCCTTCTGCAAAAGCTTTGGCCTTTTCTTCAGTCGGGAAGCTGGCTACGTAGGCGTTGCGGATAGAATCTTCCTGAGCCATACGCAGGGTATTTTCCTTACGCTGTGCATCGGTCACTTCCGGGAAGTTGGCTTTTTCAGCCGGTGGCACAATGTGTAGGGTATCGGTAAATACATCTCCCGGGCGGTGAGAAAGCGTCAATGTGACTTCTTTATCTTTTCCGAAAGAAACTTTCTGCAAGCCGAAGTAGTCATTGGCCGAAGCGTACACTACCATGTCGCCCAATCCGGCAGAAAGAGACGCTTTTCCTTGTGCGTCGGTCGTTTTGTTGGCTACGGTGAAGAATTCAGCGTAATTGTAAATCTTGAACTCTACGTGTGCACCTTCTACGGCCTTACCCTGAGCGTCCACCACTGTAACAGTGACGGGGGCACTCTGTCCGTAGTTGTCGATGATGTTGATTTCCGTATAGTTGGCAGTGGTTTTCATCACTTCTTCCGGTCCGTCGTATGCACCGAATACTTTGGTGTGCATCAGCATACCTCTGCTGGCAGGAGCGTTGAACCATCCTAAGTTCAGTACCGGTTCCGGTTCGCAGGCACCGAGGAAGTACCATTTGCCGTCCACCCAGGCTTCTACCCAGGCATGGTTGTCGTCAGTATGCGCCCAGCGCGGGGTGTACACCTGACGGGCAGGGATACCTACGGCACGGAGAGCGGCTACCAGGAAGGTAGATTCTTCACCGCAACGTCCGTAAGCCGTTTTCACAGTAGCCATCGGAGCACTGGTGCGGATGTCGGTCGGGGTATAAATTACTTTTTCATGGCACCAGTGGTTTACTTCCAGCACGGCATCGTACATGGATAGTTTTTCCACACGCGGCATCAGTTCCTGGCGGAACACTTCGCGTGCATTATCCAGGTTTTCGTTGTTTACTCTGACAGGGAGTACAAAGTGGCGGAATATCATGTCGGGAATTCCGGCTCCCCATGAAGTCTCTTTTCGGTTCTGAAGTGCCAGACGTACATTTTTCAGGTAGAATTCTCCGGAATAGTCGGAAATATCGCCCGGAGTCATGTAGGCATACAGGAACATCATGGCTTCCCGTTCCTCCAGCGACATGTCTTCATTGAAGATGTCAAAAAGATTTCCCCGGTTGAGAATCTCCTTCTTCTGTCCGAAATCAGCTTCCACTTTGTTACGGTAGTCGGCCTCTTTCAGAAAATGGTTGGGAGAAGTCGAGGTACACGAGGGGAAGAGGCAACTGAGCCAAAATGCAAATGCGGGAATGAGTAGTTTTTTCATGCAGGTAAAAAGATTTGGTAAATACAGAAATAAAAAAGACACGGAAACGAGAAGTTCTTCCTTTCGGGGTGAACTTCTGCGTTTCTGTGTCTTTTGGCTTAAAATGTGATATGCACTTAAATAGGTTTATATTCTACAAATGCTTCCATAGCTTCATAGCAAGCCAGACCTAATTGGTCGTAAAGTGAAGCAGTTCCGCGGTTGCGGTCTTCGCTTCTCTGCCAGAACAGACGTTCGTCATTGCCCAGGAACGGTGCGCTTTCCATCTGAGACTGGTGTTTCAGGATAGAGTTACGTTTTGCACGAAGTTCTTCCGGACTCAAAGGTACGGCCATTTCGATGTTTTCGATTTCCCATTCTGCCCATGCACCACGGTACATCCAGATGCGGCAGTCGTTCAGCCATTCCGCATCGGCATTCTTTTCTTCGTCGATAGCGGCAAAAACAGCGTCCGTACATACGCGGTGAGTACCATGCGGGTCGGCCAAGTCGCCGGCTACGTAAATCTGATGAGGTTTCACTTCGCGGAGCAAGTTGAGCACGATTTCTACGTCGGCTTCGCTGATCGGGTTCTTTTCAATCTTTCCAGTTTCATAGAACGGAAGGTCAAGGAAGTGACAGCGGCTGAGCGGAATACGGTTGAACGTACAAGCAGTACGAGCTTCACCACGACGAATCAGACCTTTGATGGTCAGGATGTCGCGTGTATCCATGTCGCCTTCTTTCTTGGTAGAGAAGAACTGTTTGATTTCAGCATATTTGTCGCTGATAACCTTGTCCTCACTATTTTCGAACAACTGGTTAAAGCCGTTGATGAAATGCATGAAGCGTACTACTTCTTCATCGCCTACGGCAATGTTTCCGGAAGTTTCGTAAGCCACGTGTACTTCATGTCCCTGCTGAACGAGACGGCGCAATGTACCTCCCATAGAGATTACATCGTCATCCGGATGCGGAGAGAATACCACCACACGTTTCGGGAACGGTTTGGCACGTTCCGGACGATAGGTATCATCGGCATTCGGTTTGCCACCCGGCCATCCGGTAATGGTGTGTTGCAGGTCGTTGAATACCTTGATGTTGGCATTGTAGGCAGAGCCGTAAAGAGCCAGCAGTTCGCTCAAACCGTTTTCATTATAGTCCTTGTTGGTTAGTTTCAGGATAGGCTTGTTCAGTGTAGTACACAACCATACAATGGCACTTCTTACCAGTTTGTCGTTCCATTCGCAGCTGGTTACCAGCCATGGACGCTGAATACGAGTCAGATGAGCTGCCGCAGCCAGGTCTACGCAAACAGAAGTGTTGGCATGAAGCTGCAGGTAAGATGCCGGCAGTGTATCACTTACCTTGTCTTCCACTGCACTTCGGATGATGTCAGCTTTGTCTTCACCCCAGGCCAGCATATAAACTTTTCTGGCTCCCATAATGGTATTGATACCCATGGTGATGGAGCAGGGAGGAAGATTGTCTACACCGATATTATGTGCAGCTTCAGAACGAGAAGTTGCATCAATCAAAATCAGGCGGGTAGTAGAGCTGGCATGTGAACCAGGTTCGTTCATACCGATGTTTCCTTCACGTCCGATTCCCATGATAACCATATCAAGACCTCCAAAGGTCTGTATACGCTGTTCGTACAAACGGCAGTGTTCGATGATGGCTTCCTGAGGGATGCTACCGTCCATTGTAAAGATATTCTGGCGGTCAATGTCTATCTGTGAAAGGAAAAGCTTGTTCAGGTGGCTGAAACTGCTTCCAGCACCTTCGGTCAGCGGATAATATTCATACAGGTTGAAGAATACCACGTTACGGAAACTTACGCCTTCGTCCTTGTGTTTCCGAATCAGTTCGGTAAACAGCGGACGCAGGGAAGCGCCTGTACCTATGGCAATGGTACAGAATTTTCCTTCACGCTGTCTGTCCTGTATTTTTGCGACGATTTCATTGGCAATCTGCACCACACCTTCTTCGCTTGTTTCGAAGATGTTGGTCGGGATTTTTTCCAGTCGCGTCAGGACAGAACGTTCTACTGCGTTTCCCGGACGATAGTAACGTGGGGAAACGCGATTCAGTGAAATTTGAGAGCTAAGATTGGTTCTCATGATTCAGCGAATTAGAGGTTGTTCTTTTCAATATCTTTGAAGTACTTGTAGGTACCGACTTTCAGTTCGTCAGTAGCAGCTTCATCACATACGATGATACCGTGCTGGTGCATCTGCAATGCGCTGATAGTCCACATCTGTGTGATGCCGCCTTCTACTGCATGCTGCAACGCACGTGCCTTGTTGTGTCCGTTACAGATAATCAGCACTTCTTTAGCAGAAAGTACAGTACCAACTCCTACGGTCAATGCTGTCTTAGGCACTTTGTTCACGTCGTTGTCGAAGAAACGTGAGTTGGCGATGATGGTATCAGTAGTCAGTGTTTTCACACGTGTGCGTGAAGTCAGTGAAGAGCCCGGTTCGTTGAAAGCAATGTGACCGTCAGGACCGATACCTCCTAAGAACAGGTCGATGCCGCCGAACTTTTCAATTTCTTTTTCATAATTGGCACATTCAGCTTCCAGGTCGGCTGCGTTACCGTTCAGGATGTGAATGTTTTCCTTGCAGATGTCAATATGATTAAAGAAGTTATTGAACATGAATGAATGGTAGCTTTCAGGATGAGATTCCGGCAAGCCTACGTATTCGTCCATATTGAAAGTCACTACATTCTTGAATGATACCACTCCCTTCTTGTTTAATTCAATCAGGGCCTTATACATGCCCAGAGGAGATGAACCTGTGGGAAGTCCTAATACAAACGGTTTTTCTTTAGTAGGATTAGCTGCGTTGATTTTTTTTGCAACATAGTTTGCTGCCCAGTTGGACAGAGAACTGTAATCGGGTTCAATGATTAATCTCATGGTGGTTAGAATTTTGAATATTGAAATTAAATTAACTTGTTTCTTTCTCCTTTGTGATAAGAATTTTCTTACTCCATGCAAATATATCAAAGCTTACTCAGAAAGGCAAATAAAAAAATAGTTTTTTTATGCATGAGTTTTTAAAGAAAAATTCTACATTTGTAAATGTTTCTATAAAAAATAACAAATATGGGTCAGACTCTATTGAAGAATATACAGAAAGGCGTAAAAAGTGCATTGGTAAAGCAGCGTATCATTACGCACCTGATTTATGCGGGAAGCACTACAATCACAGATTTGTCTAAATCGATGGGACTAAGTGTGCCTACCGTGACAAAGTTTGTGGATGAAATGTGCAAGGAGGGATATGTGAACGATTGTGGAAAACTGGAAACCAGTGGAGGTCGTCATCCAAGTTTGTATGGACTGAATGCGGATTCTGCCTATTTTATCGGGGTAGCGATGGCGGTGCAGTCGTTAAGCCTGGGGGCAATCAACTTTAAGGGGGATGTGCTTCAGACCAAGATGGAAATTCCGTTCAAGCTGGAAAACACACCGGAATGTTTGGAACATATCTGTCAGGAAATAGAAACATTTATCGATGAACTTCCGTGCGACAAATCAAAGATTCTGAATATCTGTATTGGTATGACCGGACGAGTAAATCCGGAAACAGGCTGCAGCTATACACATCTGACTTTTGGTGAGAAACCTTTGGCAGAGATGTTCTCCGAAAGATTGGGTATTAATGTGTGCATTGATAACGATAGCCGTGCAATGGCATACGGAGAATACATCATGCGCTCGGAGAAATGTCCGAAGAACCTGATTTATGTGAATGTAAACTGGGGGTTGGGACTTGCTATCATCATTGACGGTAAACTGTATTCGGGAATGTCTGGTTTTGCGGGTGAGTTTGGGCATAATTACGGATATGATAACCAGCAGATTTGTTATTGCGGTAAAAAAGGATGTATTGAAACGGAAGTGTCTTGCTCTGCTTTGTATCGTAAGTTTATTGCGCGTTTGCGTCAGGGAGAAAACTCTGTGTTGCTGAAAGAAAAATCCATCGATGAAATAACTTTAGCGGATATTATTTCTGCTGTTCGTCGTGAAGATGTGCTGGCCATTGAGCTGGTGGAAGAGATTGGCGCGAAACTGGGACGTCACATTGGTGACCTGATTAATGTGTTCAATCCGGAACAGGTAATTATTGGAGGGGAATTCTCGAAGGTAGGAGAGTATTTGTTGCCGCCGGTTATTTCAGCAGTCCGTAAATATACGCTGAATTTAATGTATAAGGATTCGGATATTGTATTGTCGGAACTGAAAGAAAAGGCAAATGTCATCGGAGCTTCTCTGTTGTCAAGAAGCAAGCTGTTTGCATTGGAATAAAATTTTGTTGAGATAAAAAATCCCCGGAAAGTGAAGTCGTACTTCGGTTTTCCGGGGATTTTTCTTTATAGGGATGTATCTTGTAAACTTTGACGACATGTCTCCCAGTTTTCGTTGAAGGAGGCCATGGAGGGGAACAAAATGTTGGCACCTTCTTGCAGAAGCACGTCGTCTGGAAGCGGGCCGGTGTTCAGTGCAATGGTGAAGATACCGGCAGCTACTCCCGCTTTGACCCCTAACGGAGCATTCTCAATGACTACCGCTTCGTTGGCTTGTATGCCGGCTTTCTGCAAAGCCATCAGGTAAGGTTCAGGATTGGGCTTTCCATATTTTACATCAAAAGCGGTTACCATCAGTTCTCGCTGGAAGATGTCGGGGAAGTAGTGGTTCAACTTGTCCAATAACGAGAGTTGTCCGGAGCCGGTTACCACCATCGGAATCAGTCCGTCTGCTTTTATTTTTTTCAGGACCTCGAAGGCACCGGGCATAGGGTCGGCTTTGGGCAACTGATTGAATATGTCGCTCTTGGTCTGGTAGATTCGTTTGATTTCTTCTTCATCGGCCTCATAGCCTCTTTCTCTTTGGCTGACGATGTTGATGGTTGCCGCACCGGTACGTCCTTCGTGGAGGTAGGCTTCCTCTTTGCTCAGGCTCATTCCGTATTGCTTCATTGCCTCATGCCAGGCGGTGGCATGGTTCTTCATGGAGTCGAACAATACCCCGTCCATATCGAACAATACGGCCTTTAAGTCGATGCGTGCGTAATGATGGGTGGTAAGATATTGGTTGATTTCTTGTTGGAACATGATGATATGGTTTATAATATTCAGGCACGCATTACATGAATGCACTTTCCTTGTAGAAGAAAGAGTGCTTTTCATGTAATTCGTGCCTGTCAATTAAAAACGGAGTGATAGACTCTCGTTTATTTATTTTTTCAGACGAGCCCGGATTGCTTCAGATTCTTTTTCGTATCCTGGCTTGTTCAGAAGAGCAAACATGTTTTTCTTGTAAGCTTCTACGCCCGGCTGGTTGAACGGATTTACTTCGAGCAGGTATCCGCTGATTCCGCAAGCCTTTTCGAAGAAATAGATAAGCTGTCCCAGGTAGTATTCGTTCAATGAAGGAACGCTTACACGCAAGTTAGGAACTCCACCGTCTACGTGTGCAAGCTGTGTACCGAGTTCGGCCATCTTGTTTACTTCGTCGATGCGTTTGCCTGCCAGGAAGTTCAGTCCATCCAGGTTTTCTTCATCGCTCGGGAAGTGAAGTTCGTGGCTTGGAGTTTCTACAGAAACCACAGTTTCGAAGATGCTGCGTTCACCCTGCTGAATCCACTGTCCCATAGAGTGCAGGTCAGTAGAGAAGTCTACAGAGCTCGGATAGATACCTTTCAGGTCCTTGCCTTCAGATTCACCGTACAGCTGTTTCCACCATTCCATGAAGTAGTGAAGTTTCGGCTGGAAGTTTACTAAGATTTCAATTTTCTTTCCGCTCCGATACAGTTCGTTACGAGTAGCAGCATACAAAGCAGCTGGGTTTTCGTACATGTTTTCGTTGGCACAAACTTTTTCCATTTCGCAAGCACCGGCAACCAGCTGGTCAATGTCGATTCCAGCTACTGCAATAGGAAGCAAGCCTACCGGAGTCAATACAGAGAAACGTCCGCCTACATTGTCAGGAATGATGAATGATTTGTAACCTTCCTTGTCGGCTGTTGTACGGGCTGCACCTTTCTTGGCATCTGTAACAGCTACGATAACTTTGCGAGCCATTTCCTTACCTCTCTGGTCTTCACACTGCTTTTTCAGCAGACGGAAAGCAAGAGCGGTTTCTGTGGTTGTTCCAGATTTAGATATGTTGATTACACCGAATTTTTTGTCTTTCAGGAATTCAGTCAGTTCGAACAGGTAGTCTTCGCTGATGTTGTGTCCGGCAAAAATAATAGTAGGCTGTCCGGCTTTTTTCTCCTGCAACCAGGCAAAGCTGTTTGACATGGCTTCGATGACTGCGCGTGCGCCCAGGTAACTTCCTCCGATACCAGCTACGATTACTACGTCGCAGTTTTCGCGAAGTGTCTGTGCGGTAGCTTTCAGGTCATTCAGGTGTTCCTTTGTGATGGAAGAAGGTAAATGTAACCAACCCAAGAAGTCGTTTCCTAAGCCTGTGCCTTTTTCCAGCGTTTCCATACAAGCTTTTACCTTTGGTTCATAAGAAGCCAATTTTTCCTTAGATATAAAATCTAAAGTCTTTTCAATGTTCAGTTTAATGTTTTCCATAACTGTTTTCTGATTTTATCTAAATGAGTCAGTTAATAATTTGATTTCTATCATTGGTGATATACGTTCGTAGAGAATATTATAGACGGCATCCACAATAGGCATATTGACATGCAGGTGCTTGTTCAGCTCCTTGATACACTTGGTGCCATAATATCCTTCGGCAATCATTTCCATTTCAATCTGTGCGCTTTTTACGGAATATCCCTTACCAATCATGGTACCGAACACGCGGTTACGGCTGAAATTGGAATAAGAAGTCACGAGGAGGTCGCCCAAATAGGCTGAATCGTTTGTACAACGGTTTACGGGATGTACGGTATCTAAGAACCGGTTCATTTCCTGTAAGGCATTGGAAACCAGTACGGCCTGGAAATTGTCTCCATATTTCAGACCGCTGCAGATTCCGGCTGCAATGGCATATACATTCTTCAGCACGGAAGCATATTCAATACCGGCTACGTCTGTATTGACCGAAGTCTTGATGTAGTGACCGGCCAGTTGCCGTGCAAACATCTTGGCTTTTTCAATGTCTTTGCATCCCACGGTGAGGTAAGAAAGCCGTTCCAATGCCACTTCTTCCGCATGACAGGGACCTGCCAGTACGGCTATGTTGTTTTCAGGAACGTCATAAATCTTATGGAAATAATCGGATACGATAAGGTTTTCGTCGGGTACGATACCCTTGATGGCAGTAACGATGAATTTATCCTTCAGCTTGGTTTTTAGCTTTTTGAGGTGACTTTTCAGATACGGTGAAGGTGTGACAAAAATCAGGGTATCCGACTCTCTCACTACCTTGTTGATGTCTGATGAAAAGTTGATGCATTTCATGTCGAAACGCACACTTGTCAGATAGGCTGGATTGTGACCCAGACGCTTGAATTCTTCAATTCGGTCGTCACGGCGCATATACCAGTTTATGGATTCAGCCTGGGTTAAAATGATTTTAGCTATAGCAGTGGCCCAGCTGCCTCCCCCCATAATCGCTATTTTCCCGGGTAATTTCATACTCTTATATTTAATGAAAAACAGATATGAAGGACAAGACATGTGCTTTGTCCTTCATACACTTTCATTCATTTATTTAATCTTTTCTATCCAGCCAGCTACTTCGTCTACTGTGGGGTTGGCAAGTTCCAATTTGTATTTCTTGTTGATGCCACAAATGTCCTGATGAAGTTTCTGCGGATTCACGTCCTTCATGTCAGTTACGAGGTTGTATCCGGCTTTCTGAATTACCGGAACCCAGTCTTCTGCGATTCCTAATTCCATGAATTTAGCAGGCGCATCTTTCGGGATTACTTTTTCCGGACGCATCTGTGGGAAGAACAACACTTCCTGAATGGTACTCTGACCGGTCATCAGCATTACCAGACGGTCCATACCGATACCCATACCTGAAGTAGGAGGCATACCGTATTCCAATGCACGAACGAAGTCCTTGTCGATAATCATTGCTTCGTCGTCTCCCTTTTCGCTTAGTCTCATCTGCTCTTCGAAGCGTTCCAGCTGGTCAATCGGGTCGTTCAATTCAGAGTATGCGTTGCACAACTCTTTACCGTTCACCATCAGCTCAAAGCGTTCTGTCAGATCCGGATTGCTGCGGTGTTTCTTTGTCAGCGGAGACATTTCGATAGGATAGTCAGTGATGAAAGTCGGCTGAATGTAGTTGCCTTCGCAGAATTCGCCGAAGATTTCGTCAATCAGCTTGCCTTTACCCATGGTGTCGTCAATTTCCATGTTGAGCTTCTTGCAAACTTCACGAATCTGCTCTTCGTTCATGCCTGTCAGGTCATAGCCTGTGAATTCCTTGATAGAATCCAGCATGGTTACACGTTTGAACGGAGCTTTGAAGTTGATTACGTTGTCGCCTACCTGTACTTCTGTAGTACCGTTTACATCCAGACAGATTTTTTCAATCATGTTTTCTGTAAACTTCATCATCCAGTTGTAATCCTTGTAAGCTACGTAGATTTCCATACAGGTAAATTCCGGATTGTGTGTACGGTCCATACCTTCGTTACGGAAGTTCTTACCGATTTCATACACACCTTCGAAACCACCCACAATCAGTCTCTTCAGGTACAGCTCACTGGCAATACGCATGTACAATGGAATATCCAATGCGTTGTGGTGAGTGATAAACGGACGTGCCGCAGCACCTCCGGCAATAGACTGAAGAATCGGAGTTTCAACTTCGATATATCCTTTCGAGTTGAAATACTCTCTCATAGAGTTGTAGACCTTGTTCCGTTTCAGGAAGATTTCTTTAACTCCGTCGTTTACTACCAAGTCTACATAGCGCTGACGGTAACGGAGTTCAGGGTCTTCAAATTTATCGTAAGCCACTCCATCTTTGTATTTTACAATCGGGAGCGGACGGATTGATTTCGACAATACAGTCAGTTTCTGTGCATGGATAGAGATTTCGCCCATCTGGGTACGGAATACAAAACCTTCGATTCCTATGAAATCGCCCAAATCCAGCAAGCGTTTGAAAACTACATTATATAAATCTTTGTTTTCATCCGGACAGATATCATCGCGGGTTATATATACTTGTATACGGCCTTTAGAATCCTGTAATTCAATGAAAGACGCTTTTCCCATTACACGACGAGACATGATACGTCCTGCAACGGATACTTTGCGAGGTTCAGCATCATCTTTGAATTCGGCTTTTATGTCAGTCGAAAAAGCGTTGGTTACATACTCGGCAGCAGGGTATGGTTCAATCCCCATTGCTCTCAACTCATTCAGACTGTTGCGTCTGATTATTTCCTGTTCGCTTAATTCTAATACGTTCATTTGTTCGTATATTAACTCATTTTGGTTACAAAAATAGAAAACATTTTGCAAATAATCCCTATTTATAAGGTTCTTTTAGAATAAAAACCCATGGCTTTTTTTCTTAAAAATGGTCAGGGGCTTTTGCTTGTTGGTCAAATAATTCTTTACATTTTCCTAAAAATAGAGTTAAATTTACCTCGACACGTACGTGACGAGGTCTTGACACGTACGTGCTGATGTCTCGTCACGTTCGTGTCGAGATATTGACAGCTACGTGTCGAGGTATTTTGTATAAGCGTTTGCAGAGAAAACGCATCAAAATTTCTTTAACAGCATTTAGCTT